>Ga0209676_1000423_pt1 | contig 74478 bp, 63 predicted proteins | sample AraplaCvi_mLB_r2_FD_184282 | JGI IMG/M metagenome (GOLD analysis project Ga0209676, IMG submission 184282) | Arabidopsis root microbial communities from North Carolina, USA - plate scrape MF_Cvi_mLB_r2 (SPAdes) (version 2) | ecosystem: Host-associated > Plants > Roots > Endosphere | place: USA...
GGCAGAGCATGAGCGACGGTGGTCGCCGACTACGTCAGCACTGACTGAGCAAGTATTGGGATCGTCCCAAGTGTTGCGGGCCTTTCCCACCCAGCGCGAGGTAACGCGTTGCGGGTGTAACAGGTCGGCGCGGATGTGCGCCTCATGATCTACCGAGTGGGTCTGCTTCTGGCAGTCCCTCTACAGCGGACTTTGGATTCTTCTGTTTCGCCCTCTGCAAGTCAAGTCGTCTGTTGGGTTAATTGTGGGTAAGCACATGAGAACGCAAGAAAAAACCTGAAAAGCGCTACTCTGTTAGCGTCAATTGCGCATTTTTACCAAGGAATCAGCATGCGAACGCTCCTCCTCACTCTGCTGATCGGCCTCAGCCCATGGTGCTCGGCCGCTCAAATCTACAAATGGGTCGATGCTCAGGGTGTCACGCATTTCGATGCGCAGCCGCCGCAGGGCCAACCGTCGACGACCGTACAGACGCCCTCCTCGCCCACGCCGAAAGCTGCGCCGATGCCGGGGGGTGGCGTGCTCGGCGATCAGAAGGCGATTGATACCAAGGTAAAGAAACAGGTCGCCGAGCAGCAGGCGCAACTCAAGGCGTTCTGCGAGCAGGCACGTACGAACCTGGCGCAATTGCAGAACAATCCGCGCTTGCGTGAGGAAGTCGAGGGGGATGTGCGGCGGCTCGACGACGCGCAGCGTCAGGAGCGCATCGTCGAAGCGCAGAAGCAGATTGCCGAGAACTGTTCGTAGGCACTCCGCCGGATCTGTGTCAGAGCTGTGTAGGAGCTGTGTAGGAGCTGACGAGTGGAACGAGGCTGCGATCTTTTGATCTTGCACTTCAACAGCAAAATCAAAAGATCGCAGCCTTCGGCAGCTCCTACACAACCGTATTCAGCGCGAAGCGGTGATCAGCAGGTCGAACTCTTTGAGCAGCACCTGCAACTGACGATCCTTGCCGCCAAGGTTGCGCTGGGCGAAGACCATTTCCGCCATTTCCTGAATGCCCGAGGCGTTCGGCAGCGGCAGGTCCTGTTCGAGGATCATCTTCATGCGCGGCAGGAAGATCCATTGCAGCCACTGCTCGAAGTCCAGTGTGTCGACCGAAAAAGGCTCGACACTGCTCAGGGCCTCGGCCGACGGCTCGACCTCATCCCACCAGCCCAAAGCGCGCAGTTCTCGCTCGATCAGCAACAGATGATCGGCGATTTTCGGGAAGCGCGCGTCCATCACAGGGAAACCTTGGCCTTCTGACGGGCCTGAGCAGCGCCGGCGGCATCGCCTTGTTTCTCACGAGACTGAGCGATGATTTCCCAAAGGCTGGCTTGCAGATCCGGACGACCATTGGCCATGGTCAGCGCGCGACGGGCGAACTGCTCGGCTTGCGGCGCATCGCCCTGGGCCATGCGCACCTGCGCCAAACGGTACAGTACTTGCGGCTCTCGCGGGGCGACACGTTGCGCCCGCTCCAGGCTGGAAGAGGCACCGTTGAGGTCGCCGCCGGCCTGCTGTTGTTGCGCGGTGGTCAGCAAGGCAAGCACCGGGCCGTCCAGTTGCTCATCCGCCGACAGGCCGCCGCCACTGCTGGCCGAAGGAATGCCACTTGGCGAGGAAGGCATGCTGTAGCTGCCGGAATTGATCGGTGCCGACTCAACCGCCGACGGGTTATACGGCCCCGATGTGATACCGCCCGAGGCCGGGCCCGGGACGATCGGCGAAGAGCTGATCGGTGTCGACACCGCAGCACCGCCGCCCGGCACCATCACCACCACGCCGGTATCGCCCTGCGGAATCGCCTGAGTCTGGCCCTGCGCCGGGCGCTTGACCGTGGTCTGGCGGAAACCGCCATTGGCGCCGATGCGTTCACTGTTGGACACGGCTGTGCCCGAATCCACCACGGGAATCGAACCACGCTGTACGGTGGAGCAGCCGCTGAGCAAAGCCACGGCGGTCACCGCTGGAATCAACCACTTGTTCACTTGAAACCCTCTTTGCTTAATTCATCCAGCCCTTGACCCAGTCCATCACCGATTCCGGCGAGGCAGGTGTTTCGCTTGCACACGCGGCGCCGGGTGGCGGCTCGCTGCCGCGAATATACGGCATCTGCACCGCACCGGGGCAGTTGGCATCGGAACCCTGGCCGGTGCGCGAATCGACCCAGGCCTGTACGACATTGTCCGGCTGCGGCATGTCCAGCGGCAGCGGATCGGCCTTGCGCATGAAACTGGTCCAGACCTGCAGCGCACCGGTGGCCCCGGTGAACGGCGTCTTGCCGTTGTCATCGCGACCGAGCCAGACCACCGCCAGCAGATCCTGACTGAAACCGGCAAACCAGCTGTCGCGCGAATCGTTACTGGTACCGGTCTTGCCCGCCAGCGTCAGGGTCTTGGGCAGCACGTTATAAACCGAACTGCCGGTACCTTCACGCATCACCCGCTGCATGGCGTTCTGGATCAGGTAGATGGAAGCCGGATCGAAACGCTGTTCGATCTGGAACGGATAACGCTTGAGCGGCTCGCCCTCGGCGGTCAGCACGCTGCGAATACCGCGCATCGGCGTGTTGAAACCACCGTTGGCCAGCGTCTGATACATGGTCGCCACTTCGATCGGCGTCATGCCGCCGGCACCGAGCAGCATCGACGGGAACGCCGGGAATTCACGGGTGACGCCCAGGCGACCGAGGGTCTTGAGCACGTTCGGCACGCCGACTTCCAGGCCCAGACGCGAGGTCGACAGGTTGTAGGAATGCGCCAGACCCTGATAGAGGAACACCGTGCCGTGGGAGCGGCGATCGTAGTTTTGCGGCTTCCACACCTGACCGTTGGCGCCTTTGACCGACAACGGATCGTCCGACAGCCAACTGGTCAGCGTGTACTGGCTCGGTTTCTCCAGCGCGGTGAGGTACACCGCCGGTTTGATCAGCGAGCCGATCGGACGCACCGCATCGAGTGCGCGGTTGAAACCGGCGTAACTGGCCTGACGGCTGCCGATCATTGCCTGGACTTCGCCGGTTTCCGGGTTGGTCACGACCATCGCCGCCTCGACGTCATCGGAGCCCTTGCGCCCGGCCAGACGTTTGAACGTGTCGTTGACCGAAGCTTCGGCTTTCATCTGCAGGATCGGATCGAAACTGGTGAAGATGCGCAGGCCTTCTTCGGTCAAGTCTTCGTCGCGATAGTCTTCGCGCAACTGACGTTTGACCAAGTCGATGAAGCCCGGGAACGAGCTGTCGGCGAGCTTGCCGCGGGTGGTTACACCCAGTGGCATTTTCTTCGCTGCTTCGACCTGTTCGGCAGTTGCCACGCCTTGCTGCGCCAGCACATCGAGGACCAGATTACGCCGCTCCAGCGCACGCTCCGGGTTACGCCGCGGGTTGTAGTAGGACGGCCCCTTGACCATGCCGACCAGCAACGCGACCTGATGCAGTTTCAGCTCGGACAATGGCTGGCCGAAGAAGAACTGGCTGGCCAGACCGAAACCGTGCACCGCCCGCTGACCGTCCTGGCCGACAAAAACTTCGTTGAGGTAGGCCTCAAGGATTTCCTGCTTGTTGTAATGCAGTTCGAGCAGCAACGCCATCATCGCTTCGGTGAGCTTGCGGGTCAGGCTGCGTTCGCTGGTCAGGTAGAAGTTCTTCACCAACTGCTGCGTCAGGGTACTGCCGCCCTGGGTCATCTTGCCGCCGGAGGTGTTGATCCACACAGCGCGCGCGATCGATTTCGGCGACACGCCCCAATGGCTATAAAAATCGCGGTCTTCGACGGCGATCAGGGTTTCCAGCAGGTACGGCGGCACCTGATCGAGCTTGATCAGGATGCGGTCTTCAAGATTTTTCGGGTAAATGCCGCCGATCATCAGCGGTTCGAGGCGCACCACCGACAGCTTCGAACCGTTGGTCGCGGACAGCTCGGCGACGTAATCGCCGGAGAAACGCACGCGCACCGGCTGCGGTTTTTCCAGCCCCTCATAAAACTGGAAGCCACGGGTGTTCAGGTCGACCGTATTGCCGCTGACGGCGGCGGCACCGGGGCCATTGCTCACGGCTTCGCGGCGATAGCCGAGGGCATCGAGTTCGGTGAGGAAATCGTCCTTGCTGAGCTTCTGTCCGACGAACAGCTCGAGCGGGCGCGCATACACCTTGGCCGGGATGGTCCAGCGCTTGCCGGAGAATTTCTCCTGCACCACGGCATCGAGGTAAACGGCGAAGCCGGCCAGCACCACAAGGCCGACCAGACTGAGTTTAATGGCCCAGCTCAACCATGGGCTGAGGCCCTTGGCTGGTGGTTTTTTCTTGGTACGGGGGGATCGGGATCGAGTCATGGCGGCGGATTATACGCACTTTATCGATCCTCAACAGGCACGCGCGGAGGTTTGCGTCAGGCGGGCAAGCAGCCATAATGGCCGCCTCGAATTCCCCCGCCTCTGAAGGATCGCCCGTGAGCCAGTCCCTGATCGCTGCCCTGCAAAACCCGGCCCTCTACCCGCATCCCGTCGAAGGATTTCAGGTCATCGAAACCCACATCTCGTGGGTGATTCTCACCGGCCCTTTTGCCTATAAAGTGAAGAAACCGGTGAATTTCGGCTTTCTCGACTTCACCAGCCTCGACGCACGCGCGCATTTCTGCGCGGAAGAGCTGCGCCTCAACCAGCGTCTGACCGCTGATTTGTATCTGGACGTGTTGCCAGTCACCGGCAGCATCGAAGCCCCGCAACTCGGCGGCGACGGCCCGGCTATCGAATACGTGCTGAAAATGCGCCAGTTCCCGCAGAGCGGGTTGCTCAGCACGCTGCAAGCCAATGGCGAACTGACCACTCAGCACATCGATGCCCTGGCTGAGCAGATTGCTCATTTCCATCTCAATGCCCCGAAAGTCCCGGCCGAACACGACGCCGGCACGCCGGACAGCGTGATGGCGCCGGTCGCGCAAAACTTCGAGCAGATCCTGCCATTCCTCAGCGACAAGAACGACCTGCTGCAACTTGAAGCACTGAAAGCCTGGGCCGAAAGCAGCTTCGAACGCCTCAAGCCGTTGTTCGCCCAGCGTAAGGCGCAAGGTTTCACCCGCGAATGCCACGGTGATATTCACTTGGGCAACGCCACAGTCATCGACGGCAATGTGGTGATCTTCGACTGCATCGAATTCAACGAGCCATTCCGTTTCACTGACGTCTGGGCCGATACCGGCTTCCTCGCGATGGACCTGGAAGACCGCGGCTTGAAATCGCTGGCGCGTCGCCTGATCAGCCAATACCTGGAACTGACCGGTGACTATCAGGGCCTGGAAGTGCTGAACTTCTATAAAGCCTACCGCGCTCTAGTGCGCGCCAAAGTGGCGCTGTTCAGCATGCCCGCGGATGCGACTGCCGTGCAGCGCGCCACCACCCTGCGCCAGTACCGCAACTACGCCAACCTGGCCGAAAGCTACAGCACCATTCCTTCGCGCTTCATGGCCATCACCCACGGTGTTTCCGCAGTCGGTAAAAGCCACGTGGCCATGCGCCTGGTGGAAGCGCTGGGCGCGATTCGCCTGCGTTCGGATGTCGAGCGCAAGCGCCTGTTCGGTGAGCAGAGCGTTGCCAACGATGTGCAGGCAGGCATTTACAGCGCCGACGCCAGCGCCGCGACTTACGCACGCCTGCATGAGATCGCCGAGGTCATCTTGCACGCCGGTTTCCCGGTAGTGATTGACGCGACCTATCTCAAGCGTGAGCAGCGCGACAACGCAGCGAAGATCGCCGAAGCCACCGGTACGCCATTCCTGATCCTCGACTGCAACGCCCCGCAAGCCGTGATCGAAAGCTGGCTGGCGGTGCGTCAGGCCGATAAAAAGGATCCGTCCGACGCCACCCTCGCAGTCATCGAGGCGCAGCAGGCCAACCGCGAAGCGCTGACGCCGGAAGAAATCCTGCGCAGCAAACGCGTGCAGACCAATGAATCCGGGACGCTGGACACCGTGGTCGCGCAGATCCGTCAGCGCCTGCCAGGTCTGTAAAAAACTATTTCGGCCGTGAAGCCCTCGCTCGCTTCACGGCCGTCAAATAGTGGCACTATACTGGCGTCATAAAACCAACAGGTGATCTGACATGAGCCAGCCGAAACTGCTCGACACTCCGCTTTACGCCCTGCTGCACAAAGATGATGTCGCAGGCTTCAACAACGAACGTCCACAGGATGGCCTGATCGACATGGTCGGCGGCGACTTCCGTGGTCTGGACCTGCGTGAACTGAACGCCGATAACGTGGATTTCCGCGATGCGTACTTCCGCTCCGCCGATCTGCGCGGCATCGACTTTCGCAAGGCTTCGCTCGAAGGCGCCAGCCTGGCCCATGCGCAGATTTCCGGGGCGTACTTTCCGCCGGAGCTGAGTGCTGACGAGATCCTGATGTCGATGAATTTCGGCACGCGGTTGCGGTATCGCACTCGCTGATATTCATCGGCAGCCCCTGACACAACATCCTCCCCCTGTAGGAGTGAGCCTGCTCGCGATAGCTGACTGACATTCAAAATGGATGTCGGCTGCTACACCGCCATCGCGAGCAGGCTCACTCCTACAGTTGTATGCGTTACCCCCTCCTCCTGCATTCGCAGGTCTTTCACCCGCCTTTCTTAGAAGCTTTTGCGTCGAATCCGACCAAACAACCACGCTTTTCCTACTGATGGCTACACTCCTGAGAAGCTTGCCCACGCACCATTCGGCCGTCGCAAGGAGGCTTGATGAATGATGAACTGCAACACCTGAAAAATCTTGGCAAGACATCGGCGCAATGGCTGCATGCCGTGGGCATCCACAGCGCCTCGGACTTGCGTCGCCTCGGTGCGGTGGATGCCTATCGCGCCGTGCGCACCCGCGGGTTTCGCGCGTCGAAGGTGTTGCTGTATGCGATCGAGGGCGCGTTGATGGACGTGCACTGGAACGACATTCCCGCCGAGCGCAAGGACGCCTTGAACAAGCAGCTCGAAGCCATTTCTGCGCGCCACAAAAACTGAGCAGGCGCTGACACCATGTATTTGCTGGGGGAACAATCGGCGCCCGCCGACGCACTGATCAATCGTTTACAGAATCTTCCCGGGCAATGGCTGCAGGAGCTGTCGCCATGCGCGCCGGTTATTGAGCTGCAGGCAACAGACGACCTGTTTGCACAGGTGGCTGGCGACCAGCTGTTTCTGCTGAGCGAGGGCGTGGTACATGGCTGCATCGCCGGCCGTGCGCTGTTCTACTGGCAGGAAGGTGATCTGCTCGGTCTGCAACGTGGCGAGCAATGGAGCGACTGCCGCTTGCGCAGCGAAGGGACTGTGCGGCTGCTGCCTTATCGGCGCGCTGAAGTGCTGCAGCATATGTATGCCGACCCTGATCGAGCGGAGCAGCTGCTGAGCTATCTGCTCGGGCAAATGGCGCTGCTCGCCCACGCGGTGGCGGAGCTGAAACCGCGCGAGTTTCGCAGCACCAACGGCTTCAAACGCGTTGAAGCCGGCGCCGTGCTGATTCACCAGGGCGATGCAGCGGATCATGTCTTCGTGATCATCGACGGGCACGCCGAGGCTTTCGTCGACGGACACAAGGTCGGCGAGGTGCCCAAGGACGAGATTTTCGGCGCCATGGCGTTGTTCACTGGCGAGCCGCGCAATGCCACGGTGGTGACGCGCGAACCAAGCACAGTGATGCTGATTCCTGGTGATCAATTTTTGAGCATGACCCGCAGCAATCCGAAGATCGCTCACAGCCTGATCGAAGGGATGGCTCGACGGATCGGCCAATTGAATCGACAGATCACTCAATTGACGACGCATCGCACCTAGCGCGAAGCCCTTTGTTTATGGAGCCTCACGGCCGTTCGAAAAACTTAATTACAGATTTGCAAAAACAGCGGTTGACGCGGTAATGAGAATCGCTATGATTATCACAACTGATCGCGAGATCAGTCGATATTCTGAAAAGCCCTTGGTTCGGACTCTCAGATTATCTCCTCATCAGGCTAATCACGGTTATTTGACCCGGTTTTTACCGGGTCTTTTTTTGCCCGCAGAAAAGTCATTTGCCGAATTGCTGGCGCATCTGCTCGCAGTAATCGGGCTTCGGCGTCGCCGGCGTGTACCAGACGTAGTCGGCCATCGCCGCCGTGACTGCCTCGCCCTGCTCGGCGAGCATCAATACGATCGGTGGCTTGCCAGCGCCGAGATCCAGCAAATGCAGCGGCACGCCAACATCCTTGCGCGCATGCCAGGCGCCGGCCAGCAGGATCGAAGGTGTCGGCGCCGCCAGCATCCCCTCGGCCATACGTCGATCACGCTGTTGCTGAATCGCCAACATCGCCGGCATCTGTGATTCGGGCAGCAAGCCGCAGTGAGATTCACTGACCTGTCCAAGCAAGGTGTTTTTTACCGCCGGCGCATTACTGCGCGGGCCGTCGAGAGCAGGTGGATTTCGATAAAACGCGCGGATTTCGCTGTCATCGAGATTGGCCGCCAGCAGCGGATACGGCTGCGTCAGGGCGAAGCGCACAATAGGCCCGTAAAGATTCCAGTCCCAGCCATCCTGCCAGGCCAATGCAGCAGGCAGATCTGCCGGAACAGATTTCGACTGGCGCAGCGCATCGACTTTCGCTTGTTGATTCGGCGTGAGCATTTCCAGCAGCAGGCTGCCTTGCGCACGTTGCTCGCCGAGCGACTGCAACAGCCACAATTGCGCCGCATGGTGATCGGGATTGTCGTGCTGCTCACCCATGATCAAGCGCTCAGGTTCAGCGAGGCGGGTCAGCAGTTGCTGCGCGGTGAGCATCTCGCCGCTACGCAGATCGCGGATTTCACCGCTCACCGGCGGAGCCACCACGTGCTGACAGCCTGCCAGCAACACCAGCGCCCACAACCACAATCCACGCATGCGACACCTCGATGATTGATCAGCGGGCGATGATCAGCGGATGCCCACGCTCCGGGTGCGGTTGCACCAAAACCTCCAGGCCGAACACCGCTTTTAGCGTATCCGGGCGCAGCACCCGCTGCGGAGTGTCCAGCGCGACCGGACGCCCCTCTTCCAGCAACAACACCCGGTCACAATAGCGCGCCGCCAGATTCAGATCATGCAGGATCACCAGCACCGCCGCGCCACGATTGGCAAACTCGCGTACCGCTTGCAGGGTGGTGTGCTGATGCAGCGGATCGAGCATCGAGGTCGGTTCGTCGAGCAACAAGGTTTGCCCGACCTGCCCTGGCCAGAGTTGCGCCAGCACCCGCGCCAGATGCACACGCTGACGCTCGCCACCGGACAATGCCAGATAACTGCGCCCGCTCAGGTGCCCGGCATCGGCAGCGGCCAGCGCCGCCGCGACAATTTCGTCATCACGCCTGCGCCCGGTCTGGTAGGGCAAACGGCCCATGCCGACGACCTCTTCAACGGCGAAGGCAAAGTCCAGTGTCGAAACCTGCGGCAGCACCGCCAGTCGTTGTGCCCGCTGCGCGCCGCTCCAGTAACTCAACGCCTGCTCGTCAAGCGAAACGTTGCCGTCACTGGCGAGCAATTCTCCGCACAGGGCGCCGAGTAATGTGCTTTTGCCGGCGCCGTTCGGCCCCAGCACGCCAAGCACTTCACCGGGTTCGAGTTGCAGCGTAACGCAGCTGAGCACAGCCTTGCGGCCACGGCGAACATGCAGATTGTGCGCAGACAACATCAGGCACGCCCTCGCAGCAGCAGGTAAAGGAAGAACGGCGCGCCGATAAACGCGGTGACAATGCCAATCGGCAACTCCGCCGGCGCCAGCGCCAGCCGCGCCACCAGATCGGCAAGCAACAACAGGCTCGCACCCGCCAGGACCGAGGCTGGCAGCAGCACCTTATGATCGGGACCGGCCAGCAGGCGCACCAGATGCGGCACGACCAGCCCGACGAAGCCGATCATGCCTGCCGCCGCCACCGCCGCGCCGACACCCAGCGCGGTGCAGAACACCAGTTCGCGCTTGAGCCGTTCGACATCGATGCCCAGATGCCCGGCCTCGGATTCACCCAGCAACAAGGCATTCAATGCCTTGGCCCGACGCGGCAGCCATACCGCCACGCCGATGGTAATGATCAGCAAAGGCCATAGCCGCGCATAGCTGGCGCCGTTGAGGCTGCCCAGGTTCCAGAATGTCAGGGTGCGCAGCGTGGCGTCATCGGCCAGATAAGTGAACAGTCCCACCGCCGAACCGGCCAGCGCCGTCAGCGCTATACCGGCCAACAACATGGTCGCCACATGCGTCTGACCGTTGCGCCGGCCCAGCCGATAGACCAGCGCCGTGACCCCGAGTCCGCCAAGAAACGCACACACCGACAACAGATACGGTCCGAACCACTCCGGCAGGCCGCCGAAGAACGAGCCGCCGACAATCGCAATCGCCGCGCCGAGTGCCGCGCCACTGGACACCCCGACCAACCCCGGATCGGCCAGCGGGTTACGAAACAGACCCTGCATCGCTACCCCGGACAGCGCCAGCACGCCGCCGACCGCCAACCCGAGCAAGGTTCGCGGCAGGCGAATCTGGCCGAGAATCAGCTCGGCCTGCTCCAGCCCTTCCGGCGCCAACGGCAAACCAATAAGACGCAGTGCAGCGCGCAAGGTATCCACCAGCGGCAGGCTCACCGGCCCCAGCGCCAGCGACAGCCAGATCGCCAGCAGACACAGCAATGTCAGGCCGATAAACAAGCCACGGGGTTTGACCAGTGTGGTCATTGGCCGTCCTTGGCCGGGTAGAAACCGTCAGTCAGGGTTTGCAAAGCGGCCGGCAGACGCGGCCCAAGCCCACCCACCAGCAGCGTGGGGTCCAGCTCCATCACGCGTCCGGCCTTGGCCGCACGGCTGGAATTGAGAATCGGGTTTTCCTTGAACAACGCTGCTTTAGCCGCGTCACCGCTCAGCGCACGGTCGGCGAACACCAGCACTTCGGGATCGAGGCTGGCGAGGGATTCCACGGAAAACGGTTTGTAGCCGCTGTGCGTTGCAAGGTTGTGCCCGCCGGCCTGCTGCAGCAGCCAATCGGCGGCGGTGTCTTTGCCAGCGATCAACGGCTTGCCACCGGCGTGCCCGAGCAATAGCAGGACGCCTGGGGCTTTCTGTGTGGTCTGCACTCGGGCAACGCGGGCAGCCTGCGCCTGGAGTTGCTGTTGATAAGTCTGCAGCAACTGCGCCGCCTTCGCTTGCGCGCCGAGCAACTGGCCGAGATGAGTGACATTCTTTTCCAGCGTCGGTAGATCCGGCTGCGCCGAGAACAACTCGACTTTCACCTTGGCCGCTTTGACTTGCGCCAGAACCGGTGGCGGCCCCATCTCTTCAGTGCCGATGAGAATGTCCGGGCGCAGGCTCAAGATGCCTTCCGCTGACAGGCTGCGCTGATAGCCAATGCTCGGCAGCGTTTGCAACGATTGCGGATGCTGACTGGTGGTGTCGACCCCGACCAGCTTCGACTGGCCGCCCAACGCGCTGACCCATTCCGACAGTGCCCCACCGGCGCTGACCCAGCGCTGCGGTAAATCCGCCGCGATCGTCTGATGGCTGAGAAAAAGGCCGACGCACAGCATGGCAACGGGGGTTTTCAGGCGCATATACAGCTTCCTTGAACAAGGTTTCCCGGGCATCGGCGCAGCGAGCCAAGTATCCTCGACAACAGCCAGACTCCCTTTGGGAGAAGGCCGCCATTTGATAATTGTTTGCATTTGAACGTCAAGCTCGGACATATCCAGACACGAGCGGACACTAGAGGATAGCCATGAAGTTTCTCTGCGCCGGCAGTGATCTGGCCGAAGCCGGCAGTCGCGGTTTCGAAATCGACGGCAAAAAGCTGTTCGCCGTGCGTCGCGGTGGACAGGCCTACATCTATCTCAATCGCTGCCCGCACCGGGGCGTCGGCCTGGAATGGCAGCCCGACCGGTTTCTCGACCCCAGCAACAGCCTGATCCAGTGCGCCACCCACGGCGCACTGTTTCTGATCGAGGACGGCGAATGCGTTGCCGGCCCGTGCGCCGGGCAATCACTGACGGCGATTGAATGCCGGGAAGATACACAAGGCGTGTGGGTCGATGTTTAACCGTTGAGCAAGACGTCGAGTCGACGGTCGATGACCATCTCTTCATGGTCGAGGCGCACGCCGTAGGCCAGCACCTCGACACCGCAGGCGACCGCCTCACGCAGCGCCTCGGCGTAAGCCCAATCGATCTCCTCGGCCGGGCGCACGGCATCGATGCCGGTGAGGTTTACACAGTACAACTGCACCGCCCGAATGCCGTCGCGCGCCAGATGCGCCAGCTCACGCAGATGCTTGGCGCCGCGCTGGGTCACCGCATCGGGAAACGCCGCCACAGCCGTACCGTCGAAGCCCAACGTGACGCTTTTCACTTCGACGTACGCCGGGCCGCTGGGGTATTCGAGGCGGAAGTCGATGCGGCTTTTTTCCTGCCCATAGGCAACTTCACGCTTCAACGCGGTAAAGCCATTCAATTCGCTGATCACGCCGGCCTGCAAGGCCTCTTCGACCAAACCGTTGGCGCGCCCGGTGTTCACGCAAAACAGCCGGCCCTGCGGGGTCTCACCGATTTCCCAGGTCCCGGGCAATTTGCGTTTGGGGTCGTTGGAGCGACTGAACCAGACCTGCCCGCCCTCCACCTGGCAGTTGAGCATCGAACCGGTATTCGGGCAGTGAATGGTCAGCAACTCGCCGTCAACGGTCTCGATATCGGCGAGAAAACGCTTGTAGCGACGAATCAGCCGCGCTTCTTCCAGAGCAGGATAAAAGCGCATCAGCCTTGCCAGCTCTTCAAACCGCGCGCGATGCGCTCCACGGCTTCCTGCAAGCGTGTGAGGTTTTGGGTGTAGGCGAAGCGCACATGATGGCCGGCCTGATAACGACCGAAATCCAGCCCGGGCGTGAAGGCCACATGCTCGGTTTCGAGGAAATGCCGGCAGAACGCGAAGGCATCGCCGCCGAAACGGCTGATATCGGCGTACAGATAGAACGCGCCCTCCGGCTCAACGGCAATGTTGAAGCCGAGCTCGCGCAGCGCTGGCAGGAGGAAGTCGCGACGGCGGGCGAATTCGCCGCGGCGCTCTTCGAGAATCGCGATCGTCGCCGGTTCGAAACACGCCAGCGCCGCGTACTGCGCCATGCTCGGCGCGCTGATGTAGAGGTTCTGCGCAAGCTTTTCCAGTTCACCGACCGCCGCCTCCGGCGCCACCAGCCAGCCCAGGCGCCATCCGGTCATGCCGAAATACTTGGAGAAACTGTTGAGGACAAAAGCGCTGTCATCGACTTCCAGCACACTGGCGGCATCGGTGCCGTAGGTCAGGCCATGGTAGATCTCGTCCACCACCAGATGCCCGTGTCTGGCCTTGATCGCTGTGGATAACCCGGCCAGTTCATCGCGGGTCAGCAGCGTCCCGGTCGGATTGGCCGGCGAAGCGACCAAGGCGCCGACACTGTCGTGGTCCCAATGCCGCTCGACCAGATCCGGGGTCAGTTGATAACGCACCTCCGGCCCCACCGGCACCAGTTGCGCCGCGCCTTCGACCAGCCGCAGGAAATGCCGGTTGCACGGGTAGCCCGGGTCTGCCAGCAGCCAGTGTTTACCCGGATCGACCAACAAGGCACTGGCCAGCAGCAGCGCGCCAGAGCCGCCCGGCGTGATCAGAATGCGCCGCGGGTCGATGTCCAGGCCGTATCGCGACTGGTAAAACCCGGCAATCGCCTCGCGCAGCTCGGGAATGCCACGGGCGGCGGTGTAACGGGTCTTGCCTGCGGTCAACGCGGCTTGGCCGGCGCGGATGATCGGCTCGGCGGTGGTGAAGTCCGGTTCGCCGATTTCCAGATGGATCACGTCGTGGCCTTCAGCCTGCAATTCATTGGCCCGCGCCAGCAGCGCCATCACATGGAACGGTTCGATCGCACGACTGCGCGCACTGTAGGTGGCCATTGGATTGCCTTCGACAGGAAAAAAGAGACGATTCTACCTGTCTGCCGGAACGAGCGAGAACCCGTGAAGGTCACAGCCTCAAGAACGCTGGACTGTAACGATCTGAACGTACGCTCCAGGATTGACTAAAATCAGTGATTGAACGGGTCTCCATTCCCACAGACACGGCTTGCCAAACATCTGCAGGCGCCACCCGCCGGGGGCTCGACATCCGGGAGTAGCGCAGGCTGATTTGATCTGGTAAGTTCGCCCGCTTGCAGCCGCAGGGCCGGCAGGTGTCGGTGATGGAGCAATCCTGCGCAATGGATTACAAGAGTAGAGGCGGTCTATTTCATGTCCACCCAAGCAAAGCAACAGCAGCAAGCGACGATCAGCGGCTTCGAACCCTACGTTTCGAAGGCGGGTGAAGAGTACATGGGCGCTCCGATGCGCGCGCACTTCACCAAGATCCTGAACAAGTGGAAACTGGACTTGATGCAGGAAGTCGACCGTACGGTTGATCACATGAAAGACGAAGCGGCCAACTTCCCTGACCCGGCCGACCGTGCCAGCCAGGAAGAAGAGTTCGCCCTCGAACTGCGCGCCCGCGATCGCGAGCGCAAGCTGATCAAGAAAATCGACAAGACGCTGCAACTGATCGAAGACGAAGAGTACGGCTGGTGCGAGTCCTGCGGCATCGAGATCGGCGTCAAGCGCCTCGAAGCCCGTCCGACCGCCGATCTGTGCATCGACTGCAAGACCCTGGCGGAAATCAAGGAAAAGCAGGTCGGCAAGTAATCTCGACCTGAACGAAAGACGGAGCGTGCGAACGCTCCGTTTTTGTTTGTGCGGTTTGCCCGCCGAACTTGCTTCTGCCTTTGTGGGAGCGAGCCTGCTCGCGAAAGCGTTCTTTCAGACAGCTCATTATTGACTGACACAACGCTTTCGCGAGCAGGCTCGCTCCCACAGGGATAACCTGCTTAATTCTTAATAGCTTTTATCGCCTCCATGACTGCCAAATCCCCCGCCTACATCGGCCGTTTCGCCCCCACCCCCAGTGGCCACCTGCACTTCGGCTCGCTGGTCGCTGCGTTGGCGTCCTACCTCGACGCCCGCTCGGTCGGTGGGCGCTGGCTGGTACGCATGGAAGATCTCGATCCGCCGCGCGAAGAGCCCGGTGCGCAAGCGGCGATTCTCAAGGCGCTGGAAAGTTACGGTTTCGAATGGGACGGCGAAATGGTTCGCCAGAGCGATCGGCACGCGGCCTACGCCGAGGTGCTCGACAGCCTGTTCAATCACGGTCTGGCGTACGCCTGCACCTGCTCGCGCAAACAGCTGGAGCCCTACCACGGCATTTATCCTGGGTTCTGTCGCAACGCCGGGCATGCTCAGCACGACGCCGCAATCCGCCTGCGCGTGCCGGAGCTGCAATACCACTTCATTGACCGCGTACAGGGCGAATACCGTCAGCACCTGGGCCGCGACGTTGGCGACTTCGTCATCCGTCGTCGAGACGGTCTCTATGCCTATCAACTCGCGGTGGTGCTCGATGACGCCTGGCAGGGCATCACCGATATCGTGCGTGGCGCCGATCTGCTCGATTCGACGCCGCGTCAGTTGTACCTGCAAGAACTGCTCGGCCTGAAACAGCCGCGCTATCTGCACCTGCCATTGATCACTCAGCCGGACGGCAACAAACTCGGCAAGTCCTACCGTTCGCCACCGCTTGAAGCCGATCAAGCCACGCCGTTGCTGCTGCGAGCCTTGCGTGCATTGGGGCAGAATCCCGGCACTGAGCTGGCCCACGCGTCGCCGCGCGAACTGCTTGTCTGGGGCAGCGCACACTGGGATGCCGACAGGATCCCGCGCGCACTGACCCTGCCCGAAGCGCAACTGCAATGACGACACTTGCAGTCGCGCGCCCATCCGTTACCATCGCCGCACGTTTTCGGGCACGCGCATAACAAAGAGAGGCCGGGATGTACATCTATCGCTTGGTCCTGCTTCTGGTCGTCGGGATCTACCTGTTCTCCCCCGCCATCATGGATTGGTGGATCGACGCGACGGGCGCCTGGTATCGCCCTTATCTGCTCTGGCTGATCCTGATTGTCGTGACCTTCATCCTGCAGAGCCAAAAAGATGCCGATGAGCTTTAGCCTGACCCAGATGATCCTGATCAGCGCCGCGTACCTTGCGGCACTGTTCGGCGTGGCCTGGGTCAGCGAACGGGGCATGATCCCGCGCGCGATCATTCGCCACCCGCTGACCTACACTCTGTCGCTTGGGGTTTACGCCAGTGCCTGGGCGTTCTATGGCACGGTGGGTCTGGCCTATCAGTACGGTTACGGCTTTCTGTCCAGCTATCTCGGCGTGTCCGGCGCGTTTCTGCTCGCGCCGGTGCTGCTTTATCCGATCCTGAAGATCACCCGCACCTACCAACTGTCATCGCTGGCCGACCTGTTCGCCTTCCGCTTTCGCAGCACCTGGGCCGGCGCGCTGACCACGATTTTCATGCTGATCGGCGTGCTGCCGCTGCTGGCCCTGCAGATTCAGGCAGTGGCCGACTCCATCGGCATTCTCACCGGCGAACGCGTGCAAAGCCGCGTCGCGCTGGCGTTCTGTGCGCTGATCATTCTGTTCACGATTTTCTTCGGTTCCCGGCATATCGCCACCCGCGAGAAACACGAAGGGCTGGTGTTCGCGATTGCCTTTGAGTCGATCATCAAACTCATCGCCCTCGGCGGCGTTGGCCTGTATGCGCTGTATGGCGTGTTCGACGGCCCGCAACAGCTTGAACTGTGGCTGCTGCAAAACCAGACCGCCCTCGCCGCCCTGCACACGCCGTTGCAGGAAGGCCCGTGGCGCACGCTGCTGCTGGTGTTCTTCGCCTCGGCGATCGTGATGCCGCACATGTATCACATGACATTTACCGAGAACCTCAATCCGCGCTCGCTGGTCAGTGCCAGTTGGGGCCTGCCGCTGTTTCTGCTGTTGATGAGCCTCGCCGTGCCGCTGATTCTCTGGGCCGGCCTGAAACTGGGCGCCACCACCGACCCGGAATACTTCACCCTCGGCATCGGCATTGCCGCCAACAGCAAACCGCTGGCCTTGCTTGCCTATGTCGGTGGTCTGTCCGCCGCCAGTGGCCTGATCATCGTCACCACCCTGGCCTTGTCGGGCATGGCGCTGAACCATCTGGTGCTGCCGCTCTATCAACCGCCGGCCGAGGGCAATATCTACCGCTGGCTGAAATGGACCCGCCGGGCGTTGATCGTGGCGATCATCATGGCCGGTTTCGGTTTCTACCTGATGCTTGGCGTCGAACAGGATCTGGCCAACCTCGGTATCGTCGCATTCGTGGCTACCCTGCAATTCTTGCCCGGGGTGTTGTCGGTGCTGTACTGGCCGACCGCTAACCGCCGCGGCTTCATTGCCGGTCTGCTGGCGGGGATCACGGTCTGGGTGGTGACCATGTTGCTGCCGCTGGTCGGCAATCTGCAGGGTTTCTACATTCCGCTGCTGAACATGATTTACGTGCTCGACGACACCAGTTGGCACATGGCAGCCATCGCCTCGCTCGCCGCCAACGTGCTGATGTTCACTTTGATTTCGCTGTTCACCAACGCCAGCCCGGAAGAAGCCAGCGCGGCCGAAGCCTGTGCGGTGGACAACGTGCGCCGCCCGCAACGCCGCGAACTGCACGCCGCCTCGCCGCAGGAATTCGCCACGCAACTGGCCAAACCGCTGGGCGCCAAGGCGGCGCAGAAAGAAGTCGAGCAAGCGCTGCGCGATCTGTATCTGCCCTTCGACGAACGCCGCCCTTACGCTTTGCGCCGTTTGCGCGACCGCATCGAGGCCAACCTGTCCGGCCTGATGGGCCCGAGCGTCGCGCAGGATATGGTGGAAACCTTCCTGCCCTATAAGGCCGGCGGCGAAAACTACGTCACCGAAGACATTCACTTCATCGAAAGCCGCCTCGAGGATTACCACTCGCGCCTCACAGGTTTAGCCGCCGAGCTCGACGCCCTGCGCCGCTACCACCGGCAGACCTTGCAGGAGCTGCCGATGGGCGTCTGCTCGCTGGCCAAGGATCAAGAGATCCTGATGTGGAACAAGGCCATGGAAGAGCTGACCGGCATCGCTGCGCAGCGGGTGGTCGGTTCGCGCCTGAGTACCATCGCCAACCCGTGGAAAGAGTTGCTGCAAGGCTTCATCAATCTGCCCGACGAGCATTTGCACAAACAGCATCTGGCCCTCGATGGCCAGACCCGCTGGCTGAACCTGCACAAAGCGGCAATCGACGAACCGTTGGCACCGGGCAACAGTGGCCTGGTGTTACTCGTCGAGGATTTGACCGAAACGCAGATGCTCGAAGACAAACTGGTGCACTCCGAACGTCTGGCCAGCATCGGTCGACTCGCGGCGGGTGTGGCTCACGAAATCGGCAACCCGATCACCGGCATTGCCTGTCTGGCGCAAAACCTGCGTGAAGAGCGCGAAGACGACGGCGAGCTGACGGAAATCAGCGGGCAGATTCTCGAGCAGACCAAACGCGTCTCGCGCATCGTCCAGTCGCTGATGAGCTTCGCCCATGCCGGCAGCCATCAGCACAGCGACGAACCGGTGTGTCTGGCGGAAGTCGCGCAGGATGCCATCGGCCTGCTGGCGCTGAACCGGCGCAATTTCGAAGTGCAGTTCTACAACCTGTGCGATCCCGACCATTGGGTCGAAGGCGACCCGCAACGGCTTGCCCAGGTGCTGATCAATCTGCTCTCAAACGCCCGTGACGCCTCGCCGCCGCACAGTGCCGTACGGGTCAAGAGCGAAGCCGGCGAACACACGGTCGATCTGATCGTCGAAGACGAAGGCAGTGGTATTCCGTCGAGCATCATGGACCGATTGTTCGAACCTTTCTTCACCACCAAGGATCCGGGTGAAGGCACCGGTCTGGGCCTTGCACTGGTCTATTCCATCGTTGAAGAGCATTATGGACAAATCACCATCGACAGCCCGGCTGATGTACAAAGCCAGCGCGGCACCCGTATCCGGGTGACCTTACCGCGTCATGTCGAAGCGACGTCCGCTGTGAACTGAGACCGTCGAGAGTATCGAATCAATGCCGCACATTTTGATCGTCGAAGACGAAACCATTATCCGCTCCGCCTTGCGCCGCCTGCTGGAACGCAACCAGTACCAGGTCAGCGAAGCCGGATCAGTGCAGGAAGCACAAGAACGCTTCACCATTCCTACGTTCGATCTGATCGTCAGCGACCTGCGCCTGCCGGGCGCCCCGGGCACCGAGCTGATCAAGCTCGGCCAGGGCACGCCGGTGCTGATCATGACCAGTTACGCCAGCCTGCGCTCGGCGGTCGACTCGATGAAAATGGGCGCGGTCGATTACATCGCCAAACCGTTCGACCACGATGAAATGCTCCAGGCGGTTGCGCGGATCCTGCGTGATCGCCAGTCCGCGCCCGCCGTCGGCGAAGCCACGGCGAGCAAGCCTGCCACTGGCAACGGCAAAGCCTCGGTGGATAACAGCAACGGCGAAATCGGCATCATCGGTTCGTGCCCCCCGATGCAGGACCTGTACAGCAAGATCCGCAAGGTCGCGCCAACCGATTCCAACGTCCTGATCCAGGGCGAGTCCGGCACCGGCAAGGAGCTGGTGGCCCGCGCCCTGCACAATCTGTCGAAACGCGCCAAGGCGCCGATGATCTCGGTGAACTGCGCGGCGATTCCGGAAAGCCTCATCGAGTCCGAACTGTTCGGGCACGAGAAAGGTGCGTTCACCGGTGCCAGCGCCGGTCGCGCCGGTCTGGTCGAAGCGGCGGACGGCGGCACCTTGTTCCTCGATGAGATTGGCGAACTGCCCCTGGAAGCCCAGGCTCGCCTGCTGCGGGTCTTGCAGGAAGGCGAAATTCGCCGGGTCGGTTCGGTGCAGTCGCAGAAAGTCGATGTGCGCCTGATCGCTGCAACCCACCGCGATCTCAAGAGCCTGGCGAAAATCGGCCAGTTCCGTGAAGACCTTTATTACCGTCTGCACGTGATTGCCCTGAAGCTGCCGCCGCTACGCGAGCGTGGCGCCGACGTCAACGAAATCGCCAATGCCTTCCTCGCTCGCCAGAGCGCACGGATCAATCGCACCGACCTGAAATTTGCCGCCGATGCCGAACAGGCGATCCGGCACTACTCCTGGCCGGGCAACGTGCGCGAGCTGGAGAACGCCGTCGAGCGCGCGGTGATTCTCAGCGAAAGCCCGGAGATCTCCGCCGACCTGCTTGGCATCGACATCGAGCTGAGCGATCTGGAAGACGACGAGTTCATCGGTCTGCCGCCGCAAACCGGCGGTAACGCCAGCAACAGCAGCCATGAGCCGACCGAGGATCTGTCGCTGGAAGACTATTTCCAGCACTTCGTCCTCGAGCATCAGGACCACATGACCGAGACCGAGCTGGCACGCAAACTGGGCGTCAGCCGTAAATGCCTGTGGGAACGCCGCCAGCGTCTGGGCATTCCACGGCGCAAGACCGGGGTCGCCAGCGAGAGCTGAGCGTTACCCACCGCGTGTGCGGGTAACGCATGACAATGTGAAAAAACTGTTACCGCAGTCGATTCACGTAACAAAAGCCGGGGTTATCGGTAACGAAACCCCGGCTTTTTTTCGCCCCTGCAAAACGGTTGTATCGACCTAACCCCTTGTTTTGCGGGCTTTGGCAAAAGTTGGCACGCACCCTGCTATATGTTTGGTACAAGAACAATAACAAGCAATGCACAAGACAATAAAAATAAGACGAATCGACTCACGCACAATAAAAACAAGACGGCGAGAGGCGCAGCTAACTGATTCTTTTGGAGAGGCGTTGTATTTGGGGCTAGCCCCACGACCAGGCCGAGAACAACAAAAACTGTCTTAAGACAGAGCCTGTACTGGTTGGATCGCAAGATCACTGCAACACAGCGACCAAAGCAATCCGTTTGCTCTTGGCTCCCGATTGGGAGGGTCATGAAGGAAAAGCTTCATGGCGAGGGCACTCAACAAAAACAAGAAGCCCGAATCAATAATAAAAAGAGCACGCAACTACTTCTTGGGGAGCTTCGGCTCCCCTTGTAGTTTCTCCTTTCTGGCAAATCCCCCCTTCTGACGCATCTCCACCCCCTCTAGACTGCGGCTTTCAGCGCAAAACGGCAGCGTCCTACACCATCCCTCGACTAAATGCTAGAATCCCGGCCCATCATGCGGTCATTCTCTGGTATGGCCGAACATTCCTTCAAACAGTGCATCCCATGCTGAAGAAGCTGTTCCAGTCATTCCGAACTCCCCTGCGTCGTACGCAACACATCCGTAGCACGCCTGAAGTCCTCAACAGCGGCCAACACTCGCTGCAGAAGGCGCAATTCAGCCGTTACGCGGTCAACATCGTCGAACGTCTGCAGGGCGCCGGCTACCAGGCCTACCTGGTTGGCGGTTGCGTGCGAGACATGCTGCTGGGCATCACGCCCAAAGACTTCGACGTCGCCACCAGCGCCACCCCCGAGCAGGTTCGCGCCGAATTCCGCAATGCGCGGATCATCGGCCGCCGGTTCAAGCTGGTACACATCCATTTCGGTCGCGAAATCATTGAAGTCGCGACCTTCCGCGCCAATCACCCGCAAAACGAAGACGACGAAGATAGCAACCAGTCTTCGCGCAACGAGAGCGGGCGCATTCTGCGTGACAACGTTTACGGCACCCTGGAAGAAGACGCGCAACGCCGCGACTTCACCATCAACGCCCTGTATTACGATCCGGTCAGCGAGCGCATCCTCGACTACGCCAACGGCGTACACGACATCCGCAATCACCTGATCCGTCTGATCGGCGACCCGAAGCAACGCTACCAGGAAGACCCGGTGCGGATGCTGCGGGCCGTGCGTTTCGCCGCCAAGCTCAATTTCGGTATCGAGAAGCACACCGTCCAGCCAATCCGCGAACTGGCGCCGATGCTGCGCGAGATTCCGTCGGCCCGCCTGTTCGAGGAAGTGCTCAAGCTGTTCCTCTCCGGTCATGGCGCGATCACGTTCGAGATGCTGGTCGACCTGCAACTGTTCGCGCCGCTGTTCCCGGCCAGTGCCGATGCGCTGGAACACAACCCGGAATATACCCACACGCTGATCAGCGAAGCACTGACCAACACCGACCTGCGGATCAAGCAGAACAAACCGGTAACCCCGGCGTTCCTGTTTGCTGCCCTGCTGTGGCCTGCCCTGCCGGCCCGAGTGCTACGTCTGCAAGAGCGCGGCATGCCGCCAATTCCAGCCATGCAGGAAGGCGCTCACGAACTGATCGCCGAACAGTGCCAGCGCATCGCGATTCCAAAACGCTTCACCATGCCGATCCGCGAGATCTGGGACATGCAGGAACGCCTGCCACGCCGCAGCGGCAAACGCGCCGACCTGCTGCTGGACAATCCGCGCTTCCGCGCCGGCTACGACTTCCTCCTGCTGCGTGAAAGCGCTGGCGAGCAGACCGATGGCCTGGGTGAATGGTGGACCGATTATCAGGACGCCAACGACAGCGAACGTCGCGACATGATCCGCGACCTCAGTGGCAAGGGTGATGACGCCAGTGGCGCACCGCGCAAGCGTCGCCGCAGCAGCGGCTCCAAACGCAAACGCGCTGGCGCACCGAGCGCCACGGGCGAATAAGGCATGGAACGCATCTACATCGGCATGGGCAGCAACCTGGCTGACCCGGCCGAACAACTGCGCAGCGCGGTCGACGCGCTGGGGCAATTGCCCGAGACCGAACTGGTCGGCGTATCTGCCTTCTACCAAAGCGACTCGCTGCTGCCGGGCCAACCGCGTTACACCAACGCGGTTGCCGCGCTCGACAGCGCGCTCGCCCCGCTTGATCTGCTCGATGCCTTGCAGGCGATCGAAAACGATCAGGGCCGCGAACGCCTTGAGCGCTGGGGCCCACGCACGCTGGATCTGGACATTCTGCTGTTCGGTGATCGCCTGATCGACGAGCCGCGCCTGAAAGTCCCGCATTACCACATGCAGGAACGCGCGTTCGTTCTCTATCCCCTGGCCGAACTGGCGCCCGAAGATCTGCGTCTGGCTGATGGCCGCACCCTTGCCGATCTTCTCGCAGCCTGCCCGTTCGTCGGCCTCGAGCGCCTCTCCCACGCCTGACACAAACCGCTGATGCGGGAGCCAACCGGCTCCCGCATTTTGCGTTCTTGTAGGACAAAAACCCCGCAGATCAGGCCCGCCGGCCCGCTGAATCGCATCAGTAACGCCGGTAACACTCCCTTCGTAACAATGCGGTAACACATGCAATTGACTTCCTGAGGCCTCATCACGACTATAGGCGTCCCGCTGCCGCCAACCCGGCATACAAGGGCGCAATCCAGGCCTTATAAGCACGACAAAAGAGCGTGCGCCTGAATAGATGACGAATCACGCGCGTTACTCGCAGTAGTTTCCAAAGCGCCTGAACGAGGATTTCTTACATGCCAGCCATCACCCTGACCACGCTCCAGAGCCTCAAGCAGAAAGGTGAAAAGATCACCATGCTGACCTGCTATGACGCGACCTTCGCCCACGCCTGCAACGAGGCCGGTGTCGAAGTGCTGCTGGTCGGCGACTCCCTCGGCATGGTCCTGCAGGGTCATGACAGCACCCTGCCAGTGACCACGGCGGAAATGGCCTACCACGTCGCCAGCGTCAAGCGTGGCAACGGCGATGCCCTGATCCTTGCCGACCTGCCTTTCATGGCCAACGCCACCCTTGAGCAGACCATGATCAACAGCGCCACGCTGATGCAGGCCGGCGCGCACATGATCAAGGTCGAAGGTCAGCTGTGGCTGGCGGAGTCGATCCGTCTGCTCGCCGAACGCGGTGTACCGGTATGCGCGCACATGGGCCTGACCCCGCAGGCGGTGAACATCCTCGGCGGCTATAAAGTGCAGGGGCGCAACGAGAACCAGGCGCGGCAGATGCGGGCCGATGCGATCGCGCTGGAGCAGGCCGGTGCGTCCATGCTGCTGCTCGAGTGCGTGCCGAGCGAGCTGGCGGCGGAAATCAGCCAGGCCGTGAGCATTCCGGTGATCGGCATCGGCGCCGGCAACGCCACCGACGGTCAGGTGCTGGTATTGCACGACATGCTTGGCCTGTCGATCACCGGCCGCGTACCCAAATTCGTCAAGAACTTCATGCAAGGTCAGGACAGTATCCAGGCCGCGCTGAAGGCTTACGTCAGCGAAGTCAAAGCCACTACGTTCCCCGGCATCGAACACGGATTCTCTGCATGAACACCGTCAAAACCGTACGCGAACTGCGCGCCGCCGTCGCCCGCGCGCGCAGTGAAGGCAAGCGCATCGGCTTCGTGCCGACCATGGGCAACCTGCACAGCGGCCACGTCGCGCTGATCACTAAAGCCACTCAGCGTGTGGACTTCGTGGTCGCGAGTGTTTTCGTCAATCCGCTGCAATTCGGCGCCGGCGAAGACCTCGACAAATACCCGCGCACCCTCGCCGCCGATCAGCAAAAGCTCCTTGAGGCCGGTTGCGATCTGCTGTTCGCGCCAACGGTTGAAGAGATGTACCCCGACGGCATGGCCGGCCAAACCCGGGTCAGCGTGCCGCAACTCTCCGAAGGCCTGTGTGGTGCCAGCCGTCCGGGGCACTTCGAAGGCGTGGCGACGGTGGTCAGCAAGCTGTTCAACATGGTCCAGCCGGATCTGGCGATTTTCGGCCAGAAGGATTACCAGCAACTGGCGGTGATCCGCGCGCTGGTGCACGACCTGAACATGCCGATCCAGATCATCGGCGAGCCGACCGTGCGTGCAGCGGACGGTCTGGCGCTGTCGTCGCGCAACGGTTTTCTCAGTGAAGAGCAGCGCGCCGTGGCGCCGGTGGTGTACCGCGTGCTGAGCAACATTGCCGAAGCGATCAAGCAAGGTCAGCGTGATTACCCGGCGCTGCTCGCTGCGCAGTTGCAGGTGCTGGAAGCGGCCGGTCTGCGCCCGGATTATCTGGAAATCCGCCATGGCCTGACCTTGCGTCCGGCGACGGCGCAGGATCGCGATCTGGTGATTCTGGCGGCGGCATTCCTCGGTACGACACGGTTGATCGACAACCTGCACCTGAATCTCGATAGCCCGATTTAGCAGCAACGGATTTCCCTGTGGGAGCGAGCCTGCTCGCGAAGGCGGTGTATCAGCGACTTATAAGTTGCCTGACACGACGCCTTCGCGAGCAGGCTCGCTCCCACAGGTGTTTTCGGTGCATGCCGGTTGGGCGGAAGTCTTCGGGCACCTCCGTCTGTCGGCCAGATTCCCGCTCGGATGTTAAAAAAGTACAGGGATCTGGTCAGACAAAGTCAAGACAGAACGCGGCGCGAGGTTTACTGTATTCGCCCTGTGTCCGGATATCGTGTCGACGCAGTTGATCCCATGCGCTAAAAGGGCATGGCTGATCTGTACCGTGTTCAAAAGGCCGTTCAAGTAAAAAGGAAAACCGCAGCGATGGCGTACTACCGCACTCCTCACGACGTTACCGCTCTGCCCGCCTGGCAAGCGTTGAAAGATCACCGCCAAGCCATGCAGGATTTCAGCATGCGCGAAGCCTTCAACGCCGATCCGCAGCGTTTCAATCAATTCACCCTCAGCAGCTGCGGCCTGTTTCTCGACTATTCGAAGAATTTGATCAACGCCGAGACCCGCAACCTGCTGGTGGGTCTGGCCAATGAAGTCGATCTGAAGGGCGCGATCCAAGCGCTGTTCGACGGCGAAATCGTCAACGCCTCCGAAGGCCGCCCGGCCCTGCACACCGCCCTGCGCCGCCCGGTCGGCGACAAGTTGTCGGTCAACGGTGTCAACGTGATGCCGGAAGTGCACAAGGTGCTGAACCAGATCACTGATCTGGTCGGGCGAATCCACGACGGCCTGTGGCGCGGTTACACCGAAAAGCCGATCACCGACGTGGTCAACATCGGCATCGGTGGTTCGTTCCTCGGCCCTGAACTGGTGTCCGAAGCGCTGCTGTCCTACGCGCAGAAAGGTGTGCGTTGCCATTATCTGGCGAACATCGACGGCAGTGAATTTCACGAGCTGACGCAGAAACTGCGCGCCGAGACCACGCTGTTCATCGTGTCGTCAAAGTCCTTCAACACCCTCGAAACCCTGAAGAATGCTCAGGCTGCACGCGCCTGGTACCTGGCGCAGGGCGGCTCCGAAGCCGAGCTGTATCGCCACTTCATCGCCGTATCGAGCAACAACGCCGCGGCCGTGGCCTTCGGTATCCGCGAAGAAAACATCTTCCCGATGTGGGACTGGGTCGGCGGTCGTTACTCGCTGTGGTCGGCCATCGGTTTGCCGATTGCCCTGGCCATCGGCATGTCCAACTTCAAGGAACTGCTGTCCGGTGCCTACACCATGGACCAGCATTTCCAGACCGCGCCGTTCGAACAGAACATGCCGGTGCTGCTGGCTCTGCTCGGCGTGTGGTACGGCAACTTCTGGGGCGCGCAAAGCCACGCGATCCTGCCTTACGACCACTACCTGCGCAATATCACCAAGCACCTGCAACAGTTGGACATGGAGTCCAACGGCAAGAGCGTGCGCCAGGACGGCACCTCGGTGTCGACCGATACCGGCCCGGTGATCTGGGGCGGCGTCGGCTGCAACGGCCAGCATGCTTACCACCAGTTGCTGCATCAGGGCACCCAATTGATCCCGGCCGACTTCATTGTGCCGATCGTCAGCTTCAACCCGGTTTCCGACCATCACCAGTGGCTGTACGCCAACTGCCTGTCGCAGAGCCAGGCGCTGATGCTCGGCAAGACGTTGCCGGAAGCCGAAGCCGAACTGCGCGACAAAGGCATGAGCGAAGACGAAGTGCACAAACTGGCGCCACACAAGGTGATCCCGGGCAACCGTCCGAGCAACACCCTGGTGGTCGAACGCATCAGCCCGCGCCGCCTCGGCGCACTGGTTGCCATGTATGAGCACAAAGTGTTCGTGCAAAGCGTGGTCTGGGGCATCAATGCCTTCGACCAGTGGGGTGTGGAGCTGGGCAAAGAACTGGGCAAAGGCGTCTATAACCGTCTGGTCGGCAGCGACGAGACCGTGGCTGACGATGCCTCGACTCAGGGCCTGATCAACTACTTCCGCGGGCGTCATCGCGGCTAAAAACGGCCTTCGGTCTAACGCTGTTCCCCTGTGGGAGCGAGCCAGCTCGCGAAAGCGGTTTTTCATTCAACACCTTTGTTGACTGATACTCCGCCTTCGCGAGCAGGCTCGCTCCCACAGTTGTTTTGGCGCATGACTTGAACCTGCGCAGCGCTCGGCGCATCTTTATTCCTGTCGCACCACAAGAATAAGGAACCGTCATGTTCGATATCAGCACGTTCCCCGAAGCCGATGCCGTGCGCCAGGCTGCTCAGTTGAGCCAGGAAGACTACCGGCGGCTGTACCGCGAGTCGATTGAACACCCCAGCGCATTCTGGGCCGAGCAGGCCACGCGTTTTCTCGACTGGAGCACGCCGTGGCAGACCGTTCAGCGCTATGACCTGAAAACCGGTGAAGCGGCCTGGTTCGCCGGCGGCAAGCTCAACGTCAGCTACAACTGCGTCGACCGTCACCTCGCACAACGTGGCGAACAGACCGCCCTGCTCTGGGAAGGCGACGACCCTGCCGAATCGGCCCAGATCACTTACAAGAAACTCCATCACCACGTCTGCCGCCTGGCCAACGTGCTGAAAATCCGCGGCGTGAAGAAAGGCGACCGGGTGTGCATCTACATGCCGATGATCCCCGAAGCCGCCTACGCCATGCTCGCCTGTGCGCGGATCGGCGCGATTCATTCGGTGGTGTTCGGCGGATTCTCGCCGGATTCCCTGCGCGACCGTATCCTCGACGCCGACTGCCGCACCGTCATCACTGCTGATGAAGGCGTACGCGGCGGGCGCTTCGTGCCACTGAAAAACAACGTCGACAAAGCCCTGCAAAGTTGCCCGAACGTCAGCACCGTTGTGGTCGTCAAGCGCACTCAGGGCGAGGTCGATTGGCTCGAGGGCCGCGACCTCTGGTATCACCAGGCCATACGCGAAGTCGACGACGATTGCCCGCCGGAACCGATGGACGCCGAAGACCCGTTGTTCATCCTCTACACCTCCGGCAGCACCGGCAAACCCAAAGGCGTGCTGCACACCACTGGCGGCTATTTGCTGCAAGCGGCGATGACCTTCAAGTACGTGCTCGATTACCGCGACGGTGAAGTGTTCTGGTGCACCGCCGACGTCGGCTGGGTCACCGGCCACAGTTATATCGTCTACGGGCCGCTGGCCAACGGTGCGACCACACTCATGTTCGAAGGCGTGCCGAGCTACCCGAGCAGTTCGCGTTTCTGGCAGGTCATCGACAAACACAAGGTCAACATCTTCTACACCGCACCGACCGCCCTGCGCGCGCTGATGCGCGAAGGCGCCGGGCCGTTGAAGGAAACTTCGCGCGCAAGCCTGAGATTGCTCGGCAGCGTCGGTGAGCCGATCAACCCGGAAGCGTGGGACTGGTATTTCAACGTTGTCGGTGAACAGCGCTGCCCGATCGTCGACACCTGGTGGCAGACCGAAACCGGCGGCATCATGCTCAGCCCGCTGGTCAGCGCACAACGGATCAAACCCGGCTGCGCGACGCAACCGATGTTCGGCGTGCAGCCGGTATTGCTTGATGAACACGGCAAGGAAATCCACGGCGCCGGCAGCGGCGTGCTGGCGATCAAATCGAGCTGGCCGGCGCAGATTCGCAGCGTCTACGGCGATCCACAGCGGATGATCGACACCTACTTCAAGCCCTACCCCGGCTATTACTTCACCGGCGACGGCGCCCGCCGCGATGAGGATGGCGATTACTGGATCACCGGGCGCATCGACGACGTGATCAACGTTTCCGGCCACCGTATCGGTACCGCCGAGGTGGAAAGCGCACTGGTGCTGCACGACAGCATCGCCGAAGCCGCCGTGGTCGGTTATCCACACGACGTCAAAGGCCAGGGCATCTATGCCTTTGTCACACCAATGAACGGCACCGAGGCCAACGAAGAGCTGAAGAAAGACTTGCTGGCGCATGTCAGCAAGGAGATCGGCAGCTTCGCCAAACCGGACCTGATCCAATGGGCACCGGCGCTGCCGAAAACCCGCTCGGGCAAGATCATGCGGCGGATCCTGCGCAAGATTGCCTGCAACGAGCTTGACAGTCTGGGCGACACTTCGACGCTGGCTGACCCAAGTGTGGTGCAGGACCTCGTTGACAAGCGGCTCAATACTTGAGAGCTGCAAGTTTCTAGCTACAAGCTGCAAGCTAAAGCGGTCCGCGCAGCTTTTCGCTTTTAGCATGCAGCTAGAAACTTGCCGCTTGAAGCTCCCCGACTGCTAAGCTTCGCGTTTTTTCAGCAAGGCGCCCGCATGTCTTCCTTGAATCAGGCGCTGCGCGCCGCCCTCGATCAACGCCAGGACTTGCTCGCTGTGCTGCACAGCCAGGGCACCGATTGCTATCGGCTGTTCCACGGCAGCCAGGAAGGCGCCGGCGGCCTGACCATCGACCGCTACGGCCCGCAACTGCTGGTGCAGAGTTTTCATCAGACGCTGGAGCGTGACGACCTGCTGCAACTGCACGCCATGGTCAACCAGACGCTGGGCTTCGACACCCTGCTGGTCTACAACGACCGCTCCCGTGGCAATTCGCGGATTGATCGCGAGGACAGTGTCTATAAAGCCGATGACGCCGCACTGGCCGATCTGGTCGGCCATGAATGGGGCCTGAACTACCGCGTGCGCGGGCGTCATGCCGGGCAGGATCCGCTGTTGTTCCTCGACCTGCGCAATACGCGCGGCTGGGTCAAGGATCACGCGCAAGGCAAAAGCGTGCTCAACCTGTTCGCCTATACCTGTGGCGTTGGCCTCAGTGCTGCGGCCGGCGGGGCGCGCGAGGTGTGCAACCTCGATTTCGCCGAGGGCAATCTGGCGGTCGGTCGCGAGAACGGTTTGCTCAACCCGCAACTGCCGGAGATGCAATTCATCCAGTCCGATTACTTCCCGGCGATCCGTCAGCTTGCTGGCCTGCCGATCAGCCAGCGGCGCGGGCAGAAGTTGCCGAGCTATCAGCGCCTCGAACAGCGCCAATACGATCTGGTGCTGCTCGACCCGCCGGCGTGGGCGAAAAGCGCGTTCGGCACGGTCGACCTGCTGCGCGATTATCAAAGCCTGCTCAAACCCGCGCTGCTCACTACCGCCGATGACGGCGTGCTGATCTGCTGCAACAACCTGGCGAAAGTCAGCATGGACGACTGGCGCGAACAAGTGCTGCGCTGCGCCGAAAAAGCCGGCCGCCCAGTGCGTGAATGGAGCGTGATGACCCCGGGCGCCGACTTCCCCTCGCGTGATCAGCAGCCACCACTGAAGACGCTGATCTTGCAGCTGTGATGAATCAGGCATGAGCAACTACATTCTCCTGTGGGAGCGAGCCTGCTCGCGAAAGCGCAGTGTCAGTCGACTCAACCATTACTGAATCACCGCCTTCGCGAGCAGGCTCGCTCCCACATGGGATTTGTTCGTACAGGTAAAACTGAACAATCCTGTCCCACATCAAGCACTTCGGAACCAGAATCGCGTGCCATACTCCAAGGCACTCCGATTCAGACAGATGAAGCCGCACATGCCCAAAGGATTGATTCGCGCGATTGGCGCACTGCTGACAGCCCTGGCCCTCTACAGCCTGCTGGGGTTTCTGATCCTGCCGGGCATTGCCTTGCGTGTGGTCAACCAGCAACTGGCGAATTACGCGACGCTGCCAGCGCATTTGCAGCGCATCGAACTCAACCCGTTCAGCCTGGAGGTCACCCTGTGGGGCCTGGTCATAGGCGAGCCGGGCAAGGAGCAGGTCGGCTTTGATCGTCTCTACGCCAACCTGCAAATCGACAGCCTGTGGACCAAAGCGCTGCACCTGTCGGACATCGAACTGGACAAACCCAAGAGCGAAATCCTCTTCGCCAAGGACGGCAAGCTCAACCTGCTGGGCCTGTTCAACGTGCCGCCGAGTGAGCCGACACCCGCCGATCCCGACGCCAAGCCATTTCCGCTGCGCATCGACAACATCAAACTGGCCGGCGGCGTCGTGCATTTCGAGGACGCACGCCCCAGCGAGCCGATCGAATTCCTCTACGACGACCTCAGTTTCGAGCTGAAAAACCTCAGCACCCTGCCCGAAGACAGCGCCGACATGACCCTTATCGCGATCGGCCCCGCTGGCGGGCGGATCGACTGGACGGGCAACTTCAGCCTGATCCCGTTCACCTCCGAAGGCACCCTGAAAGTCACCGATGGCCAGATGAAATCCTTCTGGCCCTACGTGCGCGACGCCGTGCCGCTGGTACTGGAAAACGGCGTAGTCAGCCTCAGCACCGACTACAAACTCAACCTGTCGAAACAAACCGAACTGCTGCTGAACAATGTCGCGGTGAGCATCGCGCCGTTCGCCATCAAGGCCCCGGATGGACGCCCACTGGCCAGGCTCGAACGTCTCGACGTCAGCGAAACCTCGCTGGACCTGGCCAAGCAGCAAGTGGTGGTCGGCAAGATCCGCAGCAACAAGCTGGAAACCTGGGCGGCGCTGGAAGCCGATGGCCAACTGGACTGGCAGAAACTGTTCGCCAGCCAACCGTCGAAACCGGCTGCCAAAGCCGCTGCCGAACCGGCTGATGCACCAGCGGCCGCCGACTCGCCGAAGACTGAGCCGACTGCACCGAGCAAGCCATGGCAGGTGCTGGTCAAGGATGTGCAACTGCGCAACTACACGGTCCATCTCGCCGACCGTTCAGCACAGCCGGCGGTGGCGCTGGACATCACCCCACTGAACGTTGACCTGCAGGATTTCGACAGCCTCAACGGCTCGCCTTTCAAGCTCAGGCTCGACAGCGGCCTGGGCAAGCAAGGCAGGATCAGCTCCGACGGCACGGTCAATCTGGCCCCGGTGAATGCGCAGCTCAACGTGAAAACCCAGGATGTCGACCTGCGGGTCGCGCAATCCTATATCAACCCGTTCATTCGTCTGGAACTGCGCAGCGGCATGCTTGGCAGTGATCTCAAGGTCGACCTGAAAAGCACCGAACCGCTGGCCCTCAGCGTCACCGGCCGCGCACAGATCGATCAGTTGCACACCCTCGATACGCTCAAGACCCGCGACTTCCTGAAATGGCAGCAAGTGGTGGTCGACGGCATCAACTATCAGCACGGCGACAGCCTGTCGATCGACAAGGTCAACCTGTTGCAGCCGTATGTGCGCTTCATGATCAACGACGACCGCACCACCAACGTCGACGATTTGCTGATTCCGCAACCGGCGGACAGCGGTGCGAAACCGGCCGGAAGCAAACCGGCCGGCAAGGACAAGCCGCTGGGCATTCATATTGGCGCGATTGCGATCAACGACGGCTCGGCCAACTTCGCCGACTTCAGCCTGACCCCGAATTTCGCTACCGCCGTGCAGCAGCTCAACGGCCAGATCGGCACCATTGACAGTCGTCAGGCAAAACCGGCCAGCGTCGACGTCAAAGGCAAGGTCGACCGTTATGCGCCGGTGACGATCAAGGGTGCGGTCAATCCGTTCGACCCGATGGCCAGCCTCGACATCGCCACCAGTTTCAAACGCGTCGAACTGACGACCCTGACCCCCTACTCCGGCAAATTCGCCGGTTACCGCATCCGCAAGGGTCGGCTGAATCTTGACCTGCATTACCTGATCACCAAGGGTCAGTTGAAGGCCGAGAACAAGGTCGTGGTCGAGCAACTGCAACTGGGCGAGAAAGTCGACAGCCCCGATGCGGTGAGTCTGCCGCTGAAACTGGCGATCGCCCTGCTCAAGGACGTCGACGGCAAGATCTCCATCGAATTGCCGGTGACCGGCGACCTGAACAATCCGCAGTTCAGCGTGATGCCGATCGTCTGGCAGACCCTGCGCAACCTCATCGTCAAAGCCGCCGCCGCGCCGTTCAAGATGATCGTTGGGCTGGTCAGTGGTGGCGGCTCCGAAGACCTCGGCACCGTATCCTTCGCGCCGGGCTCCAGCGACTTGAGCAAAGACGCCGAAGCGGCGCTGGTGAAACTGTCGCAAGCGCTCAAGGAGCGTCCGGCGCTGCGCCTGGAAATCGAAGGCACTGCCGCGAAAAGCAGCGACGGGCCGTTGCTCGCCGAGCAGCGTCTGGAACGCGAATACCAGTACAACTACTACAAGATGCTGCAGCGCCGTGGCGATAAAGTCCCGGCCCAGGCCTCGCTGCTGCAAGTGCCGGAAGGCGAGAAAGCCGCGCTGCTCGAAGGTATCTACCGCACCCGCCTGAAAACCCAGCCACCGGCAGAATGGAAAGATCTGGGCAAGGAAGAACGCACAGCAAAAATGCGCCAGGGCGTGATCGCGTTCTGGAGTGGCAGCGACGTGCTCCTGCGGCAGTTGGGTCAGGATCGCGCCAGCACCATCAAGGATTATCTGGTCGACAAGGGCAAGCTCGAGGATGACCGGGTGTACTTCATCGACGCCAACCTCGGCGAAGCCGAAAGCGATGGCCGCGTGGTAACGCAAATGCATCTGGATGCCGAATGATCATGCGTAGCTGGCTGGCGGTGATCGCTCTGATGTGTGTTGCTGGCCACGCGTCGGCTTCGGACACTTTGCGCTGCGGCAGCCAGTTGATCAGCCTCGGCGACCGCACGAGCGAGGTGCTGCAAAAATGTGGCGAGCCGGCCGGCCGGGACGTGCTCGGCTACAAGCGCAGTGCCAATCGGCGCGAAGAGTTTCAGGTCGAGGAATGGACCTACGGCCCGAACAACGGCATGTACCAGTACCTGCGCTTCGAAGGCAATCGCCTGCGGCAGATCACCAGCAAACGCGGTAATTAAGCCGTACGAAATTCGCCCTGTGGGAGCGAGCCTGCTCGCGAATGCGCTCTATCTGCAGACGAACTTGGCGGCTGACACTACGCATTCGCGAGCAGGCTCGCTCCCACATTGGTATTCGTTAGACGCCCCAAATAGAACAGGCCCCGACACAAGTGCCGGGGCCTGTAATGGTCACATCCGTGTGACCGTTCGCATGAACTCTAAAGTTGCGGCAGACGTATTGCTCGGCCCGTCTGTCGCGTCTTCTCCCGGTTCAGGCGAGAAGTCTTGCCTTAGTCGGCTTTCAGGCCGTCAGCAGAAACTGCTTTAACGCCTTTGATTTTCTTGGTGATGTTCACCGCGGTGGTTTTCTGAGCTTCGGTAACAGCTACGTCAGAAGACAGGGAAACTACACCCTTGTTGGTTTCGACTTTGATGTCGGTGCCTGGAATACCTTTTTCGGTAACCAGATCGCTTTTCACTTTGGTGGTGATCCAAGTGTCGGAAGTAGCTTCTTTAGCCTTGGTAACTTCACCGGCAGCCAGAACCATCGGCGCTTGGGTAGCCTGAGCGGACTGGGCGAAAGCGCCACCAGCCATGGTCAGGGTCAGAGCGGTAGCAGCGGCAGTGATAGCGAACTTCTTCATACGAGTAACTCCTGTTTTTACTGGAAGTCTGCTGTAACGCTTGTCAGCAGGGTTACCGGAGATATTGCGAACGCTGTGCCAACTTTTTCGACCGTATAAAATCGTTTAAAAACAAACAGTTATGAAAAACGCTGATTTTCATTTTCATGCAAAATGCATGACTCACTTCAATTTCGCATGCAAGTTGCGGTTTTTTGGAAAGTTCATAAGCTGCTGAAATTATTGGAGCTTTTGTGAAGTGCTCGCGAAAAGAAAATGCCCCGCGGTGCGGGGCATTCGGGCTTCAGGCGCGAACCGAATTACGTACCGCTGGCCGTGCAGCCACGAGGCGAGTAATCGGCGTTGACAGTTGTCGCGCAGGTCCATGCGCCTGAAGTATTGCCCGTGGCGGATCCTGATCGAGAAAGCGTGACGGTTTTACCCAGAACCGGACCCGGCGCGTTAAGCAAGGTACAAGTGATTGATCCTGCGCCTGTAGACGCGGTGCCTGTAACCGCCAACGTACAGTTGGAAGTGGCAGTAGTACCGTTGGCGACGTTCGTCAGATCCGGGGTGCCGCCCTGATTGATCGTGTCTTCGAACGGTACTTTGAGCGCGGTAATCTCCGCCAGCCCCGCCGTCACCTTCGACCGCGCCTGATATTTCGAATACTGCGGCAGGGCGATTGTCGCCAGAATGCCGATGATCGCCACAACGATCAGCAGCTCGATCAATGTAAAGCCTTGTTGTTTTTTCATAGACACGCTCCATGCATGAGTCGAAATCTCATGATCTGAACAAGGCTCAGCACAGCCCATGCCAACGCCCTTTTGCCCCCGTCTGCTGGGCGCGCGCATTCCCCGACGCTGTTTCCTACAACCGGCAACCGCACTATCTGACACTTTTTGTCACCTGCACCGGGCGTGTTTGGCGCTGTCACTTGACTAGGCTATAAGTCATGAACGGCAAGCGTGCGGAATCCCCATGAATGACATCGCTCTGAGCGGTCTGGCCAAGCAATTGGTCCAGGCCGAATTGCTCACGGAAACAAGCGCCCGGCAATCCTGGGCGCAGGCCCAGCGCAATCGTGTGTCGCTGGTCAATTACCTGGTGCACAACAAACTGGTCAACAGCCGGCAGATCGCCGAGATCGCCTCCGAACATTTCGGCATGGCGCTGCTCGATCTCAATTGCCTCGACAAGGAGACCCAGCCCAAGGGTCTGGTCAGTGAAAAACTGGTTCGCCAGCACTGCGCCCTGCCCCTGTGGCGACGTGGCAACAAATTGTTCGTGGGTCTATCCGACCCGAGCAATCAGCAGGCGATCAGCGACATCCAGTTCAGCACCGGCCTGAGCACCGAAGCGATTCTGGTCGAGGACGACAAGCTCAGCGACGCCATCGACAAGTTCTTCGACAGCCATGCTTCGGGCCTGGAAGAAATGGCCGATGTCGATCTGGACGGCCTCGACGTCGAGTCCATCGATGACAACAAGCAGGACGTTATCGGCGGCCTCGATGCGGACGATGCTCCAGTCGTGCGCTTCGTGCACAAGATGCTGCTCGATGCGATCAAGAGCGGCTCTTCCGACCTGCATTTCGAGCCCTACGAGAAAAACTACCGGGTACGCATGCGCACCGACGGCATGCTGCGCGAGGTGGCCAAGCCGCCGATCCAGTTGGCCGGGCGCATCGCCGCACGTTTGAAGGTCATGGCCAGCCTCGATATTTCGGAACGGCGCAAACCCCAGGACGGGCGGATCAAGATGCGCCTGTCGAAAAGCAAATCCATCGATTTCCGCGTCAACACCCTGCCGACCCTGTGGGGCGAAAAAGTGGTGATCCGGATTCTCGACCCGTCCAGTGCGCAAATGGGCATCGACGCCTTGGGTTACGAGGCCGAACAAAAAGCCTTGTACCTCGCTGCGCTGAAACAGCCGCAAGGGATGATTCTGGTCACCGGGCCCACCGGTTCCGGTAAAACCGTGTCGCTGTACACCGGGCTGAACATCCTCAACACCGTCGACATCAACATCTCCACCGCCGAAGACCCGGTGGAGATCAACATGGAAGGCATCAACCAGGTCAACGTCAATCCCCGCCAGGGGCTGGATTTCGCTCAGGCCCTGCGTTCGTTTCTGCGTCAGGACCCGGATGTGATCATGGTCGGCGAGATCCGCGACCTGGAAACCGCCGAGATCGCGATCAAGGCTGCGCAGACCGGTCACCTGGTGCTGTCGACCCTGCACACCAACAGCGCAGCGGAAACCCTCACGCGCCTGCACAACATGGGCATTCCCGGTTTCAACATCGCCACCTCGGTGAGCCTGATCATCGCCCAGCGTCTGGCGCGCAAATTGTGCGCGCACTGCAAGCGGCCGCTGGAGATCCCGCACGAAACCTTGCTCAAGGAAGGCTTCCCCGAGGAACGCATCGGTCATTTCACGATCTACGAGCCGGTCGGTTGCGATCACTGCAATGGCGGTTACAAAGGACGCGTGGGGATTTATGAAGTGGTAAAAAACACACCGGACCTGCAACGGCTGATCATGGCCGAAGGCAATTCGCTGGAGATCGACATCCAGATGCGCCGCGACGGTTTCGCCGACCTGCGCACCTCCGGGCTGCACAAGGCCATGCAAGGCATCACCAGCCTTGAGGAAATCAACCGGGTCACCAAGGATTGAACATGGCGGTCAAGGCAGCAAAAGTCAGCGTTTACGCCTGGGAAGGCACGGACCGCAAAGGCAGCAAAGTCAGCGGCGAGTTGAGTGGGCAGAATCCCGCACTGATCAAGGCGCAGCTGCGCAAACAGGGGATCAACCCGGGCAAGGTGCGCAAGAAATCCGCCTCCCTGCTGAGCTTCGGCAAACGCATCAAGCCGCAGGACATCGCCTTGTTCACCCGGCAGATGGCGACCATGATGAAGGCCGGCGTGCCGCTGTTGCAGTCCTTCGACATCATCGGCGAGGGCTTCGAAAACCCGGCCATGCGCAAACTCGTCGACGAGGTCAAACAGGAGGTCGCCGCCGGTAACAGCTTCGCCACGTCATTGCGCAAAAAACCGCAATACTTCGACGAGTTGTACTGCAATCTGGTCGACGCTGGCGAACAGTCCGGCGCCCTCGATACCTTGCTCGAACGCGTCGCGACCTATAAGGAAAAAAGCGAGGCGCTCAAGGCCAAGATCAAGAAGGCCATGACTTACCCTACTGCCGTGGTGCTGGTGGCGGCAGTGGTGACCGGTATTCTGCTGGTCAAAGTGGTGCCGCAGTTCCAGTCGGTGTTTTCCGGGTTCGGCGCCGAATTGCCGGGCTTCACTCTGATGATCATCAGCCTGTCGGAGTTCATGCAGCAGTGGTGGTGGGCGATTCTCTTTGCCCTGGTCGCGGCGTTTTTCGGCACTCGCCACGCGCTGAAGACTTCGCAGGCCCTGCGCGACCGTCGCGATGCCTGGCTGCTGAAGCTGCCACTGGTGGGCACCTTGATGTACAAGTCCGCCGTTGCGCGTTTTGCCCGCACCTTGTCGACTACATTCGCAGCCGGTGTGCCGTTGGTGGAAGCGCTCGATTCGGTCGCCGGCGCCACCGGCAATGTGGTGTTCAAGCGTGCGGTGCTGCGGGTCCGGCAGGACGTGTCGACCGGCATGCAGCTGAATTTCTCGATGCGCAGCACCGGTGTATTCCCCAACATGGCGGTACAAATGACCGCCATCGGCGAGGAGTCCGGGGCACTGGATGACATGCTCGACAAGGTTGCCAGTTTCTATGAGGCCGAAGTCGATAACATGGTCGACAACCTCACCAGCCTGATGGAGCCGTTCATCATGGTGGTGCTGGGGGTCATCGTCGGTGGACTGGTGGTGGCCATGTACTTGCCGATCTTCCAACTCGGCTCAGCGATCTGACATGCCTATCGACGAACTGTTTGCCGTGTACCCGCTGGCCTTTGTGCTCACCGCGCTGCTGCTTGGTCTGGTGGTCGGCAGCTTCCTCAACGTGGTGGTCTGGCGTCTGCCGAAAATGCTCGAGCGCGACTGGCGCCAGCAGGCCCATGATGTGCTCGGCCTGCCCATTGAAACACCTGCGCCGACCTACAACCTGATGCTGCCGCATTCCGCGTGCCCGCATTGCGGACACCGGATCCGCCCTTGGGAAAATATTCCGCTGCTCAGTTATCTGGTGCTGCTCGGGTGCTGCTCGGCCTGCTCGGCACCGATCAGCAGACGTTACCCGCTGACCGAGTTGGCCTGCGGCCTGCTCTCGGCCTTCATCGCCTGGCACCTTGGCTTCGGCTGGCCGGCGGGTCTGCTGATCTTGCTGACGTGGGGCTTGCTGGCGATGAGTCTGATCGACTGCGAGCATCAACTGCTGCCCGATGTGCTGGTGCTACCGATGTTGTGGCTGGGGCTGATCGTCAATAGCTTCAGCGTATTCGTGCCGTTGTCCGATGCGCTGTGGGGCGCGGTCGCGGGTTATCTGGCGCTGTGGTCGGTGTTCTGGCTGTTCAAGTTACTCACCGGCAAGGACGGCATCGGCCATGGCGATTTCAAGCTGCTGGCCTTGCTCGGTGCATGGGGTGGCTGGCAGGTTCTGCCGCTGACCATTCTGTTGTCATCGCTGGTGGGGGCGATTTTTGGCGTCGTCATGCTGCGTCTGCGCGCCCAGGAAACCTCGACGCCGATCCCGTTCGGGCCCTTTCTGGCAATTGCCGGCTGGATTGCCTTGCTCTGGGGTGGTCAAATAACCGACTTCTATTGGCAGTCTGTCGGTTTGAAATGAATACCCCTGTGGAAAAACCCTGGATTCTCGGCCTGACCGGCGGCATCGGCAGCGGCAAAAGCGCGGCGGCCCAGCACTTCATCGACCTCGGTGTGCATGTGGTGGATGCCGATCACGCCGCGCGCTGGGTGGTCGAGCCGGGACGTCCGGCGCTGGCGAAGATCGCCGAACATTTCGGCCCCAGCGTGTTGCAGGCCGACGGTACACTCGACCGTGCCGCTCTGCGCAAACTGATCTTCGAAGACCCTGAACAACGGCGTTGGCTCGAAGCGCTGCTGCACCCGTTGATCGGCGAAGAAATCGCTCATCATCTGGCGCAGGCAAAATCGCCTTACGCGATTCTGGTTTCACCGTTGCTGATCGAGTCCGGGCAATACGCGATGACCCAACGTATCCTGGTCATCGATGCGCCACAGCAACTGCAGATCGAACGCACCCTGCAGCGAGACCAGACCAGCGAACAACAAGTGCAAGCGATCCTCAAGGCGCAATCGAGCCGTGAAGACCGCGTGAGCCGTGCCGACGACGTGATCGTCAACGACCGCGACCTCGCCTGGCTGCACAGCGAGGTCGAGCGTCTGCATCACTTTTATCTGACTTTATCCGGAGGCCAAGCATGAGCCAGATCCCAACAGTTGAATGCCCAACCTGCGGCGCCCCCGTCGAATTCATCCCGGAAAACGAATTCCGTCCGTTCTGCTCGCACCGCTGCAAACTGATCGACCTCGGCGCCTGGGCCTCGGAAGAGCACAAGATTCCGGTTGCCCCTGACGCCGAAGACGAGTTGTTTTCCGGCGATTTCGATCCGCGTCACTGATCGCTGATCGAGGTCGCATAAGCCCGCGAGCATGGCGGTTCGATGTGGATCAAGACTTCGGATCGTCATCCTTCCATGGTGCCGAGAGGTAGCGGGTGCGGTTGAAGGTCTCCAGCCACTCCGGGCAGAACACTACCAACGCACTGACCACCATGCCGTTGATGAAGGCTTCGGGAAACAGCAGCAGCCACAGGTAACCGACGAAATCTTCCAGCCACTCCGGCATGGCGAACAGGCCGTCGTACCACAGCAGCGTCAGGCTCAGGATCAGGCACACCAGCCCGGACAACGCAGCGGCAAAGAAGCCGGAACAGAAGATGTAAACGAACGGATTTCGTGGCTGCGCGCGCTCGACGAGGATCGCCACGCATTCGGTGATCAATACCGGTAACAGGATCAGCAACGCGCCATTGACCCCAACCGCAGCCAGATCCTGACGGCCCAACAGCACCAGACCGATCTGCGCGATCAGCCCGCCGACGATCGCCAGCGGCCAATCGAGCAGCAGCGTGACCGCCGTCATGCCGATGAAGTGATAAGACACGCCGGTATCGAAATCCCTGCGCACCAGCCACAGCAGGAACAGCGCGAACACCGTGCCGAACAGCAAGTGCTGACGGCGACTGTCGCTGAACAGCTCGACCCATGGCGCACGCATGATCGCCCAGAGCAGCACCGGCAGATAAATCAGCCAGCCGAGCGTCAGGCTTGCCGTTGAAAGCAGTTCGGCACCGATCATGATTCCCTCACCAGCTACTCGACACGCTTTTTGTAGGAGCTGCCGAAGGCTGCGATCTTTTGATCTTGTTTATAAAAGCAAAAGATCGCAGCCTTCGGCAGCTCCTACAAGGGCGCAATCGCACGGCGTTTATATCTGGGCCAATGCAAAGCTATCTGCCTGTCGCATTTGGACGCTAAGCTTGGGCTTATGGATGATTCAGATTATTTACGCCTGCTGACCATCGCGGCCGAGCAAGCCAACGCGTTCCTGTCCAATGCCCGCAAATGGGAGCGTGAGCGTTGGGTCTGCCAGCGCCTGCTGCAAGGCTTGAACATCCCCTACCGCGCCGACGAGTTCGCCCCGGCCGGTGAGCCGCCGGACGTGCTGTTCCGCGATGCCAATTTCGAAGTTTTTTTCGTCCTCGACGAAGGCCGTCGCCTCAACGATGAATGGCGCGATGAATTGCAGCGCCGACGCAGCGCGTTTTCCCTGAGCCAACTGGTGCGCCGCGAAGCCAAGCCGAAACGCATCCCGGCTAATGAATTCCTCCTGCGTCTGGCGCCGACCCTGCGCAAGAAGGCGCACAACTACAAGGAACGCGGCATGGATCTGGGTGAACTGGACATCATCGCCTTCGCCAGCCTCAAACGCGAAGTGCTGGACCTCAACAGTCATTTCCCGCCACCGACCGAATACCTTCGCCAGGGCTGGCGCTCGCTGTCACTGGTCGGCCCGACGTTCGCCCGCGTGCTGTTCGCCCACCCCGACGCACCGGACTTTCTGCGCAGCAACCTTGGCCGCAGCATCGTCTTCGACGTGGGCATCAGTCTGTGACGCCGCTGCAGCAGTTGATCGCCGAAGTACCGCAAACAGGTCGGGTGCGCTGGATCGGCGTGCGTCCGGCGTCGCGTGGGCCGATGCTTGAGCTCGACGCGGTCGAGGCGCGACTGGAAGCCGGACTCACCGGCGACCACGCCAGACCGGGCGTGCGCAACGCGCGTCAGGTGACACTGATTCAATGGGAACACTTGGCGGTGATCAACGCCTTGATGGGCCGTCCCGACGATCAACCGATCGGGCCTGAAGATCTGCGGCGCAATCTCGTTATAAGCGGAATCAATTTGTTTAGCCTGAAGGGGCGGCGCTTTCGCATCGGGCAGGCGATACTCGAAACCACTGGCTGGTGTCAGCCCTGCGCACGTTTGCAGAACAATCTCGGTCCGGGCACTTTTCAAGCCGTGCGCGGGCATGGCGGGATCACCGCCCGGGTGTTACAAAGCGGCATCATTCGCCTCGACGATGAAGTACGCGTCGAACCGGTTCCGGACAGCGGCTATGCGCCGTTCCACCCCGGCTGACACCGCTGTAGCTTCTGCTCATTCAGTAACGTCTACCTGACGAGGCAAATATGACCAGCCGCCTGAACCCCGAAGACCAAAAGCATGTCGAAGAGTACCTGCAACTGTCCCAACACCGTGTCGAGCGCCGGCCTTTCCGGCCGTGGATGCTCCTGGTGCTGGTACTGGCGGTGACCATTGGTCTGGGCCTGTTGAGCCGATTTATCAGTTACCTGACGTTATGAGCTGCCTTGCGCTCCCTCGGGTAACCGCACCGATTTCCTTTAAAAACCTTGCGAGTTATCCCTATGTCCCATCGTATTGTCATTGTCGGCGGCGGCGCCGGCGGTCTGGAGTTGGCTACCCGTCTGGGTAAGACTCTGGGCAAACGCGGCACGGCCAGCGTCATGCTGGTCGACGCGAACCTGACCCACATCTGGAAACCGCTGCTGCACGAAGTCGCTGCCGGTTCCCTGAACTCTTCCGAAGACGAACTCAACTATGTCGCCCAGGCGAAATGGAACCACTTCGAGTTCCAGCTCGGGCGCATGAGCGGGCTCGATCGCGCGCAGAAGAAGATCCAGCTGGCCGCCACCTACGACGAAAACGGCGTCGAGCTGGTGCCGGCGCGTGAAGTGGCTTACGACTCGCTGGTAATCAGCGTCGGCAGCACCACCAACGATTTCGGCACCCAGGGTGCGGCGCAGCACTGCCTGTTCCTCGATACGCGCAAACAGGCCGAGCGCTTCCATCAGCAATTGCTCAATCACTATCTGCGCGCCCACGCCGGGCAGACCGATGTGGTCGAGCAGATCAGCGTGGCCATCGTCGGCGCCGGCGCCACAGGCGTGGAACTGGCGGCCGAGCTGCACAACGCCGCACATGAACTGGCGGCGTATGGTCTGGACCGGATCAAACCGGAAAACATGCACATCACGCTGATCGAAGCCGGCCCGCGAGTGCTGCCTGCCCTGCCAGAGCGCATCAGCGGGCCGGTACACAAGACCCTGGAGAAGCTCGGGGTCAATGTGATGACCAACGCCGCGGTCAGCGAAGTCACCGCCGACAGCCTGATCACCGCCGATGGCAACGAGATCAAGGCCAGCCTGAAAGTCTGGGCCGCCGGTATTCGCGCACCGGGTTTCCTCAAGGACATCGACGGTCTGGAAACCAACCGCATCAACCAGCTGCAAGTACTGCCAACCCTGCAAACCACCCGCGACGAAAACATCTTTGCCTTCGGTGACTGCGCGGCCTGCCCGCAGCCGGGCACCGATCGCAACGTCCCGCCGCGTGCACAAGCTGCGCACCAGCAGGCGTCGCTGCTCGCCAAGTCGCTGAAACTGCGCATCGAAGGCAAGACCCTGCCGGAGTACAAGTACACCGACTACGGCTCGCTGATTTCGCTGTCGCGTTTTTCTGCTGTGGGTAACCTGATGGGCAACCTGACCGGCAGCGTCATGCTTGAAGGCTGGCTGGCGCGGATGTTCTACGTGTCGCTGTACCGTATGCACCAGATGGCGCTGTATGGTCCGTTCCGCACGGCGATGCTGATGCTGGGCAGCAAGATTGGCCGTGGTACCGAGCCGCGTCTGAAACTGCACTAAAGCGCAAATCTGTGGGAGCGAGCTTGCTCGCGAAAGCGGTGGGTCAGTCAACACTGTCGTTGAATGATCCGGCCCATTCGCGAGCAGGCTCGCTCCCACATTGTTTCGTGCTGTTCTCAAATCAGTAGGCGAAGGCCGGCAATGAATAGCTGTTCATCAGAGCTGGAAGCGTCGCACCATGCCTTGCAGGGCATTGGCCAGTTGCGACAGTTCATGGCTCGATGCGCTGGTCTGGTCAGCACCCGCAGCCGAACGCACCGACAGGTCGCGAATATTCACCAGATTGCGATCCACTTCCCGCGCCACTTGCGCCTGTTCTTCAGCGGCGCTGGCGATGACCAGATTGCGCTCGTGAATCTCGTGCACCGAAGCCGTAATCGTCACCAGCGCCTCGCCCGCCCGCTCAGCGAGGACCAGCGTGCTCGCCGCACGGGAAGCGCTGGCCTGCATTGAATCCAGCGCCAGGCTCGAGCCGCTGCGCATGCCTTGCACCATTTGCTCGATTTCCTGCGTCGATTGCTGGGTCCGATACGCCAGTGCGCGCACCTCATCGGCCACTACCGCAAAACCTCGACCGCTTTCACCCGCGCGTGCCGCTTCAATGGCCGCGTTGAGCGCCAGCAGATTGGTCTGCTCGGCGATGGCGCGAATCACGTCCAGAACCTTACCGATGTCTTGCGACTGATTGGCGAGCGACTGCACCAATTCGCCGGTGTTCTGCACATCACTGGCCAAGGCGCTGATAGCGCTGGCGGTTTCGCTGACGCGCTCCTGGCCCAACTGCGCCGACTGACTGGATTGACGCGTGGCATCGGACGTCGATACCGCGTTGCGCGCGACCTCCTCCACCGCAGCGGTCATCTGATTGACCGCCGTGGCGGCTTGTTCGATTTCGTTGTTCTGCTGCTGCAGGCCTTGGGTGCTGTCGACGGTGACGGCGCTCAGTTCGTCAGCGGCGGTGGCCAACTGCGTGGCTGAGCCACTGATGCCTTGCAGGGTCTCGCGTAGGTTCTGCTGCATCGTCGCCAGGGCCTTGAGCAAGCGGCTGACTTCGTCGTTGCCATGGGTTTCGATGGGGCGGGTCAGATCGCCCTGCGCGACGCTTTCCGCGGCGCTTACGGCGCTGCTCAGCGGGCGCACGATACTGCGTGTGAGCAACATCGCCAATGCCACCGTGGCCAGTGCTGCCAGGGCGATGAACAGGGTTACGATTGTCCGCGAGGTTTCGTAATGCGCGGCGGACTTCTCGCTTTCAGCCGCGACCTGGCGAGCGAACAGATCGGCCAGATCGTTGAGTTGCTTGCCGGAGCCGTCGACCACGGTCTTCATGTCGACCAGCAGCAATTTGGTCAGCTCGTCACGCTTGCCTTGCTCGGCGAGAGTGAATGACTGGGCAATGCCGGTGCGATAGGCGGCGAAGGTTTTCTTGAACTGGTCATACAGCTGCTGACCCTCGGCAGTGTCGACCAGTTTGTCGTAGGCGGCGATCTTCTCGCTCAGCTCCTTGTCGCGGGTGTCCATCTGGCCGCGATAGGTGGCGATGTTGGCCGGATCCTGATCGAGCGCCATGCGCAGGGAAATGGTGCGGATGCGCAGCATCAGTTCGCGGATCTCGTCGCCGCCACGAATACTTGGCAACCAGCGGTTCTCCACCGCTACCTCACTGTCGCGAATGCTCGACATCTGCCCCAGCGCAAACACGCCGAGCAAGGCCACCAACACCGCGATCAGGGCAAATCCCAGGGCAGCCCGGGGAGCAATATTCAACTGACGAAGCAACATGACGAACGCCCTTATTCTTGTAATGGCCAGATTCAAGGGGCGAAGCGTTGGCAGTCCCCTCGTGTTAGCGGGCTATCGGCAGGTTGTATGACGACTTGAAGAGATTCACCTTTCGGCAGGCAAAAAAAATCCCCGTATCTTTCGATACGAGGATTTTCAATATGGTCGGGGTAAGGGGATTCGAACTCCTGACATCCTGCTCCCAAAGCAGGCGCGCTACCGGACTGCGCTATACCCCGGTAAAAAAAAGGCGACCTTTCAAAGATCGCCTTCTTCGATCAGCGCTTTTGGCCTCTGATCTTAAGATTCGATCCCAGCGCTAACTGGTTTCAAAAATGGTGGGTCGTGTGGGATTCGAACCTACGACCAATTGGTTAAAAGCCAACTGCTCTACCAACTGAGCTAACGACCCAAATATGGTCGGGGTAAGGGGATTCGAACTCCTGACATCCTGCTCCCAAAGCAGGCGCGCTACCGGACTGCGCTATACCCCGATTTGAAATTGGCTCCGTGACCAGGACTCGAACCTGGGACCCAATGATTAACAGTCATTTGCTCTACCGACTGAGCTATCACGGAACTACATATTTCAAGTTACAACGGTGAAGCCTTGTTGCTTCTCGCCACCCGTTCGCATCGCTGCGTTCGTGTGTCTGAGGCGCGCTATTCTACAACCTAGAACACCTCTGTCAACCCCCTAAATTGCTTTCAAGTTAATGATTTGCAACTTATTTCAGATTCCAACCCGGTGGGTTGAAACGCTGCCGGTGACTGACTGCGGGGCGCACTTTACAAGCCTTTTCCTTTGAGTTCAACAGCCTGGCGAAAAAAAGGCCTCGCAATGCGAGGCCTTCCCGGTTTCATTGCCGCTGAGGATTAGCCGAAAACGATTTCGTCGTTCTCGACCTTGCCAGTGGCGGTGTCGCCCGGCATGAAATGCCCCGACAGGATCAACTGCGCCAGCGGGTTTTCGATCCAGCGCTGGATCGCCCGTTTCAAAGGACGCGCGCCATACACCGGGTCGTAACCGACGGCGATCAGCTTGTCCATCGCCTCCGGACTCAGCTCCAGCTTCAGCTCGCGCTCGGCCAGACGACTGCGCAGACGACCCAACTGGATCTCGGTAATCCCGGCGATCTGGTCGCGTGCCAGCGGCTCGAAGATCACCACTTCGTCGACGCGGTTGATGAACTCCGGCCGGAAGTGCGACGTCAGCGCGTCCATCACCGCGGCACGCTGCGCTTCACGATCACCGACCAGCTCCTGGATCTGCATCGAGCCGAGGTTGGACGTCATCACGATCACCGTGTTGCGGAAGTCCACCGTACGCCCGTGACTGTCGGTCAAACGGCCATCCTCGAGCACTTGCAGGAGGATGTTGAACACATCCGGATGCGCCTTCTCGACTTCATCCATGAGGATCACCGAATACGGCTTGCGACGCACCGCTTCGGTCAGATAACCGCCCTCTTCATAGCCGACGTAGCCCGGTGGCGCACCGATCAGACGAGCCACGGAATGTTTCTCCATGAACTCGGACATGTCGATCCGCACCATCGCCTCTTCCGTGTCGAAGAGGAATTCGGCCAGCGCCTTGCACAGCTCGGTTTTACCGACACCGGTCGGGCCGAGGAACATGAACGAGCCGCTCGGACGATTCGGGTCGGACAACCCGGCACGGGAACGCCGCACGGCGTTGGCCACGGCCACGACCGCCTCTTCCTGACCGATTACCCGTTTATGCAACAGGCTTTCCATCTTCATCAGCTTGTCGCGCTCGCCTTCGAGCATTTTCGACACCGGGATGCCGGTCCACTTCGACACGACTTCGGCGATCTCTTCCTCGGTCACCTTGCTGCGCAGCAACTGATTTTCGCTCTTGCCGTGCTGGTCGACCATCTGCAGGCTGCGCTCCAGATCCGGGATCACCCCGTACTGCAACTCGGCCATGCGGTTCAAGTCACCTTTGCGGCGCGCCGCTTCCAGTTCCTGACGCGACTGTTCGATCTTCTGTTGAATCTGCGCAGAGCCCTGCACCTCGGCTTTTTCCGAATTCCAGATTTCTTCCAGATCGGAATACTCACGCTCGTGACGCTCGATTTCTTCCTGGAGTTTTTCCAGACGTTTCTTCGCCGCGTCGTCGCTTTCTTTCTTCAGTGCCTGGGATTCCACTTTCAGCTGAATCAGGCGTCGCTCGAGACGATCGAGTACTTCCGGTTTGGAGTCGATCTCCATGCGGATGCGGCTGGCGGCCTCGTCGATCAGGTCGATGGCCTTGTCCGGCAGCTGCCGGTCAGTGATGTAGCGATGGCTGAGCTTGGCCGCGGCGATGATCGCACCGTCAGTGATCGCCACCTTGTGGTGAACCTCGTAACGTTCCTTGAGGCCACGCAGAATGGCGATGGTGTCTTCTTCGCTTGGCTCGTCCACCAGGACTTTCTGGAAACGCCGCTCGAGCGCCGCGTCCTTCTCTATATATTGGCGGTACTCGTTGAGCGTGGTCGCGCCGACGCAGTGCAACTCGCCGCGGGCCAGCGCAGGCTTGAGCATGTTACCGGCGTCCATCGAGCCTTCGCCTTTACCGGCGCCGACCATAGTGTGCAGTTCGTCGATGAACAGAATGATCTGCCCTTCCTGCTTCGACAGTTCGTTGAGCAGGCCTTTGAGGCGCTCTTCGAACTCACCGCGATACTTGGCACCGGCGATCAGTGCGCCCATGTCCAGCGACAGCAGGCGTTTGCCCTTGAGGCCGTCCGGCACTTCGCCATTGATGATGCGCTGGGCCAGACCTTCGGCGATCGCGGTTTTACCCACGCCAGGTTCACCGATGAGGACCGGGTTGTTCTTGGTACGGCGTTGCAGAACCTGAATGGTCCGACGGATTTCGTCGTCACGGCCGATCACCGGATCGAGCTTGCCGTCCTCGGCGCGCTTGGTCAGGTCGACGGTGTACTTGTCCAGCGCCTGCCGCGACTCTTCGTGGTTGGCGTCATTCACCGCTTCGCCGCCACGCAAGTTATTGATCGCGTTTTCCAGGGCTTTCTTGCTCACGCCCTGGCCGAGCAGCAACTTGCCGAGCTTGCTGTTTTCGTCCATTGCGGCGAGCAGCACCAGTTCGCTGGAGATGAACTGGTCGCCTTTCTGCTGGGCCAGACGGTCAGCCTGATTGAGCAGGCGCGCCAGATCCTGCGACATGTTCACGTCGCCGGTCGGGTTCTGGATTTTCGGTAATTGGTCGAGCTCTTTGGTCAGCTCTTTACGCAAGCTGTTGACGTCGAAGCCTACTTGCATCAGCAGCGGCTTGATCGAACCGCCCTGCTGTTCAAGCATGGCCTGCATCAAGTGCGCCGGCTCGATGGCCGGATGATCGTGGCCAACCGCCAACGACTGGGCGTCGGACAGGGCCAACTGCAATTTGCTGGTTAAACGGTCTATACGCATGGGTCACCTTCCTTTTGAGCAGGCCGGACCTAAGAAACCATCCTGAATAAAGAAACCTGCCAGATACCACTGTAGATGCGGTCGATTCTGGGAGATTCAAGCGTCGGAGAGTTGATGCAGATCAGAGAGTTTAGCTGGCGCCCATCTTCGCAAATACGATCCTCTTTTGACGAGTGGCTGTTTTCGTCAGGCAAGGCGCCGCGACGAGTCATAGCCCGCTATGGCGAGGAGCGGCAACGCAGCATGGCGGAAACAGACGCCGTCAAAAAGGAATCGTATTTGTGAGGCTGGGCGCCTCAAGCCAAACAAGGGAGGCGAAACGACCGGTGCGCGACGCACGGCGGTAAGAAAAGAAGCGCGGATCGGTCACGGTGCAGAAACCGCCACCATAAACAGCCGTGACACCCCGTTCAGCCAGACGCAGGCGCGCCAGCAGATAGATATCAGCCATGAACTTGCCGGCATTGTTGCTCGGTACGAACGCTTCTGCTGCTTCAGGCAGTTGATTGATGAAGACTTCCCGTACTTCCGGACCGACTTCAAAGGCTTTAGGGCCAATGGCCGGGCCGAGCCAGACCAATACCTCGTCAGCAGGAACATCGAGGCTGTCGAGAGTTGCCTCAAGCACGCCCGCCGCCAGACCACGCCAACCGGCATGAGCGGCCGCGACACGCGTGCCGGCACGATCGCAGAACAATGCCGGCAAACAGTCTGCCGTCATCGCCGCGCAGGCAATACTCGGCATTGCCGTCCAACTGGCATCTGCAGTCGCAACGATGCCAGGATCAGCATGTACCACGGTAATCCCATGCACTTGCTGCAACCAAACAGGCTGTATGGACAAATGTTCGGTCAAGCGGCGACGATTTTCGGCCACCGCTTCCGGGCGATCATCGACGTGATCGCCCAGATTGAGGCTATCGAATGGCGCTTCGCTGACACCGCCCTCGCGGGTGGTGACACAGGCCCTGACGCTGGCCGGCGCAGGCCAGTCCGGCGTCAGCCAGTTCATCCGACGAAGGCCTCGCGATCCTGCTTGAGCAGAGTCAGCAGCCAGACGAAATCTTCCGGCAGCGGCGATTCCCAGCTCATCCGCTCACCACTCGTCGGGTGATCCAGTTCAAGGAAGCGCGCGTGCAGGGCCTGACGCGGGAAGTGCTTGAGCGATTCGACCATGGTCGGGTTGGCCGCTGGCGGAATGCGGAAACGCCCGCCGTACGCCGGGTCGCCGACCAACGGGAAGTTGATGTGCGCCATGTGCACGCGGATCTGGTGGGTCCGACCGGTTTCCAGCTTCACCCGCACGTGGGTGTGGGAACGGAAACGCTCGAGCACGCGGTAGTGGCTGACAGCAGGCTTGCCGCCTTCCATCACCGCCATGCGCTGGCGCTGCTGGCCGTGACGACCGATCGGCGCGTTGATCTTGCCCCCGGCGGTGACCACGCCGATCACGATGCATTCGTAGATGCGGCTGACGCTGCGGCTCTGCAATTGCGCGACCAGCTTGGTCTGCGCCTGAATGGTCTTGGCCACCACCATCAGACCGGTGGTGTCCTTGTCCAGTCGATGCACGATACCGGCGCGCGGGACATTGATGATGTCCGGCACATGGTGCAACAAAGCGTTGAGCAGGGTGCCATCGGCGTGACCGGCAGCCGGGTGCACCACCAGGCCTGCAGGCTTGTTGATCACCAGGATGTCGTCGTCTTCATAGACGATATCGAGCTCGATGTCTTGGGCGATCCACTCGCCCTGGGCTTCCTGCTCGGCAGTCAGCTCAAGGATGGCACCGCCATGCACAATGTCGCGCGGGCGGATCACCGCCCCGTCCACAGTCAGGCGACCTTCTTTGATCCAGGCGGAAAGGCGCGAGCGTGAGTGCTCAGCGAAGAGTTGGGCGGCGACTTGATCGAGGCGTTGGCCGCCCAATTCGGACGGCACCTCTGCGCGAAGTTCAATTTTATCGGACATGCTCGGACTGGGCGTCGGCACAGCCTTTGGTTTCGGCTGCGCGCTTGTGGTTAAATACGGCGTCTTTTGCCCCGAGGCTTTTCAACGGGGCGCTCATCATAACAGGACGGCCCCGCCCAAGACAGCGGCCGTCATAGGGACGCAAGCCGCCATGCAAGTGAAACACCTGCTGCTGATCGCCATCCTCGCATTGACCGCTGCTTGCTCATCGAAGGAAGTCGTAGACGAAAACCTCAGCGAAGCCGAGCTGTATCAGCAGGCTCAGACTGATCTGGACAACAACAGCTACACCAGCGCCACAGCCAAGCTGAAGGCTCTGGAGTCGCGTTATCCGTTCGGTCGCTACGCCGATCAGGCTCAGCTGGAGTTGATCTACGCCAACTACAAGAACGCCGAGCCGGAAGCTGCAAAGTCCGCCGCCGAGCGTTTCATTCGTTTGCATCCGCAGCATCCGAACGTGGATTACGCGTACTACCTCAAGGGTCTGACCTCGTTCGACCAGGACGTCGGCCTGCTGGCGCGCTTCCTGCCGCTGGACATGACCAAGCGTGACCCGGGCGCCGCCCGCGACTCGTACAACGAGTTCGCCCAGTTGACCAGCCGCTACCCGAACAGCCGCTACGCGCCGGACGCCAAGCAGCGCATGATCTACCTGCGCAACCTGCTGGCCGCCTACGAAATCCACGTGGCCGACTACTACCTGACCCGTCAGGCTTACGTAGCCGCTGCCAACCGTGGCAAGTACGTGGTGGAAAACTTCCAGGAAACCCCATCGGTCGGCGACGGCCTGGCGGTAATGACCGAAGCCTACCAGCGTCTGCACCTCGACGATCTGGCGGCCACCAGTCTGGAAACCCTGAAACTCAACTACCCGGATCACCCGAACCTGCAGGACGGCCAGTTCGTGCCACGCGTAGCCGAAGCCGACAACCGTTCGTTCCTGAGCAAGGCGACGTTGGGCCTGATCGAATCCCGTCCACCGCTGCCGCCGGGCGAGACCCGCGCCAACCAGGACGTGCAGAAGCAGTTCCAGGACGCGAAAGACGCGATCCCGAACGAGCTCAAGCCTAAAGACGAAAATGGCGACGTGATCGAAGAGCCAGAGCCGGAATCCAGCGACACTGACCGCTCGTGGTTCAGCTACATGACCTTCGGCGTGTTCGACTGATCACACCGGTTGTACGAAAAAGGGAGATCTGCGTATCTCCCTTTTTTATTGCCGCGCTTTAATAGGCTGTGCGCTGCTCGGGTCCTTGGCTAAACTGCCGGATCATCAGTCGAAAAGCCGCTCATCATGCTTCGTTTATTGTTCTGGATTGCCCTGATCTTCGCCGCCATCTGGCTCTGGCGCAAATTCAAGGCCCCCGCCTCGTCCACCCGATCGCCACGCGAACAGGACGCCCCGCCGATGGTGCGTTGCGCACATTGCGGCGTGCACCTGCCGCGCGACCGCGCCCTGGGTAACCAGCAACAATGGTATTGCAGCCAGGCTCATCTTGAGCAAGGCCCGGGCGCCAGTGGTCGCTGAGGCCGCCAACGCCGACCAGAAACAGGCGCAGCGTCTGCTGCGCCTTTATCACCTGTACCGCTTGAGTGTCGGCATCACCCTGGTGCTGCTGATCTCCAGCAACATGGACAACCGCCTGCTGACGTCGGCCAACGACGATCTGCTGCGCGGTGGCAGCTGGCTGTATCTGATCATCAATATGCTGCTGGTGGTGTTCCTCGAAAACACCCGGCGCCCGGCGCAACTGTTCACTTTAGCGTTGGTCGATGTGCTGCTGTTGTGCGGCCTGTTCTACGCCGCTGGCGGCGTCGCCAGTGCGCTGGGCAATCTGTTGGTCGTCTCGGTGGCGATCAGCAATACCCTGCTGCGCCGGCGCATCGGCCTGCTGATTGCCGCCATTGCGGCGATCGGCATTGTCGGCCTGAGCTTTGTGCTGAGCTTCAGCCATCCCCTCAGCGCCAACGCCTACCTGCAAGCCGGCACCCTCGGCGCGCTGTGCTTTGCCGCCTCGTTGCTGGTGCAAGGGCTGATCCGCCGCCTCGAAGTCAGTGAAACCCTCGCCGAACAGCGCGCCAGTGAAGTGGTTGGCCTGGAAGCGCTCAACGCGTTGATCCTGCAACGCATGCGCACTGGCATTCTGGTGCTCGATGAGCAACGCCGGGTGCAACTGGCCAATCACAGCGCGCAGAGCCTGCTCGGCCATAGCCACCTGCAAGGCCATTTGATCGATGAGTATTCGCCCGCGCTGGTCGATCGCCTGCAACTGTGGCGCAACAACCCGACCTTGCGCCCGCAGAGCCTGAAAATCCCCGGTAACGGCCTCGAGCTGCAACCAAGCTTCATCGCCCTCGAGCAGAGCCCGAACCAGCAGACCCTGGTGTTTCTCGAAGATCTCGCGCAAATCACCCAACAGGCGCAGCAACTCAAACTCGCTGCGCTCGGGCGTTTGACCGCGGGCATCTCCCACGAAATTCGCAATCCGTTGGGCGCAATCAGTCATGCCGCGCAGCTGTTGGCCGAGTCCGAGGAACTCGATAGCGCGGATCGGCGTCTGACGCAGATTATTCAAGATCACTCCCAGCGCATGAACCGAGTCATCGAAAACGTCCTGCAATTGTCCCGCCGTCAGCAAAGCGCACCGCAACGGCTGGACCTCAAGCCGTGGCTGGAAGACTTCGTCGGCGAAACCCGCGAGCAGGCCACCGAGCGCCAGCACATTCATCTACGGATCAATTCGGGCGACTTCACCACGCTGATGGACCCCCACCAGCTGCGGCAGATTCTCGACAATCTGATACGTAACGCCTGGCGGCACAGTGCCCAATTGCACGAGCAGGCCGAGGTCTGGCTGGCGCTGTTCGTCGACCCCGACAGCCAGTTGGCAGTACTCGAAGTGCAGGACAACGGCCCCGGCGTGTCGGCCGACGAGCAGGCGCATCTGTTCGAACCGTTCTTCACCACCAGCAGCCAGGGCACCGGTCTTGGCCTTTATCTGTCCCGTGAGCTGTGCGAAAGCAACCAGGCACGCCTAGACTTCAAATCACGCCAAGGCGGCGGCTGCTTTCGCATCACCTTTGCTCACGGACGGAAACAAAGTTGAATACAAGCCCACGGCAAAAAATTCTTATCGTCGACGACGAACCGGATATCCGCGAGCTCCTGGAAATCACCCTGGGACGGATGAAACTCGAGACCTTCAGCGCACGCAATCTGGGCGAGGCTCAGGCGCTGTTACAGCGCGAGCACTTTGACCTGTGCCTGACCGACATGCGCCTGCCCGACGGCACCGGGCTGGAGTTGGTGCAACACATCCAGCAGCGCGCTCCGCATCTGCCGGTGGCGATGATCACCGCGTACGGAAGCCTGGAAACGGCTATCAATGCGCTGAAGGCCGGCGCGTTCGATTTCCTCACCAAACCAGTGGAGCTGCCGCGACTGCGCGAGCTGGTCAGCTCGGCGCTGCGCATGCCGACAGCCGGTGGCCTGAGTACGGCAATCGAGCGACGCTTGCTGGGCGACTCGCCGCCGATGGCCAATCTGCGCAAGCAGATCGACAAGCTCGCGCGCAGCCAGGCGCCGGTGTACATCAGCGGTGAATCCGGCAGCGGCAAAGAACTGGTCGCACGCCTGATTCACGAACAGGGCCCGCGCGCCAGCCAGCCCTTTGTGCCGGTGAACTGCGGGGCGATTCCGTCGGAGCTGATGGAAAGCGAATTCTTCGGCCACCGCAAAGGCAGTTTCACCGGTGCCGTCGAAGACAAGCCGGGGCTGTTCCAAGCGGCCCATGGCGGCACTCTGTTTCTCGATGAAGTCGCCGATCTGCCACTGCCGATGCAGGTGAAACTGCTGCGGGCGATTCAGGAAAAAGCTGTGCGCAGCGTCGGCGGCCAGCAGGAAACGGTGGTCGACGTGCGCATCCTGTGTGCCACACACAAAGACCTTGAAGCCGAAGTCGCGGCCGAGCGCTTCCGTCAGGATCTGTATTACCGGCTCAACGTCATTGAACTGCGCGTGCCCTCCCTGCGTGAACGTCGCGACGACATCGAGGCGCTCGCCATGCATGTGCTCAAGCGCTTGGCCCAGGACACCGGACAACCCGAAGCGCGCCTGCATCCGCAAGCGCTGGAGGCGCTGAAGAACTATCGCTTTCCCGGCAACGTGCGCGAACTGGAGAATGTCCTCGAACGCGCACACACTTTGTGTGAACAGCGCACGATCGAAGCGCAGGATCTGCGTTTGAGCGAAGGCAATTGCGCCGCGGATGGGGCGACGGCTGATCTGACGCAGATCGACAATCTCGAGGATTATCTGGAGAGCGTCGAGCGCAAACTCATTCTGCAGGCGCTGGAGGAAACCCGCTGGAACCGCACGGCGGCGGCGCAGCGGTTGAGTCTGTCGTTTCGGTCGATGCGTTATCGGCTGAAGAAGTTGGGTCTGGATTGAAGGGCCCTTTCGCGAGCAGGCTCGCTCCCACATTTGGAATGGGTATCCCTGTGGGAGCGAGCCTGCTCGCGAAGGCGGTCTACCAGCCTCTGACTAAATACGGCCCTCAGGCGCGTACGGCGCCGGGTCAATGATCGGAGCCCGCCCCAGCATCACATCGGCAAACAACTGACACGAGGCCGGCGCCAGCACCAGCCCATTGCGGTAATGCCCGCAGTTCAGCCACAAACCCTCGAACCCCGGCACCCGACCAATGTACGGCACGCCTTCCGGCGAACCCGGCCGCAGCCCGGCCCAATGCCCGACCACTTCGGCATCCGCCAGCGCCGGCAACAGCTCGATCGCCGAGGCCTTGAGGCTTTCCAGCGCCACATCGGTCGGGGTCTTGTCGTAGCCTTCGTGCTCCAGCGTACTGCCGATCAGAATATGACCATCGCGACGCGGAATGGCATAACGTCCCTTGGCCAGCACCATGCTCGGCAGAAAATCAGCCGCGCACTTGTAGAGAATCATTTGGCCTTTGACCGGTTCGACCGGCAGCGTCAGGTTCAGCGTCTTGAGCAGATCACCGCTCCACGCCCCTGCCGTCAGCACAATCTGCTCGCCGCTGATCACGCCAGTGGAGGTCTGCACGCCGACCACGCGCTCGCCTTCGCGGACGAAACCACTGACTTCGCACTGCTCATGAATCGTCACGTTCGGCAGCGCCAGCAATGCCGCTTTCAGCGACTTGACCAGCCGTGGGTTGCGCACGTTGGCGACATCGGCCATGTAGATCGCCCGGCTGAAACCGCTGCCGAGGACCGGCACCGCGTCATGCGCCGCCGAGATATCCACAGCCCGCAGTGGCCGGTGTTCGCGCTCGGCCCAGGCCAGCGCTGCGGCTTCATCGTCCAGATCCAGCCAGTACAGGCCGGTGGTGTGGACTTCAGGATCGACCCCGGTGCCGGCAAACAAGCGCTCACCGAGCTGTGGATAAAAATCCTGCGACCAATGCGCCAGCGCAGTAACCGCCGGGCTGTAGCGCCACGGATACAGCGGCGAAACAATGCCGCCGCCGGCCCAGGACGACTCCTGGCCGACATTCGAGCGGTCCAGCAGCACCACGCTGCGCACTTCGGAGGCGAGATTGTAGGCAGTGAGCAGGCCAATTACCCCGCCACCGACAATCACCACTTGCTGTTGCCTGGTCATGTTTGATCCAACCGTAAAAAAGACAGTGGGCGCAAAAGGCGCCTGAAAGAGAGTGCGTCAGCGGCCCCAGCAATCCTTGGTGGTCACTCCGGTGGTCGCGTTGTTCATGCTTCGCACGCCGGTATTGGTCAGGGTGAAATCACCGCATTTGTCGGTGGCCATGGCCGATCCGGTTTTACGAATCGCGGTCAGCACAAAGGTCTGGTCGGTCAGCGTTGGGGTGATGGTGTAGAAATCATTGCCCGTGCTCAGCCCGGTGACGCCGGTGTAGACATTGTTGCGGGTGTAGAAGCGTTCGAGGGTCTGCGCCTGCTCCGAGAGCAGCGAGACCACTTCGGCGCGACGGCCCTTCTTCACGTATTCGTTGTAGCTGGGAATGCTGATGGTGAGGATGATCCCGATAATCGCGATAACGATCATGATCTCGATCAGGGTAAAACCTCGGCTGGTTCTGCGCATGCCTCAAATTCTCGCTTACTGGATTTGTCGCCACATGATACGACGGCTGCCGCCGCCACCCTTTTCCACAACTGTGGTGATGACGCCACTGGTGTCGCTCACGAGCTTGGTCTTGGCATCTCGGGAAATGACGTTAAGGGTCGGAATGCCACCGGTGAATACCACGCCACTGGATATCGTGTCATTGCTGTCGACCAAACGGTCACCCGTGGTGTCGATCACGGCGTAGTTGAGCATCTTACCGTTGAACGCATCGAGTTCGACCAGCCTGCCCGTTCCAAAGCTCGAACACGGGTCGGTGGTATCGACGCTGGCGGTGGTAAAAACGACTCGCCCCAACACAATGCTGGCCTGGTTGATCACGCGCTCGCCGGTCAGCACGTTGTTGTACACCAGCGGCAAATACCAGCCTTTCTCTCCCGGATACGTCGTTTCATTCTGGCTGGTGGTCAGGAACTGCCCGGAACTGCCGGAGAACGAACCGGTAATCGCCTGCGCCTGCAGACTGCTGACGGTGATTTGTCCGGCCCCACCTTCTGCATCCCAGATTGAATAGAACGCCTGCAGATCCTTGTTGGTCTTGTCGGCGGTTTCGTTGAACTTGCCGGTGCCAAAGAACACCTGTTTGCCGCCCTGAGCGTTATCCGCCAGCAGCGGTTGCGCGGTGATCGGCTGCGTTGCCCCGCCCGGCGCGGTGAACAAAGGCTTGCCGGCAAACGCCACGCCCCAGCTTTCCGGCGCCGTCGCGCTCAGGTCGAATTTCCACATGCGTCCTTTCAGGTCGCCAGCGTAGGCCGCCTGTACCACGTTCGAAGAGTTCACCCTGAGTTCCACGGATGACAGACCGTTGCTGGTTTCCGTGCTGTCGACGACGATTTTCCTGATCAGCGAACCATCCAGCGCATCCAGTACATACAACGCTGCAACCCCCGAATTGCTGCCGTAGCCATTGGCGATGAAAGTCGCCCAGCGACCATTGGCCAAGCGTGCCACTTCCGGCCTGGCATAGGCGTAACCCAGATCATTGAACGCATTCGCCGTGTTGGCCGTGGCCGGCGCACTGACTTCCCACAGTGCCCTGATCACGTTCCCTGCCGAGGCATCGAACAGTTGCAGCCCATAGAAGGTTTTGCCGCCGGCCCCCGTTCCGCCAATGGCCAGGGTTTTCCAGGTGGTACCGGCCTGCGCATCGAACACGCCGACCTGACCATCCACCAGAAATTTGTGGCTGACGCCGTTGACGTAGTTGGTGTCCGCGATCAGTCGCAGGGACGGCAGCACGCTGGAGGGCATATAGGCATAACGACGGGTGCCGTTCGCCGAATTGATCACATTGACGAAACCGTCGTTGGCGTTGACCACCAGACTGGTGTTCATGTTCGCAGCCTTGGTCGTCAGGTAGTTGGTGTAGCTGCTGTCACCCGTCAAATCGGATGCGGTCTTGTCCGAAGGCGACGCGAGCACCAGCGGCGAATTGATGATGTCGCCGAGCAGCGCACTACGCACCTTGAGCCCGGCCTTGTTGGTACCTTTGCTCCACTCGACCAGATCATTGCCGCTGATACCGGTGGGCAGGCCCTGATTCAGCGTGGTCTGCTGGGCTGGGGAAAAGCTGCCGAATGCCAGAGCAATTGGCGCATTGCTCGCGGTGTTCCATGACTGGAAAGTCGGCGCCGTGGCAGAGGGCACGATCGTGGTGTCGGTCGACCATTGCGCCGCCGAGGTATTTACCGTGCCGGTCGAGGTAAACCCGAACGACCTGATCGTGCCGCGCCAATCCTTGGGATCGTAAGTGGTCTGGTAAAAACTGCTGCCACTGCTCAAGGTGCTGCTGCTGGCGACGCCGGCGCCACCGGAGCCGGCCTTGGAAGTGATATCGCTCAATGCCGACGATAACGCCGCATTGAGCCCGGAGCTGTCGGTCGCCTGGTAGTACCTGCCCTGCCCATAACTGGCGGCGTCGGACAACATGTCGTTATCCGCAGCGAAACCCACGGTGTAGGTGTTCATGTTCTGCCGGGGAAAATCCACCGCGTTCCAGCTCTTGCCGGCGGCGTCGGTACCGGTCGAGCGCATGTCGATGTCGAAGGCGAATTTGGAAATGTCATCCAGATACAGGGTGTCGCCTTCGCCGTCACCGTTGAGGTTGTCGCCATCGTTATTCACGCCATCCCAGTTCGGTAAGCGACTGCCTCCCAGCGGATCGTTAGTCGGGAACGTCCGGTCGTAAGTCGGCAAGCCATCGGTGATTACCACGCCGTAGTTTTTCTGGCAGCGATATTGAATCGGGCTGGTATAGGTCGCCGGCGTGACGTTGTAATACGGCGCCAGGCCACGCATATAGCGAGTCACTTCGTAATAGCTCTCGGCCAACGGTGTATTGGCCACGGCATTCAAGCCGTTGATCGATGAAATCAGCGCATTGTAGTTAGCGTCCGCCTGGGCCTGGGTCACACTGCCGGTAACCGGCGACAGATCGGTGATCGAGCGCGCGATGAAGCCACCATTGCCCGGGTTGCTGCTGGTGGCCGGGTTGAACGTCGACAGGCCCATGCGCAGGGTGCGGTTGCTGCTGACCAGTGCGGTGGAAACGTTGCGCGCGACGTTCATCCGGTAATCGTTGGGAATCGCCCCCGTGGTGAAGTCGCGGGTGCCGGTGCTGTTGGCGAGGCTGACTATGTAGGAAATGTAATCGGCGGAATACCGAGTGTTCTCGTTGCCTACGGGGTCGGGGAGCTTGAGGCACAAGGGCGCCACGCTGTTGTTGTAGAACGCATAGGCGCCTCCCGAGCACCCGGAGGTCGGCAGGCTCGATAGAAACACTGTGTCGCCGGTGATCTGTGGAGCATTGAGTGCAGAGCACAATCCGAGAAAAGCATTGCACTGCCGGGCGGGTGTGCGGTTGACGTTCGGGTCGAATCCGGCGGCGTAGATAATGCTGTTCATACTGCCGGAGTCGTCGATCAGCAGCATCACGTTCGGCGCCACCGCAGCCGCGCTCAGCAGCGGCGAATCGGAAGGCGTGAATGCCCACGCCGGCGCCGCCAGATAGAAACTCAGGAGCATGCCGATCAGCAGCGAGGCGCAGCGCTCAATACTTCGCATAGATACTCTCCACCACGCTACGCGAATTGCCGGCGATGCCGATTGCGGTGACTCGATACAACGTCGCCGAGGTGTTACTTGGCACGTTCACTGCCGTCAGGGTCGTGCCGATGTTCTGCACGCCATAGAAGCCATTACCGGCGGCGACCCAGGTCACCCCCGAGGTCGAATTGAAGCCGGCCGAACTGACCACTGACGACTCCGCCGGCGGCAGGCATTGGGTCGTGCCGCTGCACACGGCCAACGAGTAACTGTCCAGCTGCACCGCGCTTTCGCCAACACGCAACGCCGCTTCCGCAGACTGGAACGATTGATTGCGCAGGCTCACGCTGCCGGCCATTTTTTCTTGCAGGTTGGCGCTCTGCATCGACGACAAGCCAATCAACGTGAGCAACAGCAGAAACACCAGACTGACCAGCAAGACCATGCCGCGCTGTGCCTGACGTTGTTGCAAGGAAATCCTCATCACCGCCCCCTCACTGCAAGCGATTGCGCAATGCCGCAACCACGTTGAAGGTTTGATTGCGCACCCGGTTGTTCGGGTCGGTGAGGGTCAGGCTCAGACGCACACTGCGGATGCGCGCGGGATCGCCGGGATTGCTGCTGTAAGTGGAGGCCGCCACGTCGGTCGCGGAGCTGGCCAGGCCGAAGGTGACGTTGAAGGCGCTGACGTTGTTCACCAGCACTTGCTGCGCGGGATTGCCGCTGCCGGTGCCCATGAGGATCTGGTTATTGCTGAAGCTGTAGATCAGGCGGCGGATCGGGAAAGCGATTTGCCCCGTGGTTGGGCTGCGCAATCCGCTGTAGGCGACCGCGCTGTTGCGACAGTCTGAAATCACTGTCCAGGTCGGCGTTCCCCCGCCGCTGCCGACATCGGCGGTGACCATGGTCAGCTTGAGACTGGCGTTATCCCAGCTGATCGGGGTGAGCTGCGCGGCGTTGAAGTCGCCCGCGCTGCTCGAATCAGTGATGGTGCCGAGACAGCCGAACATGCCGACCATGCGGATTTCCTGAATCATCTTGCTGAGGACGAAACGCGCGTCCTCCTGCATCGCCGCGGCGCTGTTCTGACTGACGTAGGTGTTTTTCGCGGCAATGAAGATCTGCACCACACCCAGCACGACAATCAGCCCCAAAGCCAATGCGATCAGCAACTCGATCAAACCGAAACCACGGCTGGCATGCTTCATGGCGTGGCCACCGGATCGACCGCCGCCCGACTGGTCAGCACGAAACTGCGCTGGGCACTGGCAGCGTTGGCGGCGCGCGCATCGCTCCAGGTAATGGTGATGGTATAGACACGCTGGTTGAGGGTGATGCTGCCCGTCGCGGTCGGACCGCCAAAGTTGGCGATGTTGGTGGTGAAGTCGTAGAGATCCTGATCCCGCGCCACGCTGAGGTTGCCCGAGGTCGGCGGTGTAGTGGTGTAGTCGGCGCCGGAATTGGCGCGAATGCGGTCCATCATGTCGTAGGCAATGAAGCTCGCCTGACTGGTCATCCGCGAACTGTCGGTGTACTTCAGCGCATTGAGTTGCACTGCCGCCGCCCCCAACAGGCCGACAGTGAGAATCAGCAACGCGACCAGCACTTCGATCAGCGTCATGCCCTCCTGTGCGATTTTGCTCCCTGCCCTCATCCGCAATTTCCACCCAGTTGAATGCGTCCGTTCAAACACACGTTCAGCGTCCTGCTTTGCGTGCCCAGCGTGTAACCGATGACTACCGCCGTCGACGGTGCCGCCAGACCACCAAGATTGTTGAAATCCAGTGCGGTCACTCCTAAAGGTAGCGTCAGAGTCGCCCCGCTGCTCATCGCTGGAACAACCCGCAACACATTGGCTGGATTGCCAGTACTGTCGTAGACCGCCAGCTCACCGGTCCAGACGCTGCCGCCAGCGGTCGGACGCAAACGCGTGGTCACGCCGCGATTGATCGCTTCGAGGCGAGCAAAATTGATTGCGCGCTGCAGGTCGCCGACTTCGGTATCCGCCTTGCTGCTCTGAATCGTACGGGTAAAGGCCGGCACCGCCAGCGTGATCAGTACCAGGAACACGGCGATGGCGACCAGCAACTCGACCAGCGTGAAACCTTTTGTACGAAGATCCATCGATGCCCTCCGTTGCCGTCGGCTATACCTGCTTCTACACGCTAGAACATTCGCTCGGCACATGCCGACTGATTTGCCCTGCGCGGCGCACGGATTGCGCTGCTCACACCACTCCACGGAGGGATTTTTCATGCCGCAACACGGTTTCAGCCTGATTGAACTGCTTATGGGACTGGCGATTGGCGCAATTGTTCTGCTACTGGTCAGCCCGGCGTTCGCTGCGCTCAAGGAAGCGACTCAACGCGATCATGCGGCGCAATCGCTGATCGAAGGTATTCGCCACGCCCGCACGCTGGCTATGACACACAATCACAGCGTGGTGATCCATGGCATCGACGGCGACTGGAGCCGGGGCTGGCGAATCATTCTGGATCTGAGCGGCAAGGGTTCGCAGGACAGCAGCAATCCGCTGCTGGTGGAACGTGCCAGTGAGGCGAAGGTGCCGATTGTCGGCAACTGGTGGGTTAGCCGCTATGTGCGGTTCAGTCATCTGGGGCAACCGCTGATGCCGGGACGGCGATTTCAGGCGGGGACAATACACATCTGCTCGCCGCGCGCACCGGTCAGCCAGCGGCAGATCGTGCTGGCGGCGACCGGTCGCGTGCGCCTGAGCAGTCAGGAGACCGAACAGGCGCTGTGCGACAGCAGCAGGAACGTCAGATCGAGCGGACGCGCAGCTCTTTCGGCATCGAAAACGTGATGTTCTCTTCACGGCCGGCCAGCTCATCGGCACCGGTCGCGCCCCAGGCCTGCAATTGCTGAATGACGCCACGCACCAGTACTTCCGGTGCCGAGGCGCCGGCGGTGATGCCGATGCGCTCGACGCCGCCGAACCAGCTCTGTTGCAGGTCTTCGGCACCGTCGATCAGGTAGGCCGGGGTCGCCATGCGTTCAGCCAGTTCACGCAGACGGTTGGAGTTGGAGCTGTTCGGGCTGCCGACCACCAGTACCACGTCGCACTCGTCGGCCAGTTGCTTGACGGCGTCTTGACGGTTTTGCGTGGCGTAGCAAATGTCGTCCTTGCGCGGACCGCCGATCGCCGGGAAGCGCGTGCGCAGGGCATCGATGACGCGGCTGGTGTCGTCCATCGACAACGTCGTCTGGGTGACGAAGGCGAGTTTTTCCGGGTTGCGCACTTGCAACTCGGCCACGTCCTTCTCGTCTTCGACAAGATAGATCGCACCGCCATTGCTGGCATCGTACTGACCCATGGTGCCTTCGACTTCCGGGTGACCGGCGTGGCCGATCAGGATGCACTCGCGACCGTCGCGGCTGTATTTGGCGACTTCAATGTGCACCTTGGTCACCAGCGGGCAGGTTGCATCGAAAACCTTCAAACCACGACCGGCGGCTTCGTTGCGCACGGCTTGCGAAACACCGTGGGCGCTGAAGATGACGATGACGTCATCGGGCACCTGATCGAGCTCTTCGACGAAAATCGCGCCACGGCTGCGCAGGTCCTCAACGACGAACTTGTTGTGCACCACTTCGTGACGCACGTAGATCGGCGGCCCGAAGACTTCCAGGGCGCGGTTGACGATTTCGATCGCCCGGTCCACACCGGCGCAGAAGCCACGGGGGTTGGCGAGTTTGATTTGCATGCTGTGCCTCGTGTCTTGCGCGCAAGAAATAACGAATTCTATGGAAAACAGTGTGGGAGCGACGGTGCGACGATTCGACCTGCTCGCGAAAGCGGTGTGTCAGACAACATCAACGTTGAATGTCATTCAGCATTCGCGAGCAGGCTCGCTCCCACATTGGTTTTGCATTATTACTCAGATCGCTTTGACGCTGATGATCTCGACGTCAAAGGTCAGCGTCTTGCCGGCCAGAGGGTGGTTGAAGTCGACGGTCACTTGCGTGTCGTCGAATTCCTTCACCACACCTGGCAATTCAGTATTGGCCGCATCGTTGAAGATCACCAGCAGGCCCGGCGACAACTCCATGTCGGTGAACTGCGAACGCGGGATGGTCTGCACGTTCTGCGGGTTCGGCTGACCGAAAGCGTTTTCCGGCTCGACGGTCAGGGTGCGCTTGTCGCCGGCCTTGAAGCCGAACAGTGCGGCTTCGAAACCCGGCAACAGGTTGCCGTCGCCGACCTTGAAGGTGGCCGGGGCCTTGTCGAACGTACTGTCGACGGTATCACCGTTTTCCAGGCGCAGGGCAAAGTGCAGCGTGACTTCGGTGTTCTGGCCGATGCGTTGCTCAGTCGATAGCGGTTCAGTCATGAGCGGCCTCTTCGGTTTTCTTCGATTTGAACATGTCCAGCGCCAGCATGATCGCGCCGACGGTGATCGCGCTGTCGGCAATGTTGAACGCCGGGAAATACCAGCGGTTCTGCCAGTGCACCAGAATGAAGTCGATCACATGGCCCAGGGCAATGCGGTCATACAGGTTGCCCAGCGCGCCACCCAGCACCAGCGCCAGGGCGACGGCCAGCCAGGTGTCGTTGCGGCCCAGGCGCTTGAGCCAGACCACCAGCACGGCACTGACGACAATGGCGATCAGGGCAAACAGCCAGCGCTGCCAGCCGGAGCTGTCCGCGAGGAAGCTGAAGGCGGCGCCGGTGTTGTAGGCCAGGGTCCAGCTGAACAGATCGGGAATGATCACGATCTGCTGGAACATTTCGAGCTTGCTTTCGAAGTAGAACTTGCTGGCCTGGTCAATGACCAGGACCAGCAGGCTCAACCACAGCCAGCTCAGCCGTCCGAAACGGCCAACGGCATCAGGCATAGTGACGAACCTCGCCAGCGCCGCTGATGTTGTCGACGCAACGACCGCAGATTTCCGGATGCTCCGGGTTCACGCCTACGTCTTCGCGGCAGTGCCAGCAACGTGCGCATTTCGGGAAGGCCGATTTGACGATCTTCAGTTTCAGACCACTGACTTCGGTGACCACGGCATCGGCCGGAGCCTGCACGAATGGCGCAACGCTGGCAGTCGAGGTGATCAGGACAAAGCGCAGCTCGTTGCTCAGCTTGGCCAGATCGGCGCTCAGCGCTTCTTCGGCAAACAGCGTTACTTCGGCCTGCAGGTTGCCACCGACGGCTTTCGCCGCACGCTGGATTTCCATCTCTTTGTTGACCGCGACTTTCACTTCCATGATGCGATCCCAGTAGGCGCGACCCAGCTCGAAGCCTTCCGGCAGCTCGGTCAGACCTTCGTACCAGGTGTTGAGCATGACGGATTCGTTACGCTCGCCTGGCAGGTATTGCCACAGTTCGTCAGCAGTGAAGGCGAGGATCGGCGCGATCCAGCGCACCAGCGCTTCGGAGATGTGGAACAGCGCGGTCTGGCACGAGCGCCGTGCCTTGCTGTCGGCGCCGGTGGTGTACTGGCGGTCCTTGATGATGTCGAGGTAGAAACCACCCAGCTCCTGCACGCAGAAGTTGTGGATCTTCGAGTAGACGTTCCAGAAACGGTATTCGCCGTAGTGCTCTTGCAACTCGCGTTGCAGCAGCAGCGTGCGATCCACCGCCCAGCGATCCAGCGCCAGCATGTCTTCGGCCGGCAGCAGGTCGGTGGCCGGGTTGAAACCGGTCAGGTTGGAAAGCAGGAAGCGCGCGGTGTTACGGATACGACGATAGGCGTCGGCGCTGCGCTGCAGGATCTGCTCGGACACCGCCATTTCGCCGGAGTAGTCGGTCGAAGCGACCCACAGACGCATGATGTCGGCGCCCAATGTGTCGTTGACCTTCTGCGGCGCGATCACGTTGCCCAGCGATTTGGACATCTTGCGGCCGGACTCGTCGACGGTGAAGCCGTGCGTCAGCAGTTCGCGGTACGGCGCGTGGTTGTCGATGGCGCAACCGGTCAGCAAGGACGAGTGGAACCAGCCACGGTGCTGGTCGGAACCTTCCAGGTACAGGTCGGCACGCGGGCCGCTCTCGTGACCCATCGGGTGCGAACCGCGCAGGACGTGCCAGTGCGTGGTGCCCGAGTCGAACCAGACGTCGAGGGTGTCGCTGATCTTGTCGTACTGCGGCGCTTCATCGCCGAGCAGTTCGGCGGCGTCGAGTTTGAACCAGGCCTCGATGCCTTCGACTTCAACGCGTTTGGCGACTTCTTCCATCAGCTCGACGGTACGCGGGTGCAGCTCGCCGCTTTCCTTGTTGAGGAAGAACGGGATCGGCACGCCCCAGTTGCGCTGACGCGAGATGCACCAGTCCGGACGGTTGGCGATCATCGAGTGCAGGCGCGCCTGGCCCCAGGCCGGGACGAACCTGGTGTCTTCAATGGCTTTGAGCGAGCGCACGCGCAGGGTGTCGCCGCTGGTTGGCTCCTTGTCCATGCCGATGAACCACTGCGCGGTGGCGCGGTAGATCAGCGGGGTCTTGTGGCGCCAGCAGTGCATGTAGCTGTGTTCGATAACGGTGGTGTGCATCAGCGCACCGACTTCGGTCAGTTTTTCGACGATGGCCGGGTTGGCCTTCCAGATGAACTGGCCGCCGAAGAATTCCAGCGACGGCACGTACACGCCGTTGCTCTGCACAGGGTTGAGGATGTCATCGTTGACCATGCCGTATTTCTTGCAGGTCACGAAGTCGTCCACGCCGTAGGCCGGGGCGGAGTGAACCACGCCGGTGCCAGCGCCCAGTTCGACGTAGTCGGCCAGGTAAACCGGCGACAGGCGATCGTAGAACGGGTGACGGAAGTTGATCAGCTCCAGTTCTTTACCGGTGGTGGTGGCGATGACCGAACCTTCCACGCCATAGCGCGCCAGGCAGGCTTCGACCAGCTCTTCAGCCAGCACCAGCAGCTTGTCGCCGATATCGACCAGCGCGTAGTTGAATTCCGGGTGCACGTTCAACGCCTGGTTGGCCGGGATGGTCCACGGGGTGGTGGTCCAGATCACGATCGCAGCAGGTTTGCCCAGCGAGGCCAGACCGAACGCGGCAGCCAGTTTGGCCTCGTCAGCGATCGGGAAGGCCACGTCGATGGTCGAGGACTTCTTGTTCTCGTACTCGACTTCCGCTTCAGCCAGGGCCGAACCGCAGTCGAAGCACCAGTTCACGGGCTTCAGGCCCTTGAATACGAAACCACCCTTGACGATTTCGGCGAGGGCGCGGATTTCACCGGCCTCGTTCTTGAAATCCATGGTCTTGTACGGGTTGGCGAAGTCGCCCAGCACGCCGAGGCGGATGAACTCGGACTTCTGCCCTTCGATCTGCTCAGTGGCGTAGGCACGGCACAGCTCGCGGGTTTTATCCGCGCCGAGGTTCTTGCCGTGGGTCACTTCAACCTTGTGCTCGATCGGCAGGCCATGGCAGTCCCAGCCCGGGACGTATGGCGCGTCGAAACCCGACAGGGTTTTCGAGCGGATGATCATGTCCTTGAGAATCTTGTTCAGTGCATGACCGATGTGGATCGTGCCGTTGGCGTACGGAGGGCCGTCGTGCAGGACGAACTTCGGACGATCCTTGCCAATCTCGCGCAACTTTCCGTACAGGCCAATACTGTCCCAGCGCTGCAGGATCTGCGGTTCGCGCTGTGGCAGGCCGGCCTTCATTGGGAAGGCGGTGTCCGGAAGGTTTAGCGTGGCTTTATAGTCGGTCATTTAAGGCTCTTCATTAGCGATGGGCGCTAGGTGCGGCTAGTGCACGGGCGGCGGCGACATCCGCGCTGATCGCCGTTTTCAATGCCTCCAGGGAGGCGAAACGCTGCTCTTCACGCAGCTTCTGGTGGAAAACCACCGTCAAACGCCGGTCATACAGATCGCCGGCAAAATCTAAAAGATGGACTTCAAGGTGGGCCTTGCCATCACCTTGGACCGTGGGCCGAACGCCGATATTGGCGACGCCGGGCCAGGTCTTGCCGTCGATGTCGACGTCGACCAGGTAAACCCCGGTGAACGGCACGCGACGGCGTTTCAGTTGAATATTCGCCGTGGGCGTACCCAGTTGACGGGCCAGTTTCTGGCCATGCAGCACGCGACCGGCAATCCGGTATCGGCGACCGAGCAAACGTTCGGCGAGCGCGAAATCGGCGGCGGCCAACGCGTTGCGCACCTGGGTGCTGCTGACACGAATGCCGTCCAGCTCGACGGTTTGCGCGGCTTCCACGGTAAAACCGTGAACCTGCCCGGCCTGCAACAGGAAATCAAAATCACCGAGACGGTCGCAACCGAAGCGGAAATCGTCACCGACCTCCAGATGCTGCACGCCGAGGCCATCGACCAGGATGGTATCGACGAACTCGCTGGCGCTGAGTTTGCTCAGGCGCTGGTTGAAGGCCAGGCACAAGACCCGGTCGACGCCTTCGGCGGCCAGCAGTTGCAGCTTGTCGCGCAACCGGGCCAGACGCGCCGGCGCGGTCTCCGGGGCAAAGAATTCCCGTGGCTGCGGCTCGAAAATCACCACGCAGCTGGGTACGCCCAACTCGAGCGCACGCTCACGCAGTCGGGCCAGAATAGCCTGGTGACCACGGTGAACACCGTCAAAGTTGCCAATAGTGGCGACGCAGCCCCGATGCTGGGGGCGCAGATTGTGGAGGCCTCGAACCAGCTGCATAACGCGCTTCTTGCTCATAAAGTGGCCGATTATAACCACACCCGACGGCCGACGACAGGCAACACCGTAACCCAAAGTGATCGAGCCGACAAAACTGCCGGCTCGCGCCCGTCTTTCAAGGGTGAAACCTCAGCTCAACGCCTTGCGATTGAAGTCGCGCAGGCGGAAACCAAGCAGCAGCAACATACCGAAATAAGCGACCACGCCGGCAACCACCAACGCGCCCAGGCGCAGGAAGCGCTCCAACATGTGACCCTGATCCCAAGCGGGCATGAAATGCATGCCAATCAACAGCACCGCCGACATCACCGCCACCGCAACCACAAGCTTGAAACCGAACTTCAACCAGCCCGGCTGCGGTTGATACATCTGCTGTTTGCGCAATTGATAGAACAGCAGCCCGGCATTCAGGCAGGCACCGGCGCTGATCGCCAACGCCAGACCGGCATGGGCCAGCGGACCGATCAGCACCAGGTTGAACAGTTGAGTAACCACCAGGGTGAAGATTGCGATTTTTACCGGCGTACGGATGTTTTGTTGCGCATAGAAGCCCGGTGCCAGCACTTTGATCACGATAATCCCGAGCAGACCGACAGAGTAGGCAATCAACGCCCGCTGCGTCATTTCCGCGTCAAAACCGCTGAACTGGCCGTACTGGAACAGCGAAACCGTCAACGGCTCGGCCAGAATCCCCAGCGCCAGAGCACACGGCAGCACCAGCACGAAGCACAGGCGCAGGCCCCAGTCGAGAATCCGCGAATATTCGTGGCGATCCTTGCTGGCGTAGGTCTTGGCCAAGGTCGGCAGCAGAATCGTGCCCAACGCCACACCCAGCACACCGGACGGCAGTTCCATCAAACGGTCGGCGTAATACATCCACGACACCGAACCCGCCACCAGGAACGAGGCGAAAATGGTGTTGATGATCAGGGAAATCTGGCTGACCGAGACGCCGATGATCGCCGGCAGCATCTGTTTCATCACCCGCCAGACGCCGGTATCACGCAGATTCAGGCGCGGCAGCACCAGCATGCCGATCTTTTTCAGGTGCGGCAGTTGATAGAGCAACTGCGCCAGACCACCAACCAGCACTGCCCAGCCGAGGGCCATGACCGGTGGATCGAAGTACGGCGTCAGGAACAGCGAAAACACGATCATGCTGACGTTGAGCAGGGTCGGCACGAATGCCGGCACCGAGAAACGGTTCCAGGTATTGAGGATCGCACCCGCCAGTGAAGACAGGGAGATCAGCAATATATAGGGGAAGGTCACTCGCAGCAGGTCGGAGGTCAGCTGGAATTTTTCCGGCGTATCGGTGAAACCCGGCGCCGTGGCCCAGATCACCCAGGGCGCGGCGATCATGCCGAGCGCGGTGACCAGCGCCAGCACTAGCGTCAGCAGGCCGGAAACGTACGCAATAAAGGTGCGAGTTGCCTCTTCGCCCTTCTGGTTTTTATATTCGGCCAGGATCGGCACAAAAGCCTGGGAAAACGCCCCCTCGGCGAAGATCCTGCGCAGCAGATTGGGCAGTTTGAAGGCGATGAAGAAGGCGTCGGTCGCCATTCCGGCGCCGAAAGTGCGAGCGATGAGCGTGTCGCGAACAAACCCGAGAATCCGGGAAAGCATCGTGATAGAGCTGACGGCGGCCAACGATTTGAGCAGATTCATTGAAGGAATGTGTGCCTGTCGATAAACAGCAGGCGAATAACGCGCCCACTTGTGCGATACTCCGCGCCGCAACAGCACAGAGCCAAAGCTCGCGAGTTTACAGGTCAAGCGCCGGAAATAAATATCCCGCCTCTTTATACCTACCACTTAGCGGAACGTCTCAAGCGCCCTTGACAAGACATCTCTTCATCGGCATGATTCGCGGCCTATTTTGTTTGCTATTTCCTAAAAAGTCTTTCGAGGAGCTCGACGGTGGCCAACTCACCTTCCGCCAAAAAACGTGCAAAACAGGCTGAGAAGCGTCGCAGCCACAACGCCAGCCTGCGTTCCATGGTTCGTACCTACATCAAGAATGTAGTTAAGGCCATCGACGCAAAAGACGCTGAAAAAGCTCAAGCTGCATACGTTCTGGCTGTGCCAGTTATCGACCGCATGGCCGATAAAGGCATCATCCACAAGAACAAGGCTGCTCGTCATAAGAGCCGTCTGAATGGCCACGTCAAAGCGCTGAAAGAAGCCGCTTAATCGACGTAGTCATTAAAAAACCGACCTCAGGGTCGGTTTTTTATTGCCTGGGATTCAACGAGCTACAGGCAAAAAAAATGTGGGAGCGAGCCTGCTCGCGAATGCGATCTGTCAGTTGATATTGCTATCAACCGACATGACCTCTTCGCGAGCAGGCTCGCTCCCACAGTTCGGATTGATGGCGCTTATTGCTGGACCGGCACCCACGGCAGGATCGGGATCGCTGTCACAGCATTCTGCGGACTACCCTCGATCAGGCGATCGCTGTAGACCAGATACACCAGGGTGTTGCGCTTCTTGTCGAGGAAACGCACGACCTGCATGGTCTTGAACACCAGCGAGGTGCGCTCCTTGAATACTTCGTCGCCATCCTTCAGCTCGCCCTTGAACTTGATCGGCCCGACCTGACGACAAGCGATCGATGCCTCGGCGCGATCCTCTGCCAGACCGAGACCACCCTTTACCCCGCCGGTCTTGGCGCGTGACAGGTAGCAGGTCACGCCCTCGACTTTCGGATCGTCGAACGCCTCGACCACGATCCGGTCATTCGGCCCGACAAATTTGAACACCGTCGACACCTGACCGATCTCCTCGGCCGAGGCCAGCAGTGGCATGGCCATCAACAGGCCCAACAATCCTTTCGCTACGCGCATCGAATTTTCCCTAGACCAGAATCAGGTTGTCACGGTGAACCAGCTCCGGTTCAGCCATGTAACCGAGCAAACCGACAATCGCATCCGACGACTGACCGATGATTTTTTGCGCCTCCAGGGCGCTGTAATTGGCCAGCCCCCGCGCGATCTCACGACCGTCCGGCGCCACGCAGACCACCATCTCACCACGCCGGAAACTGCCCTGAACCAGTTTCACCCCTACCGGCAGCAGACTTTTGTTGCCCTTGGACAACGCCGACACTGCCCCTTCATCCAGCACCAGAGTGCCACGGGTTTGCAGATGCCCGGCCAGCCACTGCTTGCGCGCCGCGAGCATGCCGCGCTCAGGCGACAGCAGCGTACCGATGCGCTCGCCCGCCTTGAGGCGATCGAGCACGCGCTCAAGCCGCCCACCGACGATGATGGTGTGCGCCCCGGAACGCGCCGCCAGGCGCGCCGCGCGCAACTTGGTCTGCATGCCGCCGCGCCCCAGCGCACCGCCGGTACCGCCGGCGACCGCATCGAGCGTCGGATCATCGGCGCGCGCTTCATAAATCAACTGCGCATCAGGATTGTTGCGCGGATCGGCGTCGAACATGCCGTCGCGATCGGTGAGGATCACCAGCAGATCAGCCTCGACCAGATTGGCCACCAGCGCCGCCAGCGTGTCGTTGTCGCCGAAACGGATTTCGTCGGTCACCACGGTGTCGTTTTCGTTGATCACCGGAATGACTTTCAACTCGACCAACGCACGCAAGGTGCTGCGGGCATTGAGGTAGCGCTTGCGGTCAGACAGGTCGTCGTGGGTCAGGAGAATCTGCGCGGTGTGCCGGCCATGCTCGGCGAAGCTCGATTCCCAAGCCTGCACCAGACCCATCTGACCGATCGCAGCGGCCGCCTGCAGCTCGTGCATGGCACTGGGTCGCGAGGTCCAGCCCAAGCGGCTCATGCCGGCCGCCACCGCCCCGGAGGACACCAGCACCAGCTCGACGCCCGCTTCATGCAGCGCCACCATCTGCTCGACCCAGACACTCATTGCCGCGCGATCCAGCCCTTTGCCATCAGCTGTCAGCAAAGCGCTGCCGATCTTCACGACCCAACGCTGCGCACCTGTCACCTTGCTCCGCATCATCTTCAACCTTAGCTTGAGGGCAGCGCGACCTGGCACTGCCCGTGACGTTAATCGTGGCGATTGCTGACCAACGATCGATTTCCGGATACTAAAACGCCGCTCGATTGAGCGGCGTTCAAGTTTATCGCAACGGATCAGTCACGCACGTAAATGATTTCCGGGCCGTCTTCGTCATCCACATCTTCTTCGTCCCAGTCATCGTCGCCGATGTCATGGACCGACTTCACGCCACTGCGGCGCAGGGCACGCTTGTCGTCCAGCGCCTGCAACTGCGCACGGGCTTCATCTTCGATGCGCTGATCGAGATCGGCCAGCTCTTCCTTGTACGCAGGGTCTGCGGCCAGGCGATCGGCACGGTCTTCCATATAACGCATGATGTCGTGGCACAGACGCTCGGTACCGATCTTGGCGATGGCCGAGATCACGTACACCGGACCGGTCCATTCCAGACGATCGACGATTTCCTTGACGCGGGCATCGTGCTCTTCTTCAAGGATCTGGTCGCACTTGTTCAGCACCAGCCAGCGATCACGCTCAGCCAGCGACGGGCTGAATTTGATCAGCTCGTTGACGATCACTTCAGCCGCGTCCGGAGCACTGGAATCATCCAGCGGCGCCATGTCGACGAGGTGCAGCAACAGCCGCGTACGCGCAAGGTGCTTGAGGAAGCGAATGCCCAGGCCGGCACCGTCGGAAGCGCCTTCGATCAGCCCGGGAATGTCGGCAATAACGAAGCTCTTCCAGCGGTCGACGCTGACCACACCGAGGTTCGGCACCAGCGTGGTGAACGGGTAGTCGGCGACTTTCGGCTTGGCCGCCGAGACCGAACGGATAAAGGTACTTTTACCGGCATTCGGCAAACCCAGCAGACCGACGTCGGCCAGCACTTTCATTTCCAGTTTCAGGTCGCGCTGCTCGCCCGGCTTGCCCGGCGTGGTCTGACGCGGCGCACGGTTGGTACTGGATTTGAAACGGGTGTTGCCCAGACCGTGCCAGCCGCCCTGCACTACCATCAGTTTCTGCCCGGCCTTGGTCAGGTCGCCGATCACTTCCTGAGTGGCGGAGTCGATCACGGTGGTGCCGACCGGCACGCGCAGGATCAGATCTTCACCCTTCTTGCCGGTGCAGTCGGTGCTGCCGCCGTTGGAGCCACGCTCGGCATCGAAGTGGCGGGTGTAACGGTAGTCGACCAGGGTGTTGAGGTTTTCGTCAGCCATCATGTAGATGGAACCGCCGTCACCGCCATCACCACCGTTCGGGCCACCGTTCTCGATGAATTTTTCCCGACGGAAACTCATGGCACCGTTGCCACCGTCACCAGCCTTTACGCGAATCGATACTTCATCAACAAACTTCATAACCAACGCCTCTCGCCGTACGGACGAGCCGAAAAACAATCAAGACATAAGACTCTTGCAAAAATGAGCGCAGCGACCCCAAGACACGACCTGCATCGCACGCCGACAGCCCATACAAACAGCTTTGCAAGAGACTCACCCCACAAACGAAAAAGCCCCGTCGCAAGACAGGGCTTCTCCAGCGATCTCGCGATTAAGCCGCGATTACGCTCACGTAACGACGACCGAAGGCGCCCTTTACTTCGAACTTGATCACGCCTTCGATTTTAGCGAAGAGAGTGTGATCCTTGCCCATGCCAACGCCGTAGCCAGCGTGGAATTGGGTGCCGCGCTGACGCACGATGATGTTGCCGGCCTTGATGACCTGGCCGCCATACATCTTCACGCCAAGGCGTTTGGCTTCTGAGTCGCGACCGT
>Ga0209676_1000426_pt1 | contig 73938 bp, 65 predicted proteins | sample AraplaCvi_mLB_r2_FD_184282 | JGI IMG/M metagenome (GOLD analysis project Ga0209676, IMG submission 184282) | Arabidopsis root microbial communities from North Carolina, USA - plate scrape MF_Cvi_mLB_r2 (SPAdes) (version 2) | ecosystem: Host-associated > Plants > Roots > Endosphere | place: USA...
GGCTCTCCGCGGTTCAAACGATGGTGAACAGCGGTTGGTCGTACTCAACCGGCTGGCCGTCTTCGACGAGGATGGATTCGATCACACCGCTGGTTTCAGCTTCGATGTGGTTCATCATCTTCATGGCTTCGACGATGCACAGGGTGTCGCCTTTCTTCACGGTCTGGCCGACTTCAACGAAGGCTGGCGAGGTTGGCGAAGATTTACGGTAGAAGGTGCCGACCATCGGCGAACGGGCAACGGTGCCGTTCAGCGCGGGTGCAGCAGCGGCAGCCGGAGCAGCGGCGGCGACTGGCGCGGCAGCAGGGGCAGCGGCCGGAGCCTGCATCGGGGCTGGCGCGTAGTACTGCTGCGCCGGGGTCTTGCTATGGCGGCTGATGCGTACGGACTCTTCGCCTTCCTTGATCTCGAGCTCGTCGATGCCGGACTCTTCCAGCAATTCGATCAGTTTCTTAACTTTACGGATATCCATGAATCATCAACTCCCAAGGGTCGGTCAGGGGCGTATAGCTTGGTGTTCAAGCTGCTCTAGTGCGGCCTCCAGGGCCAGTCGGTAACCGCTGGCGCCAAGGCCGCAGATCACTCCTACCGCTACATCGGAGAAGTAGGAGTGATGGCGGAAAGGTTCGCGCTTGTGCACGTTGGACAAGTGCACTTCGATGAATGGGATGCTCACTCCCAGCAGCGCGTCACGTAATGCGACACTTGTGTGCGTAAAAGCCGCCGGATTGATCAGAATGAAATCCACGCCTTCATCGCGCGCAGCGTGGATGCGATCGATCAATTCGTACTCGGCGTTGCTTTGCAGATGCAGCAGATGATGGCCGGCTTCACGGGCGCGACGCTCCAGATCCTGATTGATCTGCGCCAGGGTCGTCGACCCATAGGTCCCCGGTTCCCGGGTGCCGAGCAGGTTCAGGTTGGGGCCGTGCAGCACCAGTAGCGTCGCCATCTGCGTTGTCCTTGTTATCAATGAGCAGTCGTCAGAACCCGGCGACTATGCCGCAAAGCCTTTGTGACTGTCCAGTTCCATGCAATAGCCGGCACGATGGGCGATGTTTGCGCGAAATTTGTGACCGAGTGAGCTGATCCGGTCATTCGCGGTGTTGGCAAGGGCCTCTTCGCGAGCAGGCTCGCTCCCACAGGGGTATGCATTCCAATGGGGGAGCGAGCCTGCTCGCGATAGCGGTTTGTCAGACGCGGAAGGCTTGTACGGCCGTGTGCAGTCGGCCGCCGAGAACCAGCAGATTCTCGCCCTGTTCGCGCCCCTGGCCGATGCGCAGCAGGTTATCCCCACCCAGTTGATGAATGCGCTCGCTGTGATCGCGGATCTCGCTCACCGCGCCGCTTTGTTGTGCGGTGACATCGGCAATGCGCACAGCCGTGTCGGCGATGGTCTGAATCGCGCCGACGATTTTATCCAGCGCACCGTCCGCCGCCTGCGCCTGACTGGCCGTGGCTTCGGCGTGCTCGACCTGGGCGCGCATACCCTCCACCGATTGCCGGGCGGCGGTCTGCAGGCCGGCGATCAGCGTCTGGATTTCCGCCGTCGCTCCGGCAGTACGCTGCGCCAGCGAGCGCACTTCTTCGGCAACCACGGCAAAACCCCGGCCCATCTCGCCGGCGCGAGCGGCTTCGATCGCGGCGTTCAGGGCGAGCAGATTGGTCTGGTCAGCAATCGAGCGAATCACCGTCAGCACGCCGCCAATAGTTGCCGACTCCTCGGCGAGGTGCTCGATCATCTGCGCATTGCCCTGAACTTCACCGACCAAAGCATGCAATCCGGTCAGGCTCTGGCCGATCACAGCCTGGCCATGCTCGACAGCCAGACCGGCATGACGGCTGGCATCGGCAGCCTGGCGGGCGTCGCCGGCCACTTGCTGAATGGTCGCCTCCAGTTCGCCCAGTGAGTCACGGATCAGCGCGGTATCGCCGGCCTGATGCTCGGCGCCGCTGTGCAGGTCATTGCTCAGTTCGGCGAGGGTACGGCTGCTGCCCGCGACTTGCTCGGCATTGCCGCGAATCGTGCCGACCAGATCCACCAGGTAGGCGCGCAAGCGATTGAGCGAGGCTTCGATGTCGTGCAGTTCGCGGTTGGTCTTGCCCAGTTGAATATCCTGGCTGAAATCGCCCTCGGCCCAGGTCGACAATGCCGGGGCGAGGTTGGTCAGGGTGCGGGCCAGGCGGCGCTGCAAGGTGTCGATGAGCAGGGCGATCAGCAGAATCAGGCCGATCATCACGCCTTGCATCAGCCGCACTTCGCCCTGGATCTGCCCGTGTTGCGCGCGCACCACCGGTTCTAGGCCCGCAATGGCGTGTTGCACGCTGGCGATTTTTTCGTGGGTGGCGGCGCTGAGATCGGCGCGTTTCTGGATCTGCTCGCGAGTGCGCGCCAGTTCCGCCGGGTAGCGGCCGAGCAAGCTGTTCAGTTCGCGTTTGAGGCCGACACCGGCATCCTCGGCGGCGGCTTTATCAGTGCTCTCGATGCCCATGAGTGCGGCGAAATCGTCACTGTTCGATTCAGTGCGGGTGACCACTCCGAGCAAGGGCAGGGCGTCGATTGCCAGGGCCTCGGCGCGCATGCTGTCGACCTCGCGCTCGACATCGGCGGCGAGCTCACTGCGCCCGCTGCTCACCAGTTTGTCCCGCGCCAGCGACAATTTGCCCAGATGCTGCGACGCGGCGAGCAGGGGTGCGAGATAGGCGGCGTTGCCATTGGCGTAGGTGTTGAGCTGATCGAGGCCGGCGCTGAGTTCGCGTTCTGCCTGCAACAGCAGGGCTTGCGGATCGCCGGCCAGTTTGCCGGCGGCGAGCAGGTCGGTTTTGCTGAATTCATCGAGGCTCGACAGGCTTGGCTGCACGGTGTCGGCCAGCGCCGAGGGCAATTCACTCAGTTGCTTGTGCACGCTGTCGATGGCCTGGGCGGCGCTGCTCAGGCGCAGCGCGTCACCGCTGGCGAGGTAATCCTCGACGTTGCGCGCCACTTCATTCTGAAATTGCTGCGACAGCCCCAGGTACCGCTCCATCAAAAGATAGGGCCGTTCGAGGGCTTTTTGCGACCACCACAGCGTGGCGCCAAGGGCGACGCAGACGGTGACCAGCAGCAGAGTATTGAGATTGGTGAGCAACTTCAGGCGCATGACGGCTACCAACGGCAGAAATGGTAAGCGCCTGAATTTATTGCGGTTCTATTACAAGGTTATGACCGAATCAGTGGATTCCGATGAAAAAGTGGCACTTTGCTTTGATTGCCTGGCGGTCTGCACCCGATTGCGTCCGGCACCCTTGGCGCGATACAGCGCCTCGTCGGCCTGGCTGGCCATCAGCAGGCTGTCGGAGTCATCGCACATTTCCACCACGCCGGCGCTGAACGTGCACCAGAGATCCTGCGGCTGCGCCGGATAATGAATCTCGGCGAAGCGCTGGCGAATCTCGTCGAGCACTTTGTGCGCCGCGTCGATATCGGTGTCGGGCATGACGATGGCGAATTCTTCGCCACCGTAACGGCCGATGAAATCGGTCTTGCGCAAACGCTGCTTGAGGAACAGCGCCAGGCTCTTGATCACACGGTCGCCCATCGGGTGGCCGTGGCTGTCGTTGACCCGTTTGAAGTGATCGATGTCGAGCATGGCAAAGCTCAGCGGCTTGTTTTCGCGGCGGGCGCGGAACGAGCAGTCTTCGAGCAACTGCAGGATGTGCGTGTGGTTGTACAGCCCGGTGAGACTGTCGCGGACCATCCGCGCTTTCAGATTGCGCGCGCGGGCGGCGCGGTTGCGCACCGTGGTGATCAGGTGCCGTGGCTTGATCGGCTTGGTCAAAAAGTCATCGCCGCCCTCGCTCATGGCGTCGAGCTGCTTGTCCAGATCGTCCTCGGCCGACAGGTAAATGATCGGCACGCTGACGTAGCGGTCGTTGTGGCGGATCACTTTGGCAAGTTCGGTGCCGGTGCAGGCCGGCATGTACATATCGAGAATGATCAGGTCCGGCTGAAAATCCGCCAGTTCCGCCATCGCCTGAATCGGTTCGATCAACGTGCGGGTGACGATCCCGGCGCTGTTGAGCAGGCGCTCGGTGTGCAAGGCCTGCGCGCGCGAGTCGTCGATGATCAGCACTTTATAGGGCTCGTACTGGGCGACGCAGGTCAGCACTTCGATTTTTTCCAGCAGGCTCGAAGCTTCGAGGGTGCCGGTGAGAAATTCCTGACCACCAGCGCGCACGGCGGCGAGACGGGTCGGGGTATCGGTTTCGTGCAGGCTGAAAAACAGCAATGGAAGCTGTTCTTCGAGGCCGACCTGAGCTTCGGCGGCGAGTTTCAGACCGATGCCGGGACCGCTGAAATCCACGTCCATGACAATCGCCGCGGGCAAGCGCTCGACCATCGACGAGCGAAACGCGGCGACGCTGTCCAGTGCCTGCGCGCTCAAACCGAAAAATTCCAGCTGCTTGGCCAGCCGTTCGGCGCGGTCGTGGTCCTGCAACATCACATAGATCGGCTTGCGCAGCGGCGGCAGGAAGGTCTGGTCGAGCTGATCGCCATGGCGCAGGCCGGTGCGCGACAGGCGCTGCATCAAGCGATTGAGATCGGTGATCAGGCCGCTGCTGAGACGGCCACGGTTGGCGTCCACCGCCTGCAGCGACTGGCCGATGTGATGCGCCAACTGCGTGTGTTCCGGCTGTTCGAAACGCTCGGCAAAACGCAGCAGACGCAGATTCGCCTCGCTCAGTTCGGCGAGGTCGACGGTGGACCACTCACTGCGTTGCAGGCGCTGCCATATCTCAAGAATCTGACGTGCCTGATGAATTACCCGCTGGGCAAAGTGGTGCTTGAGACGCTCACGGCTGGGGTCTTCTGGCTCGGTCATATCCTGACTACTAGTTAGGGTGCATGCTGAGATCGACTGGTGGCTCTATGCTAGCACCTCTTTTCCCTTAGACGAGTGTCGTACGTCAATAATCTGCTGGACGACACGATTCAGTTTCTGACCGGGTGGTTTTCTCATGAACTTGCGGGTCAGTCCGACGCCCGAAATCCGCACGTTCGACTTGAAAGGAAGGGCAGAACAGCCGGGAATTCCCCATCGTTGCTCGGACCACACTCAGGTCAGGGTTCGCTGCATCGCAGGCATTGCCAGTATCAGGGAATCCCCTAGCGTGTCGCCAAGCGTCATCGGCCCCTACGATTTGCGGCTTATCGTTAGCGGCAGGTGCTAGGCCAAGGCACGTTGTTGTATGGTTGTGGTCGAACCGTTGAACCCAAGTGATTGAAAGGATATCGCCATGCTGGACTGGAAAAACCGCGCGGGCAGCGCGCCTGAACGTGCCGCCGAGCCCAAGTCGGCCACCCGCAGTTATGTCGGCGGGCTATTTTTCAGCCGGGCGCTGGCCACAGTGATTGGTCTCTACTTGCTGGTGACCATCGCGCTGGGCTGGTATTGGAGCCAGGAACCGGAGCTGTTTCCAGTGGCGCAAAATGCCCAGGTCGCTGCCGAGAAAGAAGGCAAGCAAATGGTGGTCGGCTACACCACCGTCGAAACCCTGAAAACCGTTGCCGGTACCTTGCTCAACAAGCCGGGCGGTTACATTTCCAACGATCGTTTCCCGCCGGGCCTGTGGATGGACAACACGCCGAGCTGGGAGTACGGCGTGCTGGTGCAGGTGCGTGACCTGACCCGTGCCCTGCGCAAAGACTTCGCCCGTTCGCAATCGCAGTCGGCCGAAGACGCCGATCTGGCCAAGGCCGAACCGCGTTTCAACTTCGACAACAAGAGCTGGGTGCTGCCGTCCAGTGAGTCGGAATATCAGGAAGGCATCAACTCCCTGAGCCGTTATCAGGCGCGCCTGTCCGATCCGAATCAGAAAAACGCGCTGTTCTATGCCCGCGCCGACAACCTCAACAACTGGCTGGGCGACGTCGGCACCCGTCTTGGTTCGCTGTCGCAACGCCTGTCGGCCAGTGTCGGCCGGGTCAAGCTCAACACTGCGCTGAAAACCGAAGTCCCGGCGGTCGGCGAAGTGCCGCAGGTTGACGAAGAAGTCGTGGAAACCCCATGGATGCAGATCGACAACGTGTTCTACGAAGCCCGGGGTCAGGCCTGGGCACTGTCGCATCTGCTGCGTGCCATCGAAGTCGACTTCGCTGATGTGCTGGCGAAGAAGAACGCCACCGTCAGCGTGCGCCAGATCATCCGTGAGCTGGAGGCTTCGCAAGAGCCGGTGTGGAGCCCGATGATCCTTAACGGCAGCGGTTTCGGCGTTCTGGCCAACCACTCGCTGGTCATGGCCAACTACATTTCCCGGGCCAACGCCGCGGTGATCGATCTGCGTCAACTGCTCAATCAGGGCTGATACGTGAGCCAGACCCCCGGAGAGGCGGCCCATCGCGCTGCCTCGGATGCTGAACAGATTGCCTGGGTCGACGAGCAGGACAACCTGCTCGGCGCCCTGGTGCGTTCCGATTTGCGCGAACGCGGGCTGATCGGTCGTGGCACCTACATCATGCTGTTCAATTCCGCCGGTGAGCTGTGCGTGCACCGGCGCACATTGAGCAAGGCGATTTATCCCGGCTACTGGGATGTTGCCGCCGGCGGCATGGTCCAGGCCGATGAAAGCTACGCCGAGTCGGCGGCGCGCGAGCTGGAGGAGGAGTTGGGCGTCAGCGGCGTCGAGCTGACCGCTCACGATCACTTCTACTTCGAAGACACCGGCAATCGACTGTGGTGTTCGGCGTTTTCCGCTGTATGGGACGGGCCGCTGAAACTGCAGCCGGAGGAAGTCCTCGAAGCGCGATTCATTCCCGTCGATCAGGTCATGCGGGAAATCAGCGAAAAGCCTTATTGCCCGGACTCTCTGGCCGCATTGAAGCGCTATCTCAAGGTGCAGCAGAGCCACGTCGCAAAGAACACATGAATTGGCGCCGATTGGCACTTAGCAATCGCGATTTTTGTCGTTACACTGCGCGACCTTTTCAAGCTGCACCGGATGGCTTGAGGTTGGCCTGCAGAGATGCAGCCCAGCGTTCAAAGTTTTCCGATGCAGTAGCGCTGCCCCTGCCTGAGTGGGGCTTCGCGGTCGCTGACCTTGCCCAAGGTTGCGATCAGTCTTTGTCCTCCCGAGAGGATTGCCGGTGGCCAAGAAAGCCGCATCCTTCGCCGCCCTGGGCGGCCTGGTATTTTCCACCGACGCAGGTCGTCATTGCCCGGAATGCAGCAAGCCGGTGGACGCCTGTATCTGCAAACAAACCGTGATCCCGGCCGGTGACGGCATTGCCCGCGTGCGTCGCGAAAGCAAAGGACGTGGCGGCAAAACGGTGACCACCATCACCGGCGTGCCCCTGGCCGAAGACGCGCTCAAGGAGCTGGCGACGACGTTGAAAAAACGTTGTGGCACCGGCGGGGCGTTGAAGGACGGCATCATCGAAATCCAGGGCGATCACGTCGAGCTACTCTTGGCAGAGCTGATCAAGCACGGTTTCAAAGCGAAGAAATCCGGCGGCTAGCAGCCTCTGTGAAACCCTCCGGCGGCTTGATCCGGCTTCGAGTGTTCTCGACTCCGGCGTCGTCGCCATGGTTTTCACAGAGCCTGTTCATGACCGGTTTCTAAACTCCACGCAGTCAGTGCGGTCTACCGCCGCACTGACGAACCGTCATTTTCATTCTTTAGACTGCGCCGGCCTGCACTTCAGGCGACGCACTCTGACTTCTTTATAGGGGACTTCGATGTCCGTACGACGCACACGTAAAGACGATGGCAGCCAATGGACAGTTGCGGACAGCCGCAGCGTTTACGGGATTCGCCATTGGGGGGCCGGGTATTTCGCGATCAATGAAGCCGGTCGCGTCGAAGTACGTCCGAACGGCCCGAGCAGCTCGCCCATCGATCTGTTCGAACAAGTCGACCAACTGCGCAAGAGCGGTTTGTCCTTGCCGTTGCTGGTACGTTTCCCCGACATCCTGCAAGACCGTGTCCGTCAATTGACCGGGGCCTTCGATTCGAACATCGAACGCCTGGAATACCAGAGCAAGTACACCGCGCTGTACCCGATCAAGGTCAACCAGCAAGAAGCGGTGATCGAGAACATCATCGCCACCCAGAACGTCTCCATCGGTCTGGAAGCCGGCTCCAAGCCTGAGCTGCTGGCCGTGCTGGCGCTGGCGCCGAAGGGCGGCACGATCGTCTGCAACGGTTACAAGGACCGCGAGTTCATCCGTCTGGCGCTGATGGGCCAGAAGCTCGGCCACAACGTCTTCATCGTCATCGAAAAAGAATCCGAAGTCGGTCTGGTGATCGAAGAAGCTGCCTCGCTGAAGGTCAAGCCGCAGGTGGGTCTGCGCGTGCGCCTGTCGTCGCTGGCCTCGTCGAAATGGGCGGACACCGGTGGCGAGAAATCCAAATTCGGTCTGTCGGCGGCGCAGTTGCTGTCGGTGGTCGAGCGCTTCCGTGGCGCCGGTCTGGATCAGGGCATTCGCCTGCTGCACTTCCACATGGGCTCGCAGATCGCCAACCTCGCGGACTACCAGCACGGCTTCAAGGAAGCGATTCGTTACTACGGCGAACTGCGCAACCTCGGTCTGCCGGTCGATCACATCGACGTCGGCGGTGGCCTTGGTGTCGACTACGACGGCACCCACTCGCGCAACGCCAGTTCGATCAACTACGACATGGACGATTACGCCGGCGTCGTGGTCGGCATGCTCAAGGAATTCTGCGACGCGCAGAGCCTGCCGCATCCGCACATCTTCTCGGAAAGCGGCCGTTCGCTGACTGCACACCACGCAATGCTGGTGGTGCAGGTGACCGACGTCGAGAAACACAACGACGAAATCCCGCTGATCGAAAACAAGGAAAGCCTGCCGGAAACCGTGCAGTGGCTGGTGGACCTGCTCGGCCCGACCGACATCGAGATGGTCACCGAAACCTACTGGCGCGCCACGCACTACATGAGCGACGTGGCCGCGCAGTACGCCGATGGCAAGCTGACCCTGGCGGAAAAGGCCTTGGCGGAACAATGCTATTTCGCTGTTTGCCGGCGCCTGCACAACTCGTTGAAGGCGCGTCAGCGTTCGCACCGTCAGGTGCTCGACGAGCTCAACGACAAGCTGGCCGACAAGTACATCTGCAACTTCTCGGTATTCCAGAGCCTGCCGGACACCTGGGCGATCGATCAGGTGTTGCCGATCATCCCGCTGCACCGTCTCGACGAAGAGCCGCTGCGCCGGGCGGTGCTGCAGGATCTGACCTGCGACTCCGACGGCAAGATCAACCAGTACGTCGACGAGCAGAGCATCGAAACCAGCCTGCCGGTGCACGCGCTGAATGAAGGCGAAGATTACCTGCTGGGCGTGTTCCTGGTCGGCGCCTATCAGGAAATCCTCGGCGACATGCACAACCTGTTCGGTGACACCGACTCGGTGAACATCTACCAGAACGCCGATGGCAGCGTGTACCACGCGGGCATCGAGACCCACGACACCATCGAAGACATGCTGCGTTACGTGCACTTGTCGCCGGAAGAACTGATGACTCACTACCGCGACAAGTGCGCCAGTGCCCGCATCAGCGCCAGCGAGCGCACGCAGTTCCTCGATGCTCTGCGTCTGGGCCTGACCCGCTCGTCCTATCTGTCTTCCTGAGACCCGATAGCGTTCCGGCCGGGTTGTCCGATTTTTTTCCGCAAGCTGTGGAAAATTCGGATAACCCGGTGGGACATCTCCTGATTTTTTCAGGAAAACCTGTGCTACTTAGGTCAGCAAACTCTTCTGGTCTGCTTTTCGCGTAGGTCATTTCCTAAGTTGTACTTCGCCTCTCTACTCGGCCATGCCTCTCGGCGAGAATCCCCGGCCGCCCCTCCTGTAGAGATCCGCCCATGTTCGATCCAGTCAACGAGCCGTCGTTTCGTCTCGATGTAGCGGGCCTGTCCGACCCCTTCGAAGTTCTCGCCTTTACCGGAAGGGAAGCGCTCAGCGAACCCTTCGCCTTCGAGATCGATGTGGTAATCGACGATCCGCATCTGGATCTCGCCGGCCTGCTGCACCGTTCGGCCTACCTGTGTTTCGGCCCGCCCGGCCAAGGCGTGCACGGACAGTTGCACAGCCTTGTCCAGCATGAGCACAGCCATGGTCTGCGCTTGAGCCGAGTGCGCCTCGGGCCGAGGCTCGATTGCCTCGACCTGCGCTTGAGCCAGCGCATTTTCAGCGGCCGTTCTGTGCCGCAGATCATCGAACAGGTGCTGCGCGAACATGGCATCGTCGGCCTGCAACGGCGTTTCGACCTGCACAGCGACTACCCGGCCCGCAGCTTCTGCACCCAGTACCGCGAATCCGATCTGCAACTGCTCCAGCGCTTGTGCGCACAGGCCCGCATTCACTATCACTTCGAGCATCACCGCGACCGGCATTGCCTGGTGTTCGGCGACGATCCGACGCGATTGCCGCAGGCCGATGTCGCGCACTATCAGGCTGAGCATGACCACCGGGGCGTTGCGCCAGCCGTCCGCCAATGGCGACTGCAAGACGATTCCCGGGCCAACCAGCGAGGACCCTATGCCGAAGGACACAGCGATTTGCCTGCCCTGCGCAGCGGTCAGTGGCTGCCGCTGGACGACCATCCTTTCATCGAATGCAATCGCCCCTGGTTGCTGACCCGTATCGAGCACCGCGCCGATCAGTCTCTCGAACCGGCCTACAGCAATCGCCTGTTCGCGGCCGCGCGGGTGCCAGTCTCTGCGGCCGCCGCGATGCCTCCCAAACAACGCATGCACAGCCTGCAGCGCGCCTGGGTAGTCTCGGTCGACGAAGCGCAACCTGATCGCTCGCGGCCCGTCGCGGTGCAATTCGACTGGCTCTATCAGGGCGAGGGCGCAGCGCCGAGCCATTGCTGGCTGCCCCTCGCGCCAACTCTGAGCGATTTGCCTTCGGCAGCGCTGGCCGATGGCGTGGAGGTGGTGGTGAGTTTTCTTGAAGGCGATCCCGATCAGCCGATGGTCACTGGCGTTCTTAAGCCCTTGGTGCTGCCAGAGGATGCGGTTGAGGACGATGCTCCGTCACCGCTGCCGGAACTGCTGGTCAGTGATGGATTGCAGCAATTGCTACAGTCCGGCGAACCGTTGCTGCTGCTGTGTCTGCTGCCGGGTGGGGGGAGTTTCAACCATTGCGCTGAATCCGTATGCAGCTGCCGGTTGCTCACTGCGCTCGACCAGAGCAGCGCAAGATGAGCGGCGCGGCGCTTGAGCCTGTGGCGCACTGGCTGTTGCTCGATAGTCCGGACGCGTCACGTGCCGTGCGAACTTTGCGCCAGGGGTTTGCCGATGTGCAACGTCACCGATTGTTTGACGGCACTGAGTTTCAACCGGTCAGTGAGCATGGCCCGGTCCTCGTCGATTTGCGCAACAGCCCGGGATTGACGGCGTTATGTCTGCACGATCCAGACACTTGGCGCGGCCTGCTGCTGAGCTGCGAAATACCCGCGCAACAGTTGCTGAGCCATTTGCAGCGCATGCTCACGGTTTCGTTCGGTCTGAATCATCGGGCCTTGCTCAGCTATTACAACCGTCAGACCGCGAGCTATTTCTTCGACGCCTGCGACGCCGCGCAACTGAGTCGCTGGCTCGGGCCGATCCGCTATTTGCGCTGGTTTGGCGGTACGTGGGCCGACCGCGCCATCGGCAGTCAGGGCTGGCAGCAATTGCGTAATCCCGGTCTGCTCGTCGAACCGTTGGGCATCGAGGAAAGTCTGACCCGGCGCCAGCGTGAACGCCTGCAAACTTGCCTATTGGAGCAGCATATCTGGCGCTGGTGCCAGTCCCTGAGCGCCGATTACCAGACGATCTCTGTGCATGTGCAACAAGGTCTGGCGCTGGGTTTCAGCGATCGTGCCGTGCTCGACGGCTGGCTGTGGTTGCGTCTGCTGCATCCACGCGCCGCGCTGGTTGCGCCGCCGGCGGGACTGACGCAGCAGGAGCGGCTCGATCACCTGCGTCGTCAGTGGGGCGCGGCGGGCTGACTGTTTTCCTCAGTGAGCCTTGCCGCTGAACCAGCCATCGCTGCGTTTCAGCCACAGGGCTTGCGCGCCAAGGGTCACGCTGCGCAAGACCATGAACAGCAGGAAAGATATCCACAGGCCGTGATTGCCCAGGTCCTGCAAGAACCAGGCGAAGGGCAGCAACAGCAGCACCGTCAACAGCATGCCGTTGCGCATTTCCCGGGCGCGGGTGGCGCCGATGAACAGCCCGTCGAGCAGGTAACTCCAGACCGCTATCAACGGCAGCACGGCGAGGTAGGGGAGGTAGACGAAAGCAGTGTCGCGCACGCTCTGGATATCGGTCTGCATTTCGATGAACAGGTGTCCGGCGAGCAGAAACAGCGCAGCGAAGCCGAGACTGGCGATCAGTGACCAGCCGCCGGCCACCACCAGCGAACGGCGCAGTGCCAGTCGATCCCGCGCGCCGATGGCATGGCCGCACAAGGCTTCGACGGCGTGGGCCAGACCGTCCAGGGCATGAGCCGTCAGCAGCAGGCCGTTGAGCAACAGCGCATTCGCCGCCACCGTCGCATCGCCGAGCCGCGCGCCTTGCACGGTGATCAGGAAAAACACCGATTGCAGGGCGAGGCTGCGGATGAAGATGTCACGGTTGACCGCCAGCAGCGGGCGCCAGCTCTGCCAGACTTTCAGCGCCGACCAGATGATCTGCCCCGGATAGGCGCGCAACGCTGTGCGCGTCAGCCACAGGCCGAGCAGGGCGCCGCTCCATTCGGCGATCACCGAAGCGCGGGCAGAGCCGACCACGCCCCAGTCCAGACCGATGACAAACCACAGATTGAGAACGATGTTGATCAGGTTGGTGCTCAACAGAATCGCCAACGGCGCCCGCGCGTTCTGCGTGCCGAGGAACCAGCCGACCAGCGCGTACGTTGCCAGCGCTGCGGGCAGGCCGAACAGGCGCGTGTGGAAAAACTCCCGGGTCAGTAGCTCCAGTTCCGTCGATGGCTGCATGAAGTGCAGCGCAACGCCGCTGAGCGGCACACCAAGACAGCCGAGCACGATCGCCAGCCCCATCGCCAGCAACAGACCCTGCAATAGAATCTGCCGCAACGCCGCGCCATCGCTGCGCCCGGCAGCCTGTGCGGCAAAACCGGTGGTGCCCATGCGCAGAAAACCCATCGCCCAGGCCAGAAACGTGTACAGGCTGGCGCCGACCGCCACCGCGCCCAACTGATGGGCATGCGGCAGGTGGCCAATGACAGTGCTGTCGACCAGCGCCACCAGCGGCACGGAAATATTGGAGAGGATCATCGGCGCGGCCAGCGCCCAGACCTTGCGGTGAGTCGGGCGGTCGCGCCAGTCGGTAATCAGAGAGGACATGCAGGCTCCTTTGGGGGAGCGGGGATTGTAGCGATTAACGCAATTTACTGTAGGAGTGAGCCTGCTCGCGATAGCGCCCGTTCAGTCACACAAGCTTCGAATGACATACCGCGATCGCGAGCAGGCTCACTCCTACAGGGGGCGGTGGGTTAATGGATGATCCAGCTCAACAACCACAACCCCAGCAGCAACCAGATGATCCCGGCAATGATCGACGCGTTCATGAACGCCCGAATCGCCGACCACAACAGCATCAGGCCAACGATCAGCGCGATGATGCTGATGATCGAGGTGTCCATCCCCAGCGTCTGCGCCAGGCCATCGACAAAATTGCCGCCAGCGTTGCTGAGCATGTTGAACAGACCGCTGAGGCCATCGACGATGAAGCGGATGACCGAACCGAGTGCCTGGCCGAGCCATTCGAAAAAGCTTTCTACACGCATGTCTGCATCCCTGATGAAAGAGCTGAGCCTTGGGCCACGCCGAGGGCGGCCGAGTTCCCTGGATGATAGAAGGTTTGCCCGGATCATGTGTGGGAGCGAGCCTGCTCGCGAAGGGGGCGTGTCAGGCAAATCCGGTCTGGATGATCCACCGCCTTCGCGAGCAGGCTCGCTCCCACATTAGTTCACCTGCACCCTTGCCTTCGGTGGGTATCCCCCCGAAGCTATGCGTCTTCAGGAGAGCCCGATGAACCTTGTTGAACTGACCGAACGCCTGCATGCCATTCGCGACCGCAATGACTGGCGGCAATTTCACAGCCCGAAAAACCTCGCCATGGCCGCCAGCGTGGAAATGGCCGAGCTGGTAGAAATCTTCCAGTGGCTGACAGAAGACCAGTCGCGCCAGTTGCCGGCGGACAAACTCGCCCATGCCGGGCAGGAAGTCGGCGATATCGTCCTGTATCTGTTGCTGCTGTGCAGCGAACTGGGCCTGGACATGAATGAAGTGGTGCGCGCCAAGCTTGCCGACAGCGAACGGCGGTTCAACTGATGAGCGACCGTCATTTCGATCAGTTGGCCACGCGCTTCGCCGAAAAAATCTACGGCGGCGCCAAAGGCGCGATTCGCCTCGCCGTGTTGCAGGCCGACCTGAGCGAGGCTTTGCCGGATCGTCCGCTGCGGGTGCTCGATATCGGCGGGGGCTTGGGGCACATGTCGCTGTGGCTGGCCGAGCGCGGCCATGACGTTACCTTCACCGAGCCGGCCGAACCGATGCTCGAAGGTGCGCGCCAGCGGTTTGCCGAAGCCGGACAAAGCGCGACGTTCATTCAGGCGCCGTGGCAGGCACTCCCCGGTCAGCTCACCGAACCCTATGATCTGGTGATCTGCCACGCCGTGCTGGAATGGCTCGCCGAGCCCCATGCGATCCTGCCGGTGCTGCACCAGTTGACCAAGCCCGGCGGCTGGCTGTCGCTGGCGTTCTACAACCGTGATGCACTGATTTATCGCAATCTGCTCAAAGGCCATTTCAAGAAGATGCGCAAGAACGTCATGGCCGGCGAAAAGCAGAGCCTGACGCCGCAACAGCCTCTCGACCCACGGGAATTGGCGACGCAACTCGCCGGAATGTGGCAGGTCGAAAGTCAGAGCGGCGTACGGGTATTTCACGATTACATGCCGGTGGAATTCCAGGCCCGCGCCGAACTGGCGGATTTGCTGGAAATGGAACTCGCGCACCGTCGTCACCCAGGCTTCGCCGGGCTTGGGCGTTACTTGCACTGGATCTGCCGGCCGATCTGATCGGAGCGCGACATGAAAGCTCAATGCGGGTTATTGCTGATGTGTCTGGGGTTGGCCGCCTGTCAGGGCAGCAACCCCTACGTGGCGCAGTCGCGGCCCTTGCCGCCGGCGCCGCCGCAAGCCGCCACTACTTTCGACCGTAGCGCCTACCCGGCGGCGCCGCGTGATTACGGGCGCTACCGCAACTGGGCCTGGCTCAACGGCCAGTTGCCACCGGGCACGGCGTGGGCCGACTCGGCGCAGGTGGCCGAGGCGGTCAGCAACGCCCTCGACCAGCGCGGCTTGCGCCCGATGCGCGACAACCGCCCGGCCGACCTGCTGGTCAGCGCCGATCTGCATCTGGAAACCCGATTGCGACAGGTCCGCGACGATTACGGCTACTACGGCGGTTACGGCGGCTATGATCGGTATGGTCGCGGTTACGGCATGTACAACTCCGTTCCGATCGTGCGCACTTATCAGGAGCAGGTCGTGGTGGTGCGGGTCGATCTGTTCGATGCCGGCAATGGTCAACCGGTGTGGAGCGCCAGCGCCGAAACCGGCACCCAGGGCAATCAGATCGAACGCGCCGATGCGATTCGCGAGGCTGTGGAAAAAGCCATGGCGGCGTATCCTCCCAGCTGACTTCGTGTCAGCAGGTTCATGTCTTCACCCGGAGAAACATCATGTTCCGCCGTCTCGCTCTACTCGCTTTTGCCGCGCTGCTCAGCGCCTGCGCTGCCAACCAGGTCAATCACGACTTCGACGCCAGCCGCGACTTTGCCGCGTATCGCAGTTGGAGCTGGAAAGATCCGGCCCTGCAATATCGTCCCGATGACCCGCGCATCAAGAGTGACCTGACCGAACAGCGCATCCGCCAGGCGGTGTCCGATCAACTCGATCAGCGCGGTTTGCGCCCGGCTGCTGGCGGCGGCAAAGGTGATCTGAACGTACAGACCTACCTGATCGTCGAGGATCGGCAGCAGCAGGTGACGACCAACTACGGTGGCGGTTGGGGCGGTCCGTGGAACGGCTACTGGGGCGCGCCGATGTACAACGAAACGCGCAACATCACCTACAAGGTCGCGACCATTCAGATCGACCTGCTCGACGGCAAGGACGGCAAACTGGTGTGGCGCGGCAGCGATGAACAAATGCTCAGCAGCCGCCCGAATCCGGCCGATCGCAGCAATGCCATTCGCGAGACCGTCGCAAGGATTCTGGCCAACTATCCACCGCGTTGATCATTTCCTGAAACCGGCACAGCCCTGTAGGAGTGAGCCTGCTCGCGATAGCGGTATGTCCGGTTCCTGGCCGGTGACTGACACACCGCTATCGCGAGCAGGCTCACTCCTACAGGGGACGTGACGCCAGCATTCTCGAACGACCGCGTCTACACTCACTGTCACCAACGCAGGTAGCTCGGCACTGCGCCGGCACAGGAGTGCGCCATGTCGCGAGGATCGCAATGCAACGGCCCGGCCCGGCAACGCGGGGCGATCGGTTTGATGGCGGCCGCCACCCTGAGTCTGGCGCTGGTGATGATGTTGCTGGTGGTCGACAGCGGTCGCTTGTACATGGAACAGCGCAAACTGCAGCGGGTGGTGGATACCGCCGCCCTCGAAGCGGTCAGTCGCGGCGGCGATTGCCTGCCCGGGCTGACGGCCGCCAGTTACGCCGGGCAAAGTGCGCTGCGCAATGGCTACCTCGTCGATGCCAACAACACCCTCGCCACCACCTGCGGCACCCTGGCCACGGCTGCCAGTGGTGTGCGCAGTTTCACCGTGGATGCCACACAAGCGGCTGCGGTGAAAGTTGTCGCCAGCCGCACCGTCACCAGCAGTTTTGCCGGCGGTGTACAGGCGCTGTTCAGCGCCACGCCGGTCAGCCTCAACACCACGCTCAATGCTTCAGCCGTTGCCGCCAAACCGCAGCCGACCATCGCCCAACTGAATATTCGCAGCACCCTCGCCAGCATCGACACGGCGCAGTCGAACATTCTCAATCCGCTGTTTTCCGGGCTGCTCGGCGGCAACGTCAACCTGACGGCAGTGGGCTGGGACGGTTTGCTGCACACCGACATCAACCTGCTCAAATACCTCGATCAACTGGCGATCAACCTCAACGTCGGTGCCGGCAACTACACGCAGTTGCTCAACACCCAAGCGACCGTGACACAGTTGATTCAGGCAGCGGCGACGGTGGTACAACTCAACGGCGCGACCGCGCAAGTGGTCACCGCGCTGGGGCAGTTGCAGGTCGCCGCGATCAACGCGGCGCCGGTCAGACTTGGCGAGATCCTGCAACTGCAGACCGGCACCACGGCGGCGGGACTGGATGCCAATCTGCAGTTGCTGCAACTGGTGCAGGGCGTGGTGCAACTGGCCAACAGCAAGAGCGCGGTGGCGGCGACCTTGCCGGTCAATGTGCTGGGGCTGGCCGGTGTCACGGTGCGGGTGAAGGTGATCGAGCCGCCGCAGTTCTCGGCGATTGGCGACCCGGCGCGGGCCAAGGCCGACCCGATGGGACCGGAGCGGATTTATGTGCGCACTGCGCAGGTTCGCACGCTGTTGTCGGTGAATTTGCCGGTGCTGAACGGCGTGACCGGCTTGACCAATGCAGTCCTCGGCCTGGTCGGTACGTTGACGCCGACACTCAATGCCTTGCTGAGCCTGAACCTGGTGGACACGCTCAACTCAGTGCTCTGCCTGTTGGGCGCCGGTTGCCAACAGCTCGATCCGAAACTGCTGCCCTCGCCGCAAATCGATATCGCCCTGGATGCCGGCGGTGCGAAAAGCTATGTCAGCGATTACCGTTGCCCGACCGGCGACACCGGCAGCAAAAGCCTGACCGCCACCACCACGACCTCTCTGGCCGATCTCAAGCTCGGCAAGATCGATCCCGTCGCAGCGTTCTCTTCAGTCGCCGAACCAACGGTGGCGCCGTTGCCGCTGGTCGATCTCGGCATCATCACCTGCCACAGGATTCTCGGCATCGGCAGTTGCGATGCCGCCTCCCACGTCCAGTACGGCGCTGGCGGCATCGCCCTCAAACTCGACACCAGCGTCGCGCAAACCACGCAGAACCTGCTGTTCTCCAGTACCACGCCCTTCGCCACCCCGGCCAATCTCAAACTGCCGCCGAGTCTGCTGCCCGCCGCGCCGACCAGCAACATCGTCGGCAGCCTGGCGAACACCCTGTCCGGGATCAACCTGATCGTCTACAAACCCGTCGGCAGCAATCCGCTGGGCGCCATTGTCACGGGCGTCGCCTCGTTGATCAGCGATGTCACCAACCGCTTGTTGCCGGTGGTCACCGGGTTGATCAGCCCCTTGCTCGAGCCGTTGCTGAACAATCTGCTCAAAGGCCTGGGCATCAATCTGATGAACACCGAGGTGGGCGCCAACATGACCTGCGGGCAGACCGGCAAGGCTTATCTGGTGATCTGATCGTCCGTGGCAATCGGCAGTTCGATGCAGAACCGCGCGCCTTCTGCCGAGTTGCGCACGCTCAATTGGCCGCCCATGTTGGCGATGATGCCGTAGCTCACCGACAAGCCCAGGCCTGTGCCGACGCCGATCGGTTTGGTGGTGAAAAACGGCTCAAAGATCCGCTCCAGCAAACGCGGATCGATGCCGCCGCCGTTGTCCTCGACCCACAAGCGCACGCTTTCTTCGTCACGTTCGGCGTAGATCGAAATCCATGGCTTGAACGCTGAGTCGCTGTCGCGTTTGCCGAGCAGCGCGTCGCGGGCGTTGACCATCAGGTTGATCAGCACCTGTTCCAGCTGATCGACGTAGCCGCGCACCTGCGCCTCGAAGCCGGTTTCGCTGATGCGCAGGTCGACACCTTTGCCGCGCATGCCCTCGGCGAGCAGCGACAGCGTGCCCTCGATTGCTTGCGCCGGATTAAACAATTGCTGCTCGATTTCCGAGCGCCGACCGAAGACGCGCATGTGGTCGACCACTTTCGCCGCGCGTTGCACCTGGGCGTCAATGCGGTTGAGTTTGTCGGTCAGGTAATCGACTTGAACATCACCGTTGCCGAGGCGCTTGAGCACGTTGACGATGGCCATGCGCATCACGTTCAGCGGCTGATTGATCTCGTGGGCGAGGCCGGTGGCCATTTCGCCGAGGGTGGCCATTTTCGCGCTTTGCGTAAGTTGCTGTTGCGAGCGGCGCACCTCGGTGTTGTCGCGGCCCACGGCTTGCACTTCAATCAACTGGCCGTGCTCGTCGAACACGCCGCGATCCGACCAGACCCACCAGGCGTGTTCGCGTCCGGGCAATTGCAGGCTGATTTCGGCGGTGCTCACCGGTTGTTCCGGGGTCAGTTGGCTCAGGCGCTGCACAAAAGCGCCGCGCTGTTCCTCGGACATCCAGCCGCCCAGATCTACCCCGGGCAGTTGTTCCGGGGTGCATTCCAGATAAGTCGCCAACGGTCGGTTGCCAAAAGTCAGCGTCAGGTCAGGGCGATAACGGCAGATCATTGCCGGCGAGTCCTCGACCAGAATCCGGTAGCGCTCTTCGCTCTGGCGGACTTGCTCGGCGGCAAGCGTCGCGTCGGTGACATCCAGCCACAGGCCCACTGCCTCGACCGGCAGACCGAGATCGTTGCGCAGCAATTTTGCTTCATCGAGCAGCCAGTGATAGTCGCCACGGCTGTCACGCAGGCGATAACGCGCACGCACCGAGCCTTCGCGCAGCAACTGGCGGTTGCGCTGGAAATACAGTTCGCGGTCGTCGGGATGCACGCGCTCGACCAGCGCTGCCGCGTCGCAGTCTTCCAGTGTCCAGCCGAGCAAGGGTTGCAGGCTGGCGCTGAAAAACGCCGGGATCAGCGCGCCTTCTTCATAACGCTGCACATAGATCACCGCTGGCGAGCTGGCGATCAGATTGTCCAGCCGCGCATGGGCGGCAGCGGCGCGCTGTTGTTGATTCTGGATATCGCTGATATCGAGCATGAACCCGACCAGACGCCGATGCTCACCCGTGCCGCTGACCTGACCCTGAATCCGGTACGACGTCGCGGTTGCGCCGACATCCGCGCGGTGCAGGCGCACGCTCAGGGTCAGCGCTTCTCCTTGCAGTTGCAGGGCGTGCAAACGGCTGCGCAACTCGTCGCGGTCGGCGGGATGGAACAGCCGCAGCCAGTCTTCCACCGCCAGCGTGCGGTCGCTGAGGCCCAGTGCCGAGGCCAGTGACGGCGCCAGTGCAATCTGCCCGTCGGCACTGATTTCCCACCAGCCGGTACCGAGCAGATGTTGCAGGGAATCGAGACGCTCCATGGATTGCACATGGCGCTGCTCGCGCAAGCGGCTGAGCAACGGCCCGGCCAGTGCGCCGGCCAGGGACAGCCAGTCGCGATCGGTCAGCCATGGTGCCAAGTTGTCGACCGTGTAAAACCCGCAAAGCAGCCACGCGACCACGCCTTGATCATTGCTGTAGGGCACGGCGAAACCGTTGGCGTTGCCGAAGGTGGCCTGCAATCGCGAGTGCTCATAACGGCCCTGCTGGCCCGCGAGGCGTTGCGGCGCGCTGCCGTTGAGGCTGTCCAGCGGCGTGCCCAATGACTGGCCGTCCTCCCACAAATCCGGGGCATCGTGGCCACGAAACTGTTGATGAATCTGCCAGCCCTGAGCTTGTTCATCGAGCAGCGCCACGGCCAGGCAGGGGATATGCCAGCGCTGGGCGATGGCCTGCAATTGTTCGCCGAGCACCGTTGGCAAACGCGTGAGGCTGCAGGTGCGCAGATGATCGCTGACCTGCGCGGCGAGGGTCTGGCAGGCGTCGCGATCACGCGATTGCTGACGTTCGAGCAGCAGGTCGGCAATGTCGAGCAGCTGCAGCAGCCAGCCGTCACCCAATGGTTGCACCCACCCGCGCAAGTGCAGCGGCTGATCATTCAGGCCGGGAAAGTCGAGATCGAGCAATTGCCCGTGCCAGTCCCGCGGCTGACCTTCGATGGTCAGCAGGCTATGCGGCAGCAGATAGGCGCTGAGCGGCAACGGTTGGTCGTTGAGTTTGTGCTGGGCGAGCAAATGCCGCAGCGGGCCGGCGATCTGCAACACCTCGCCGTCGCCATTCAAATACAGATGCAGCCCGGTGGGCGGTGCGCCGAGGCGGTCCGGCAGCTCAAGGACAGCGCTGGGCGCACGCTTGAGCAAACGCCCGAAGAGCTTATCGCCGGCAGTCAAAATTGCAGGCTCGAGCGGGCGGTCAGGTGCGTGGGCAGATTGGGCACCGTGCCAATGCCCGGCAGCACCAGAAACGGCATGATCTGATTGAGCTTGCTCACCGGGTAATTGACGCTGACGGTCAGGGTGCCGGTACCCGTGTCGTACGCTGAGCTGGTGTCGACCCCGACCACCAGATTCAGGGCCGAGGGCAGCCACTGCAGTTGTTGGGTCAGCGCGGCATTGGCGGTGTTGACCACCACCGTCGAATAGTTCGGCGTGGTCGGGTCCACCGCGACACTGCGGCGTACGGCTTCGGCGGTGGCCTGGTTGAACGATTGCATCATCACGAAGGGCAAGCCGTAGCTGACCAACCCATAAAACACCGCGAAAAAGATGATGAACACCAAGGCGAATTCGATCGCCACCGCACCTTTTTGCGACCTGCGGAAGCCGTTTTTCATGCGTGCGTCTACCCTGACAGTCACTGCGTAGTATCAGCATAGAATCATTCAGCCAAAACGGACGGCTTTTAGCGGATGCAGATTTCTCTGGTTCTGATCTGGTTGGCAATCTGCGCCGCACAAGATGCCCGGCAGAGGCGAATCTCCAACCTGTTGACGTTGGGCGTGGGCGCGCTGGCGCTGGTCTGGTTGCTGGCGACCGGCAGCACCTGGCTGGGCGCTGACGCGGGGCAGGGCGGCTGGGCGTGTCTGATCGCTTTGCTGCTGACATTGCCCGGTTATTTCCTGGGCCGCATGGGCGCCGGCGATGTGAAATTAATGACAGCCCTGGGTCTTGCGACGAACGGCATCTTTGTTCTCGGCGCGTTTATTGGCGCGGGCGTGGCCAGCGTGTTGTGGCTGCTGCTCGCGCCAAAAGTCTGGCCTCTTATGGGTCAAGGGCTTACGGAGCTTTTGCGCCATCTGGCCCCTGACAAGTCAAAAAAGCTGCCATTTGCGCCGTTCGTGTGGGTAGGCGTAGTGCTTTCGTTGTACTGGATCACCTGATTGCGGGGTGCCACTAGTCCTATGTACATAGTCGGAAAGTGGGTCTACTTTCAATTCAGGCGAATACGCCACCAAAGTGCAGGAATCGTCAGCGTTGGCCCGAGCAATGGAGTGGTTCGTGAACAAGCCTAATGCCGTAAAAATCCTCGTGGTCGATGATCAGCCGCTGATCGTCGAAGAACTGTGTGAGTTTCTTGAGAGCAGTGGCTACCGTTGCGTGCCGTGCGATTCGAGTCTTGAAGCCATCGAGCTGTTCAGGGCGGACCCGGACATCGGTCTGGTGCTGAGCGATTTGCACATGCCGGACATGGATGGCATCGAGTTGATCCAGGCGTTGCAACGTCTGGCCGGCAAGCAGCGGGTATTCGAGGCGATCATGCTCACCGGGCGCGCCGACAAGCAGGATGTGATCAAGGCGCTGCGCGCGGGGATTGCCGATTACTATCAGAAGCCGATTGAACTGGCTGAGTTGCTCGAAGGCGTACAGCGTCAGGAGCTGGCTTTGCAGGAGCGGCAGAAGAATCTGCATCTGGGGCATCTGAATCAGAAGTTGCAGTTTTTGTCCGAGTCGATTGATGACCTTTATCAGGATCTGGACAAGGTGCGGCGCTCGCCTGCGCCGGTGGTGAGTGAGGGTGAGCCTGAGTCTGCCGAGATGCCGGCGGTGTTCAGTCAGTTGTCGCCGCGGCAGTTGGATGTGGCGCGGTTGGTGGGCAAGGGGCAGACCAATTATCAGATTGCCTGTGAGTTGGGGATTACCGAGAACACGGTGAAGCTGTATGTGTCGCAGGTGTTGCGGTTGACGCATATGCATAATCGGACGCAGTTGGCTTTGGCCCTTTCGCCTGGCAGTTCGGCGGGGCGGCAGCGCGTTACGGCTCATTAATCGGTGAATATCCGTTGCTGCGGTAACGGCTTCTTAGGGTTTCGCCCTTACGGCGAGTCCCTTTTGGCAAACGCCCCAAAAGGAACCAAAAGGTCTTCGCCCTGACGTTCGGCCCGCTCGCTGGGGCTCGGGGTTCCTTCGCTCCGGGATCGATCCTGGCGCAGCGGCTCCGGTTTGCTTCGCTGCACCTCCTTCCGCTGTGTCTGGCTGCGCCAGACGGTCGCTGCGCTCCCACGCCCGGATCAATCCCTCCACTCAGCCTGCCGACGGGCTCCAAGATCAAAATCTACTCGAGCTTGCGCTCATTGTTGAGTGGTGCGGCTTCGCCGCGGGCAGCTGCGCTGCTTTTGCTTTCTGTGGGAGTGAGCCTGCTCGCGAAGGCGGCCTGACAGCCGACCTGTTTTTGAGTCTTACGCGATCTAACTGTAGGAGCTGCCGAAGGCTGCGATCTTTTGATTTTGCTTTTGCTTTGCTTTTGCTGTTCTGTGGGAGCGAGCCTGCTCGCAATGAGGCCAGTGGGTCCGCCGATAACTTGAAGTCGTTTAAATCTGACGCGAGATAACCAGAACCTTCCCACAAGGTTTTCAGGTTGTCCGTCGGACGTCAGGCCACTAGTCTCTGGCTGTCGTCGAACCTTCGGCGATCGGGTGTGAGAACCCTGCTACTTATGGTCATCCAGTATCTGTGCACGCATAATCGCCGCCAGCTTGTCCGCTGTCTGCAATGCGTCATGGCGGCTGTGTGCGGGCAGACTTCGGTCTGGCCGGGTGTCCATAACCGGTATTCTCACCCCGCATACAGTTGCCACCTTTTGCCCCGTGAGAATGGCATTGGGTCGCACCGCAGATTTTGGAGAGCCGTTTCAATGGACAAACTGATCCCAGACCCACCCCCATCCTGGCGTCAGCGAGTGCAATGGCGAGCAATTTCGCTGGTGAGTTGAGTGGTTTTCAGCGCTCCACGGCGTTGGCGATTCAGCAGATTGTCATGCTGGCCGAGCTGGCCGTGAATCGAGCGCTGGATCGGGTTGATCCGCAGACCTGAAACCGCGTTATCGTTCTTCGCGAGCCGGCTCGCTCCCACAGAAAGCACACGGTCGACTGTGGGAGCGAGCCTGCTCGCGAAGGGGCCCTCAAGGTCATCACCAAACTAATTCTTGCTCTCGATCTTCCCGCCCGCATCCGGATCGTAAAAATCCGGAATCTCGTACTGGTATTTCTTCAACCAGCGCTGCATCGCCAGTTCGCGTTCGGTGGCGGTGGCGCTTTGGGGTTTGGGTGAGGCAGCTTTGTTGCGGCTTTGCAGGACCAGCCAGCCTTCGGTTTCCTGCTGCTGCGCAGAAGCAGGGCCGGTGTCGATGGCGTGGGCGCTGAGGGGCAGGGTAAGCAGGGTCAGGTAGCACAGGCCTTTGCGGATGTTCATGGCTGTCTCCTTATTCGAGCGTCGGCGGTAACGGGTCGATGAAGGCGGCGACGCGGTCGCCGGGTGTGGCTTTGGCGTGGGTTGGCGCTTTGAGTTTTTCCGCGCGTTGCTGCGCTTCGGAAAATTGCTCCGGGGTCAGTTTCGAGCGGCTGACGATTTCGGCAGCTTGTGGCCAGTCGTTCTGGTAGAGCAGCAGGGTGACCATGTTCAGCGTCGCCAGTTGATTGTTCTGGCTCAGTTCGATGGCGGTGAGGAATTCGAATTTCGCTTCGTTGAGGCGCAGTTGGTTGAGGTAGACCACGCCGAGGTCGTTGCGGATTTTCTCGTCGGTGGGTGCCAGGCGTGCGGCGCGTTGCAGGTGGGCCTGGGCCTGGCCATTGTCGCCACGGGCGGCGTAGACCTGGCCGAGGCCGTGTTCGGCCTGGGCGGTGAGGCAGCCGCCGAGCAGGCTGCGGTAGAGCGGCTCGGCTTCGCTGCGGCCAAGCAGGCGATAGACTTTGGCCTTGCGCAGGCGCACTTCGCTGAGGTTGTCCGGCAGGCTTTGCAGGTTGGCCAGGCTGGCGTGGAGCTTGCCGTCGCTGGCCAGGTCATCGGCGAGGTTCAGCGACAGTTCCTGCTCCGACGTGAGTTTGCTGCAGCTGGACGGCGACAGCAGGGAGGTCCACGGCGCCTGGCCGTCCGTGGCGCAACCGCTGAGCAGCAACAGACTTGCCATGACTATCAGTACTTTCATCAAACGCTCTCCATGAGCCAAGGTCAGTTTGCGAACGCGCGGGCAATGGCGGTGAAGCCCGGGCCGGCCAGTACGATCAGCAGGGCCGGAAACAGAAACAGCATCATCACCACCGACATCTTCGCCGACATTTTCGAGATGTATTCCTGCAGCCGGGTCAGGCGTCGGTCATCCAGTAATTGCTTGAGCGCCAGCAGTGATTTCATCGCGCCGCCGCCCTGGTGGATCAGTTGCTGGAGGATCACGCAGGTGTCGGTGAATTCGTCCACCGCGAGCATCACCGCGGTCTTGTTCAGCTCCTGCCCCAGCTCCAGACCCGAGTCAACGCGGCTGAGGATCAGGCGCAATTCGCTGGTCAGCTCCGGCAGCAGTTTCTGCGCTTCGACGCTGAGCACGCGCAGTGCCTGTTCCACGGCCATGCCGGATTCGAAGAGGATGCGCAGGAGCGGAATGAACGTGGAGATTTCCACGGCGATGGTCTTCTGCCGGCGGGCGGCGGCGTAGGCGAGCAGGCGTTTGGGCAGCAGATAGCCGCCGCCCGCAGCGAACATCGGCGCCATCCAGCGGTGGCTGGTCTGCGGGAAGAACACTTCCTGCAGAAAGATCGCCAGCCCCAGGGCGAGCAGGGGTGTGCCGATCTGGCAAGCCGCGAAGAGGGCGCGTTCATTGGCACGACGCCAGCCGAGGCGGCCGAGCAGGGTCTGGGTTTCGCTGTCGATGCTCACCGAGCGCCGGCCGAAGCGGCTGTTGCCCAGCGCACGCAGCCAGTGGCCGAAGCGGTTCTCCCGCACCAACTGCCCCTGCAAGCGCTGATGCACCTGACGCACGCGGCGGCGCTCGGTGAGCAGGTGATTGCCCACCAATAACAGCGAACCGAGCAGCAACAACAACGCCGCGAGCCAGACCATCTCAAACGCTCCGCAACATGCGCCACAGCGCCAGACTGCCCAGCACCTGCAGCGCGGCGGCAGTGAGCAACATGCTCTGGCCGCTTTTGTCGTGCCACATGCCAAGCATGTAGCCGGGGTTGGTCAGCATGAAATAGCTCACCAGAATCAGCGGCAGCAAACCCAGCACCCAAGCGGTCATGCGCGTTTCCCCGGTCAGGGCGCGCAACTGCCGAGCGCCCTGGTCACGCTCGCGGATCAGTTTGATCAGGTTCTCCAGCAGCTCACTGGCGTTGCCGCCGTAGCGGTGATTGACCTTCAGGCCGAGGGCGAACATGCGCAGTTCGTCCTGCTCGTAGAGTTCGGCAAAATCGCTCACTGCATCAGGCAGATTCACCCCCAGTTGCACGTTACGCTGCACTCGGCCCATGGCGGTTTTCAGCGGATCCTCGCTGGCTTCGATACCGCCCAGCACTGCATCGCTGAGGGTGCGCCCTGACTTCAGGCTGCGCACCGTATGGTCGAGCAATTGCGGCAGTTGTTCGATCATCCGGCGGATTCGGCGTCGGTAGCGAATGGCGATGTATAGCCGCAACGCCACGGGCGGCGCGATCAGCATCAGCACCAGTCCGACCCAGCTGGCGAGCAGAAATCCCAAACCCACGACCGCCGCCCACAGGCTCAGCCACAGGCCGAAACGCTCGCTCGGCTGACCCAGTCCGGCACGCAGAAACATGCGTTCCAATCCCACCCACTTCGTCTGTTCCACGGCCTTTTGCGGTTGCCCGGCGGCGAGCCGGTTGAGGACTTTTTCTGTCGCGGTTTTGCGCAGGCCTTGCAGGAACAGATAGATCGACAGCCCGAGCAGCATCAGGCAAATGACGATGAGAATGATCGGTGCCAGCATCTGCGTGCTCCTCGCCGTCAGCCCGCGTGAGCGTCGTGGCGCAGCTTGTCGCCGGCCGGGTTGACCGCTTCGCGCACAAAGCCGAAACCGGTGCGGCGGTCGAGGCGGAACAGGGTGTTGGTGACGTAGACGTCCTCGCGAATGCCGACCACTTCCACCACTTCGCTGACGCAGCGTCGACCATCGGGCATGCGTGTCAGCTGAATGATCACGTCGAGGGCGGCGCAGATCATCTGACGCAGGGTGCGTTCGGCAATCGAGCGCCCGGTCAGCCCGACCAGGGTTTCCAGTCGCAGCAGCGCATCTTGGGCATTGTTGGCGTGCACGGTGCTCATCGAACCGTCGTGGCCGGTGTTCATCGCGGTGAGCACGTCGACCACTTCGACGCCCCGGATCTCGCCGAGAATGATCCGGTCGGGACGCATGCGCAGGGCGTTGCGAATCAGGTCGCTGGCCTTGACCTCGCCATGCCCCTCGGCATTCGGCGGACGGGTTTCCAGACGCACCACATGCGGATGGCCGAGTTGCAGTTCGGCGACGTCTTCGATGGTCACCAGCCGTTCGTGGGGGTTGATCAGTTGGCTGAGGATGTTCAACAGCGTGGTCTTGCCGGTGCCGGTGCCGCCACTGATCAGGATGTTGCAGCGCTTGCCCACGGCGTTCTGCAGGAATTCGAAAATCGCCAGATCGATGGTCTGCATCGCCATCAGATCGGTGCTCTTGAGCATGTCCTTGCGAAACTTGCGGATCGACAGGCACGGGCCGTCAAGGGCGATCGGCGGGATGATCGCGTTGACCCGGCTGCCATCGGGCAGGCGCGCATCGACCATCGGCGAGGACTCGTCGAGGCGTCGGCCGAGTGGCGCAAGGATGCGCTGCATGACCCGCTCGACGTGATGCGCATCGATAAAACGCAGATCGCTCTGATGCAAGACGCCGTCGCGCTCGATGAACACCCGGTGCGGGCCGTTGACCAGGATTTCCGTCACCGACGGGTCGCGCAGCAGGACTTCCAGCGGGCCGAAACCGGTGAGCTCGTCGACGATTTCTTCGCCGAGACGCTCCATCTCGTAGCGCGAGATTGCCAGATGCAAACGGGCGATGTATTCGGCGACCTTGTCGGTGACGAACTGCGCCAGTTGCTGGCGCGAACCTTCCAGCAGGTTTTGCCCCGACTCCTCGATAGCATCGATGATGTAGCGGTGCAGGACCAGTTTCAGGCCTTCGTGATCGCTGTTGCCGATCGCTCCGCGCGGCGTCGCGCCAAAGAGTTTTTCTGCGCTCATGAGCTGCCTCGCAGACGGTCGAACCAGGTGACTTTCGGTTTGCTCAGGCCTTCGGAACGCTTCGCCAGGCGTTCGCCGAGCGTGCGCAGGCTCTGGGTGAGTTTTTCCCGTGGCGCCAGTTCGAACAGGCTGACGCCCTGGTTTTTCGCGTTCAGGCGTACGTCGGGACTGAAGGCCAGCACGGCGATGACTTGCAGATTGAAGGTCTTGCCCAGGGTCTCGGCATCCGGCGCGACGTTGTTCAGGTAGCGATCGATCAGCAAGCGCCCGTGGTCGAGTTTCATGCCTTTCTCGCGCCATTGGTTGAGCACGGCGAGGTTGCGTCGGCAGTTGAGGACGTTCTGGTCGGTGTACCACAGCAGCTTGTCGCAATGGCTGACAAAGGTGCGCAACGCCTCACTGTCGGCCTGCCCGGTGAGGTTCACGACAATGTGCTGAAAGTGCTGGCGCAGGGCGCTGAGCAGCATGTACAGCTCGGCGGCACTGGTGGTTTCCAGCGGCTCGTCGGTGTTGGCGTAGGCAAGAATGCGCAGGCCGTGGTCGGCGCTGGTGAAGGCACTGTCGATCAGCGTGGCGTCGAGACGGCGCAGGTGGCGCAGGGCATCGCCGAAGTGAAACGAGCTCTCCAGGCCCAACAACGCGAGGCTGTCGCCACGGGGCAGGCCGAGGTCGAGCAACAGGGTTTGCTGGCCGCTCTTCTGAACCACCATGGCCATGTGATTGGCGAGCAAGGCACCGTCGGAACTGCTCTGCACGCCGTACATCACCGTTAGCCCGCCGAGCTGGGTGTTGGGCGCGACGGCCGGCAGGCGTTTGCTCAGGCGCCGTACCAGTCCGGCGACCTCGCTGGAGCGTGAGCCATAGGCGACAAAATCCCGCGCGCCGGCGCGCATCGCATTGAGTACGAGCTGATTGTCCATGCCGTCGCCGAGGGCAACGATCGCCAGCATTGGCTTGGCCTCCAGCGCACCTTCGATCAGCGCACTTTGCGCTACGACATGCTCGCGATCGAGGCCGACGAACACCAGATTGGCGAACGTTACATCGACCAGTGCGAGCAGTTCATCGAGGCTGCCGGCACCGGCGCTGACCACTTGGCCGAGCGGGGCGAGGGCGCTTTGCAGCCATTCCAGATCGGTGCTGTTGCGGGTGATGGCGAGGAAGGTCTGACTAAGATTCTGGTTCATTGCGACAACCCGCTGCGCTTGTCGAAGTTACCGTTCTCAAGGAAAAACATGCGGTAGAAATTCGGGTCGTAGTTGCGCAGTTTCTCCCCCGGCAACGACGGCAGTCGCGCGTCCGCCGCCAATGGCTGGACCAGATGCGGGGTAACGATCATCAGCAGCTCGCGCTCCTCGCGTTTGATCTGCGAACCCTTGAAAAATGCGCCCAATATGGGGATGTCGCCAAGGCCCGGAAACTTGTTCACCTGTGAACTGTTGGTGGTGCTGATCAAACCGCTGATGACAAAACTTTCGCCATCGCCCAGCGACACGCTGGTGTCAGTGCGGCGAATGGTCAGCGCCGGAACGGTGGTGCCGGCGATGTTCACCGCGTTGGCAAAATCCAGTTCGCTGACTTCCGGTGCGACCTTCAAGGCGATGCGGTCGCGGCCGATGATGGTCGGTGTCAGGGTCAGGCGGATGCCGAATTCCTTGTACTCGATCGACACGCTGTCACTGCCGGAACTGGGCACCGGGATCGGGATTTCGCCACCGGCCAGGAAACTCGCGCTCTGCCCGTTCAGCGCCACCAGGCTTGGCCGTGCCAGGGTGTAGGCGAAGCCGCTGGTTTCCAGGGCGTTGATGATCGCCATGGTCTTGCCGCCGACCCAGGAAAAATTGAACAGCGAGTTATCCACCGGCAGGCGCGGCTGCGGCACGCCGTCAATCGGCGGCAGTGTGCCGGGTGAGCCGAACAGGAAATTGCCGCGGGTGCCGATCAGCGAGGCGGTGGCTTCCTTGAGTTTGGTGCGGCTGACTTCGACGAAACGAATGTCGGTCTGCACCTGCGACGGCAGGGTCGGATCGTCGGACGGCACGCTGCTGGTCAGCGCCGTGGTCGCTGCGCCCTGGACGAAAACCATGGCTTGCTGTGGCTGCGTCGAGCAGGCAGTCCAGACCATCAGGCTGGTTGCGCCGGGGCCGACGCCAGTGAGCAAAAAGGACGAACCGCCGTTGGCATGCACGTCGGCAATTTTCGGATCGCCGACCGCCAGGCGGGTGATCGCCACCGGAGACTGCATGTCCTGCTGGAAGCCTTCACCGATCTCGATCACCGAGGGCAGACGCGGCAGTGCCGAACAATTGCCGACCGCCGCGAGAGCGGTGTCCATCGACAATCCCAACAACAGCAAGGCCCGGAGCGCCGGTTTCAATGTCGGTCTGAGTCGACTCTGCATGCACGTGAATCCTTGCGCAGTCATGGGGTTTGTTGGCTGATCTGGTTGCCGCGAATGATCTCCACCGCGGGCCTGGGGGCCGCGCCAACACTGGCGGCTGAGGGCGCTCGTTGGGCGTTGCCCAAAGCGAGTTGAGTGAACTGGAAAAGCTGGCTGTTGGCGCGATCCAGATGCGCGGGCGATTGCGTTTCACCGGCCCAATATCTGGCCAACCGTTGTTCTTCGCTGCTGCGCACCGCGAGACGCAACGTGCCGACCTGGGTCGCGAGCATCAGACGGCTGAGCAATTGTTCCGGCACCGCCAGCACCACGGTGCGCGCGGCGATGCGGCGCTGGTCCTGTTTGATTTTTTCTTCGGCGCTGAGGCTGGGGGATGCCGGTTGGCCGTCGTTGGTCAGGCCGTACTGTTCGCCGATCCCGAGCACGCGCAAGGCCGGAACGGCGATCTGCGCTGACTGCTGCAGATTGCTCGCGTCTTCGCGCAAGTACAGCAGCACATCGACGTAATCCCCCGGCAGCAATTGCCCGGCGCCACCGATCACTTCGTCGACGGCCACGGTCAGTGCGCGTTCGTCGCGGCGAATCATCCGCGCCAGCGCGCCACCGGCCTGAAAGCTTTCGTCGTTGAGCCAGGTGCCAGCGCTGAGGTGCCGCCAAGGTGTGCGGCCCACGGCTTGTTCAATGCTGGTCAGACTGCCGGCCGGTGCACTGCGCAGTTTTTCCACGGCCACATCGGCGGCGGTCAACGGTGTGAACGGCGGTACATCGTGGACCAGCACCACCACCGGTTGGCGGGTCTGGTCTTCGGCAATCGCGACAGTCTGTTCAACGCTGACCGCGGGTACGACGGGTGCCTCCGCGACCGGGGCCGGCTGACGACTGAGCACCAGCCCCCAGTAACCGACAACAACCGCACCTAGCAACAACAACGCGGCAAGGCCCATGGTGACGCGACTGTTCATGACGGCTCTCCTTTTCCTGCTGCACAAGCCAACTGCAATTGCTCTTGAGAGGCGTACTGATCTGGCAGCTATGAACATGCAACTATTTCGCTATTTCCAAGCTAGCTGATCCAAGCAAAAGCGCCATTAGTGACAGGAAAATAACCTACCAAAGTATGAGTTTCGGCCAATTGACAGTGGGAAACGGCGGCGACACGTTGGGATTAATGCTTTGTGATTAATGCGTTCTTACAGTTGTTGGGCGGGGGTTTGTTGACAATGCTCAAGTGGCACGGTGGAACCATGCCGCGGTCGTGATGTGGGCGCCAGGGGCGCGAAGGAGTGGAGCTATGTTTCGTATGACTTTCGATTATCTGATGGCCAAGGCTCGGGCGTTTGCCAGCAGCGAAGAGGGCGCTTCGGCGATTGAGTATGCAATCGTGGTGGCGATGGTTGCGGTGGTGGTGGTTGCATTCGTTAGCCCGCTTGGAGACAGGGTGCTGGCGATTTTCAACAATGTTCTGACGTCGCTCGATGGTACGGCGGTTACTCGGCCAACACCTTGAGGCTTTTGAACACTGCACCTGGCTGATATCGCACTACACTGGATTTACCTTTCAGCATTCAGGTATTGCCTATGAACGCGCCTTCGCCGTCCCGCCAACAGTTGCTTCTGGTTGACGATGAAGAGGACGCGTTGCTGGAGTTGGCGGAGTTGCTGGAGGGGGAGGGCTTTACCTGTCATACCGCGACGTCGGTGAGGCTGGCGTTGCATCTGTTGACCCGGCATCCGGATATTGCCTTGGTGATTACTGATCTGCGCATGCCGGAAGAGTCGGGCATGTCGTTGATCAGGCGGCTGCGTGAGCATACGTCGCGGGAGCATTTGCCGGTGATTGTGATGTCGGGGCATGCGGATATGGAGGATGTCAGCGATATGTTGCGGTTGCAGGTGCTGGATCTGTTTCGCAAGCCGATTTATCACGTCAGGTTATTGGAGACTCTGGATAATCTGTTTCCAAAGCCTCGGGTTGAGGCTGGGTGAACTCGGCGGCCTTTGGGCCGACCGTGTTGGTGGGGGTTTGGGTGAATATCCGTTGCTGCGGGTGTAGCTGATTACGGTTCCGCCCTTACGGCGGGTCACCTTTTTCAAACGCCAAAAAGGTAACCCAAAAGGCTTGCTCCTACGTTCGGCCCTCGCAGGCTCGGGTTCCTTCGCTCCGGGACTGATCCGGGCGCAGCGGCTCCGGTTTGCTTCGCTGCACCTCCTTCCGCTGTGTCTGGCTGCGCCAGACGGTCGCTGCGCTCCCACGCCCGGATCAATCCCTCCACTCAGCCTTCCGACGTCGCCGGTGGATCAAGATCAAAAGCACTCGAGCTTGCGCTCATTGTTGAGTGGGGCGGCTTCGCCGCTTTGTTTTGGCTTTTGTAGGAGTGAGCCTGCTCGCGATGGCGGCCTGCCAGCCGACCTGTTTCTCACTGAACGCCCACGGTCAAACTGTGGGAACTGGCTTGCCAGCGAAGGCGGCCTGACAGCCGACCTGTTTCTCACTGAATACCCACGATCAAAACTGTGGGAGCGAGCCTGCTCGCGAAGGCGGCCTGACAGCCGACCTGTTTCTCACTGAATACCCACGATCAAAACTGTAGGAGTGAGCCTGCTCGCGATAGCGCCCTCCCAACCAATCCATTCCTGCCTGATGGACATCAATCCTGTGGGAGCTGGCCTGCCAGCGAAAGCGGCCAGCCAGTCAACAACGCTCCGCCTGCCTCACCACCTGCGCAATCAAACTCTCTTTCCCGCTACTCCGGCACAAGCCTGTCCAGCACGCGGTTGACCGCCAGTTCGCCCAGCATGATCACCTGCTGTATCCCCAACAGGGAGCTGCGCTGCGGTCCATCGATAAATCCGGCGAGGTCGCTGGCCATGATGCTCGCCGAGGCCAGTGATTCGCAGGCATGGACCAGCAGGGTTTCGTTGTCCGCAGCCGGGTCGACGATGAACAGGGTGCTGGGTTTGCGCGGTGCGGCAGGGTCTTTGATGAGGCGGGGGTTGAGGTAGTAATCGATGGCGCGGTCGGCGGCTTCCTTGAGCTTTTGCGCTTCGAGGAGCGGGTCGGCGAAGGTCGGATCGGCAAGGGGGGGATCGGGCGTTATCTTTTTCACGGGCTCAGTCTCCTTTTGGAGTAGGGGCCGCAACCTGTCGCTGCTAAACGATAAGGGTGGCAGCTGAACGCAGGTTAGCAGACCGATGAGCCACGAAATCGGCGCGCCCGAGGGCGCCCTGCGCACAGCCGCCATCAAGCACAGGAATGTATTCCAGACTGATAGAACTGGTGCAACGTGGTATCGGCGAGCTGCTAAACCCGACCACTGATGAGCAGTGGCAGGCAAACGATAGAACCCGCGCCCCAGGCGCACAAGCCGGCAGATTCTGGCGTAGCCGTAGGTAATGGCGCAAGGATTTGTGGGTTGTTGCGAGGTAACGAGGCGTGTGTTTAAACGAACGGTTTAAGCAGTGCGATAAATCGGTTGAATAGCCGAACCCTTTCGCGAGCAGGCTCGCTCCCACAGGGAAGGTGGTTGTGCTCAAGAGTCGTGAACACTACAAAATCTGTGGGAGCGAGCCTGCTCGCGAAAGCGGTGTGTCAGCTGAAAAAATCCTGACGGACACACCGCTCGCCCCTCACAACTGATAACTGAAACTGATGCTGTACCGCGGCTTGCGATTGAACGTGTCCAGCGCTTCATCGGACATGGCCTTCGCCACTTCCAGGGCGATGTTGTAGTACCTGGCATCGCCAAATCTCAGCCCGACGGCGGTCGATGACAGGTTGTTGGCCTGCACCGGTAGTTGGTTGAACCAGCTGCGCGAGCGGTCGAGGACCACGTAGGGTTGCAGGATGCGCACCCAGTTGCCGTCGCGGTTGAAGCTGTAGTTGACCTCGTAGGCCACGCCCCAGCCCTTGTCGCCCGAGGCTTGGTCGTCGGGGTAGCCACGGCCGAAATTCTGTCCGCCGAACACCGCGCGCTCGCTGTCGGGCAGGGTGTCGTCGCTCCAGTACAGCGCTGCCGAGAGCACGCCTTGCCAGTTGTCGAGAAACTTGTCGCTCTGCACGCCGGACAGTCTCACGCGGAAGAAATCCAGATCGATGTCGTCGTAGTTGGTGTTTGCACCGAGGCTGTCGAAACCCTGGTAGACGCCGGCGCTGAGGATGCGCAGTTGGCGGGCGTCGGCCTTGCGCCAGTCACCTTCGAAGGCGAGGGCGCGGACGTCGGTGCGCAGCTCGGTGCTGAAGGGGAAGTTGACGCCGTCGTAGCGCGTCTTGTCGTCGACTGCGTAGAGGCGTGAGCCGGCGGTCAGCAGTTCGTTGGCGGAGGCGATCAGGGGCATGCTGAAGCCGATCGAGTAGCGATCATTCTCGCGGTGGGTACTCAGGCGCCCACCGCCGCCGACCAGCACTTCGGTGTCCGGGTCGGCGCGGTAACGCGAGGCCGAAAGGTTGAGTTGCGTGCCTTCGGCGTCGAGGAACTGGCTGTAGTCGAGACGGTAGTAATGCTCTTTGTCGTCGCCCGGTGGGAACAGGCCGCTGAGGCTCAACTGTTCGCCCATCGAGGTCTGCGAGTTGCTGCTGACGCCGAGCAACGCCTGCGGGCCGTTGCGGTTGTCTTCGGTGGTGCTCAGGGTGCTGGTGAACGGTTTGCGGCTGGCCTGGGCGACCAGGGTGGTGGCGCCATCGGTGGTGCCCGGTGGCGGCACTTGCGCTTGAATCGTTACGCCGGGAATGCGGCTCATCAGCGTGGTGTAGCGCTCGAAGGTCTTGCGCGTCAGCGGGCGTTCGGCCTGGATTTTCGCGGCGAGTCTGGCGAGCAGGCCTTTGACCCGGCCGATGTCGCCCTGCATCTGGATATCGCGCACGTAGCCTTCAACCAGCACCACCCGCGCCACGCCCTCATCGAAGTCCTGTTGCGGCAGAAACGCGTAGGACAACAGGTAGCCGTCCTGCTGGTAGCGACGGGTGATGTTGCGCGTCGCTTCAATCAGTTCGGCAAGGCTGGCCTCACGGCCGATCAATGGTTTGTAGACTTCGGCCAGTTCGTTGAGTGGATAGATCGTGCCGCCTTCGATCTGCACGGTTTTCAGGTTGATCCTGGTTTCCATCAGCAGTGGTTGTGCGGCGGTCGCGCCGGGATCCGGCACTTGCAGCGGCGCCGCGCTCGGGCGATAGGCGTCGGCAGGAAGGTTGGGGACGGGCAGGTTGCGCGTGGTTTCGTTGCTGTTGAGAAAACTGGGCAAGGTGTCGGCGAGGGCAGCGGAACTGAGGCTCAGGCACAGCAGGGATGCCAGTACGCGCATAGGACACTCCATGGTCAGAACACAGCACAGGGCAGGTTTTTCCTTAGAAAAAAGGCGGAAGACTCGTGGGAATCTTCCGCCCTCAACCAAGCGTAGGCGCTGTAGGTAAGGCCGTCGAATCGGCCAGGTGCAATTTAGCGTTTGTTGCCCCCAAGCGCGCCGGTCAGCCCGCCGAGCACCCCGCCCAGGCCGCCGGTTGTACCGCCAGTGGCAGTGCCGCTGTTGACCAGCCCACCGACGGCCGCCACGGTGCCGCCGACATTGGTAACCAGCCCACCGACTGCCGTGGTCACCGGGGTGTTGGTCGCGGCGATCGCACCGCCGAGGCCGCCCACCGCAGCGCCCACCTGCCCGGTGATACCGGCAACCGGAGTGCCGAGACCGGTGGCTGCGCCGACCTGTTGAGTGACAGTGGTGACCGCGCTGGTCACAGGGTTGAGACCTGCTCCCACTGCGGCGCCAACGCTTGCCAGCGGCGAAGTGGGAGCGGTGATCGGTGTGCCCGAGCCACCGAGTACGGTGTTGAGCGAAGCGACTACGTTGCCCAGGCCACCCGCGGTAACGCCACCGGCACTGACCACGCCGCTGGTGCTGCCGGCATTCAGACCGGTGCCAACATTGACCACTGCGCCACCGACGGTTTGCAGCAGGCCGGTGCCGCCCAGACCACCACCGACGCCACCGGTACCTGAGCCAGTGCCGTTGGACACCAGACCGCCCGCTTTGCCGACCGCCGTGCCGGCGTTGCTCAACGCGCCGCCGAGGGTGTTGGTCAGGGCACTGCCGTTGCCTGCGTCGGTGACTTTGCCGCCAAGGCTGTTTACCGTGCCGCCCACCTTCGAGATCACGCCTTTGAGCGGATCACCCAGGGCGGTGGCATCGCCAAGTTTATCGGTGGTGCTTTCGACCATGGCGATCACCGGCACCAGGCCGCTGCCGACCTTGTTGGTCAACTGGCTGGTCGGGCCGTTGCTGAGGGTGGTGTTGAGGGTGTCGCCGAGCATGGTGACTTTTTCACCTATGCCATCGACCAGCGGCACTACTTTGGTCACGACGCCACCGACCACGGGAACGCGGCTGGTCGCTGTGTTCAGTTTGGCGCTGAGATCAGATACGCCATCACCGACATCCGAGACCACACCGCCAACCGAGGCCACGGTGGTGGTCAATCCCTTCGGATCGGTGGCCAGTTTGCCGATGCCATTGCTCACGCCATCGCCCAAGGTGCTGACGACATTGCCAGCGGTATTGGCGACGCTCTGCACAATGCCGCCGGCCAGCGGAACGTTGCTCAAGGCATCACCCACCTGGCCCACGCCATCGCCGACACCGCTGACGGTTTTGCCGACATCCTGCACCAGTGTGGTGGTCACCAGCGAAGGCGCGGCCGGATTGGTCGGGGTGGTGGGATCGGTGGGGTCTGTCGGGTTGGTCGGGTTGGTCGGATTGGTTGGATCGGTGCCGCCGCCGGTTCCGCCAGTTCCACCGGTACCACCCGTGCCCGCTGTTCCGTCGCCAGTGCCGCCAGTACCACCGGTCCCGCCTGTGCCAGCAGTATCGCCGCCGGTTCCACCACCTGCGCCGCCGCTGCCATCGGTACCCGCCGTACCATCTGCAGTCGAGCTGCCGGAGCTGCTGCGATGACCGCCACCGCCGCTGCTGCAGCCGACGAGTCCTACAGAAAGAATCAGTGCCAGCGCGATTGCCGATTTGGACCACATCACTTGAGTTTTCATGATTGAGATTCCTGCACCTGTCACAACGTTACGTTGCCTTCGATGGCCCGCTGATCTGTCGTCGGCGATGCCTCGTCCGTGCTGGTAATCTCAGTCGATCGCAGGTTTTGCACCATTCTCAAGTTGGTATTAACCCCTTTATATACAAGGCCCGGCGCAATGCCGAAGGACTAATACGCAGGTGATAAACGCGCAAAAAAAAGCCTTGAAATTCAAGGCTTGGCTTTTTGCAAAGCGGCGGGCAGGGCGCGGAAAAACTTAAGTGATATATACACAATTAACGGGTTTTTCCGCCCCGTCAGATCAGGCGATCGGTTGCCATTGGCCGACCATATGTTCCAGGTCGCCGGCACCGACCAGGCGCAATTCGCCGCTGGAACCTGCTGCGCTCGCCAGCAACGTCACTTCACTGGGCAGGCGCACCGGTTTGCGAAAGTGCACGGCGATTTCCAGGTTGGCTTTGGGCAGGTGATCAGAGAGCGCCGCCAGCGTGCGTGCCTTGTTCCACAAACCATGCGCGATCGCCGTGGGAAAACCGAACAGCTTGGCGCTCGCTGCACTCAGGTGAATCGGGTTGTAGTCGCCGGAGACTTTCGCATATTGGCGACCGATATCCGCCGGCGCCGTCCAGCGCGTCACCTCAAGCAAATCCTGCGACGGCTCCCAGTCATGTGCCAGCGCCTCGCCCTCGAGTTTCACGCCGCGACAGAGCATCCGGCTCTCGGCTTCCCACAGCGGACCGAGCTGATCGTCCAGGGTGGTGAGCAGATCGAATGTCGCGCCCTTGGCATGCGGCTGCAGGTTGTGCACGCGCACGCTGACTTGCGCGCGACTGATAGCCCCCATCGGGCGCAACACGCGAATGCGGTTGCTCAGGTGAATCAGCCCGAGCAGCGGGAACGGAAAGTCCCTTGCCGTGAGCAATTGCATCTGCAAGGCGAAGGCGAGGATATGTGGATAGGTCGGCGGCAGCAGGCCATCATCGACGAAACCGCAGACCTTGCGATAAGCCGCCAGCCGCTTGCCGTCGATATCGACCCAGCAGCGCAGACCGCTGTCGGGCAGTTGCGTACCGGTGATTTTGCGCCGTGTCGCCGCGCGCGAATAAAGCCCCGGCAGACTCGGTTCGCGGTCCAGCGTTTGCCATTCGATGCTCATGCTCAAGCCCCCAGCACACTTTGCCCACAGACCCGCAGCGCCTGCCCGGTGAACGCGCCCGTGCCCGGTTGCGCTAGCCACGCTACCACTTCGGCGACGTCTTGCGGCAAGCCGCCCTGGCCCAGCGAACTCATGCGCCGCCCGGCCTCGCGCAGGCCGAACGGAATGTGCGCAGTCATTTGCGTCTCGATAAAACCGGGGGCGACGGCGTTGATGCTGATCCCGCGTTCCAGCAGTGTCGGCGCCCATGCCTGGGCCAGACCGATCAGGCCAGCCTTGCTTGCTGCGTAGTTGGTCTGCCCGCGATTGCCGGCGATGCCGCTGATCGAGGCGAGCAGGACCACCCGTGCGTTGTCGCGCAGGGTGCCGCTGTCGAGCAGGGCCTTGGTCAGCACTTGCGGCGCATTGAGGTTGACGGCCAGCACCGCGTCCCAGAATTCCGGGGTCATGTTGGCCAGGGTCTTGTCGCGGGTGATGCCGGCGTTGTGCACGAGGATGTCGAGCCCGTCGGGCAGGTGCTCGATCAATTGGGTGGCGGCATCATCGGCGCAGATATCGAGAGTGATCGCGCGGCCGCCGAGGCGGGCGGCGAGGGCTTCGAGGTCGGTCTTGGCCGGTGGCACATCGAGCAGGATCACCTCGGCGCCATCGCGGGCGAGGGTTTCGGCAATCGACGCGCCGATCCCGCGTGCAGCACCCGTGACCAACGCCTTGCGCCCCGCCAGCGGTCGGGTCCAGTCGGTCACCGGCGTGGCGCACGCGGTCAGACGAATCACCTGGCCGGAAACGAACGCACTTTTCGGCGAGAGGAAGAATCGCAGCGGACCTTCCAGTTGATCTTCGGCACCCTCGCCAACGTAGATCAGCTGCAATGTGCCACCGCCGCGCAGCTCTTTGGCCAGCGAACGGGAGAAGCCTTCGAGTGCGCGCTGCGCGCTGGAGGCGAACGGATCACGCAGGGTTTCCGGCGCGCGACCAAGGATCACCAGATGCGCGCTATGGTCGAGGTTCTTCATCAATGGCTGGAAGAATTCGCGCAGTTGCTTGAGCTGGTCGGTGTGCTGCAGATCGCTGGCGTCGAACACCACCGCTTTGAGCTTCGGCCCGTGGCCGGGAATCCACGCGGTGGCCAGCGCGGCCTCGGTGCCGTAGCTGTAGATTGCATCGGTCAGGCGATTGGCAAACACACTGATCCGTTCGGCCAGTGGCCCGCCACCGATCAACAGCGCACCCTCGATCGGCCGCAGACGCCCCGCTTGCCAGCGTTCCAGCCGCACCGGCGACGGCAGGCCCAAGGCCCCGACCAGACGATGGCCGAAGGATGAGTTGGCGAAGTCGATATAGCGGTCAGACATGGAACGCTCTCCAGAAGTTGGGGTTCAAAGTGTGGACTGTCCACGGCAATCAATCGTTCGATCGGCGCATTAAGGCCTACGCTGGAACATTCAGGTTTAGCAGGTATTGCAGATTAATGCGGTTCATGTGGGAGCGAGCCTGCTCGCGAAGGCGGTTCTTCAGGCCCTGAAGTGCTGAATGTGCCGGCCTCTTCGCGAGCAGGCTCGCTCCCACAGGGATGTGCAAATTCGACCATTTGGAACAGGAGCTTTTATGACCCAGCTGCGCCGCGTCGCGATCATCGGCGGTAACCGCATCCCCTTTGCCCGCTCCAACGGGCCGTATGCCACGGCCAGCAATCAGGCGATGCTGACGGCCGCGCTGGAAGGCCTGATCGAGCGCTACAACCTGCACGGCCAGCGCATCGGCGAGGTGGTAACGGGCGCGGTGCTTAAATTGTCACGGGATATGAACCTGACCCGCGAGTGCGTGCTCGGTTCGCGCCTGTCTCCAGCGACGCCGGCCTATGACATTCAGCAAGCCTGCGGCACGGGTCTGGAAGCGGCGCTGCTGGTGGCCAACAAGATCGCCCTCGGCCAGATCGACTGCGGGATTGCCGGCGGCGTCGACACCACCTCCGACGCGCCGATCAGCGTCAGCGAAGGCCTGCGCAGGATTCTTCTACAGGCCAACCGCGCCAAGACCACCGGCGAAAAACTGAAAACCCTGCTGCAGTTGCGCCCCCGGCACCTGATCCCGGAATTCCCGCGCAACGGCGAGCCGCGCACTGGCCTGTCGATGGGCGAGCACTGTGAATTGATGGCGCAGACGTGGAATATTCCCCGGGAAGAACAGGATCAACTGGCCTTCGAAAGTCATCACAAACTCGCCGCTTCCTACAGCGAAGGCTGGCATAACGATCTGATGACACCGTTTCTTGGCCTGACCCGCGACAACAACCTGCGTCCTGACCTGACCCTGGAAAAACTCGCCACGCTGAAGCCGGCGTTCGAGAAAAGCGCCAAGGGCACGCTGACTGCGGGCAACTCCACGCCGCTCACCGATGGTGCTTCGGTGGTGCTGCTCGGCAGTGAAGAATGGGCCAACGAGCGCGGCTTGCCGATCCTTGCTTATCTGCGCGACGGCGAAGCGGCGGCTGTGGATTTCGTCAACGGTGCCGAGGGCCTGCTGATGGCGCCGGTGTATGCCGTGCCACGCTTGCTGGCGCGCAACGGCCTGACCTTGCAGGATTTCGATTACTACGAGATTCACGAAGCGTTCGCCGCGCAGGTGTTGTGCACGCTCAAGGCCTGGGAAGATCCCGAATATTGCAGAACCCGCTTGGGACTCGATGCGCCGTTGGGTTCGATCGATCGCAGTCGGCTTAATGTGAAAGGCAGTTCACTGGCGGCGGGGCATCCGTTTGCCGCGACCGGCGGGCGGATTGTGGCGAACCTGGCCAAGCTGCTGGATGCGGCCGGCAAGGGGCGGGGGTTGATCTCGATCTGTGCGGCGGGCGGGCAGGGTGTCACTGCGATTATCGAACGCTGAAAAAGCCCCTCACCCTAACCCTCTCCCAAAGGGAGAGGGGACCGAGTGGGGGATGCTTGAAATCGACGCCGACCTGAGCGTCCTTCACCGAATCCAAAGTTGCGATTAAAGCCATAATCGCTGCGGTCTCTCAGGTCGATGTATTACGGGAGACATCTCGGTCGGCCCCTCACCCTCTGGGAGAGGGCTGGGGTGAGGGCTATCAGGTCACACCATTCATGTCAGATTCTGTCGCAAATGCCCTTGCCGGCCGATACCAATGAATGCCACGGTCTCGGCTATGATTCGCCCCGGTCGCTACGTTCGATCCGGCACAGTGTGTGCATCCTCAAGGTTCACAGGTCGGCACCCCCTCCCCGTCGGACGAGGATTGCCGTATAACGAGTGACATTCGCGTGTTTGGTAATAAAGGACCCACAATAAAAGCTGATGAAGACTCCAAAACGCATTGAACCCCTGATCGAGGACGGTCTGGTCGACGAAGTGCTGCGTCCACTGATGAGTGGCAAAGAGGCAGCTGTTTATGTAGTGCGCTGCGGCAATCAGTTGCGTTGCGCCAAGGTCTACAAGGAGGCGAATAAACGCAGTTTCCGCCAGGCGGCCGAGTATCAGGAAGGCCGCAAGGTTCGCAACAGTCGCCAGGCGCGGGCCATGGCGAAGGGGTCCAAGTTCGGTCGCAAAGAGACCGAGGACGCCTGGCAGAACGCCGAAGTGGCGGCGCTGTTCCGTCTGGCCGGTGCGGGTGTGCGGGTGCCGAAGCCCTATGACTTCCTCGACGGCGTGCTGTTGATGGAGTTGGTGGCGGATGAATTCGGCGATGCTGCGCCGCGGCTGAACGATGTGGTGCTGGAGCCGGATCAGGCGCGCGAGTATCACGCCTTCCTGATTTCGCAGATCGTGCTGATGTTGTGTACCGGTCTGGTGCACGGTGACCTCTCCGAGTTCAACGTGCTGCTGACCCCGACCGGTCCGGTGATTATTGACCTGCCCCAGGCAGTCGACGCTGCGGGCAACAACCACGCGTTCAGCATGCTCGAGCGCGACGTTGGCAACATGGCTTCGTACTTCGGCCGTTTCGCGCCGGAGTTGAAGAAGACCAAGTACGCCAAGGAAATGTGGGCGTTGTACGAAGCCGGCACCTTGCACCCGAACAGTGTGCTGACCGGCGAGTTCGACGATCCGGAGGACCTGGCGGATGTCGGCGGGGTGCTACGAGAGATCGAAGCGGCGCGCCTCGACGAGGAACGCAAGCAGGCCATTCGCGCGGCGGACGACGCGCCGAAAGGCAAACCCGAAGAGCCGCCTCCACCGCCGTGGATGCAGTGATCGCTTGATGAGAAACCCGGCTTCGGCCGGGTTTTTTGTGCCCCCGCACTTTCCGCAAACGCGAGCGTGCCCTTGTAGGAGCTGCCGAAGGCTGCGATCTTTTGCCTTTGCTTCAAGGACAAGATCAAAAGATCGCAGCCTTCGGCAGCTCCTACAAGGACCGTATGTGAGTACCCCGCGCAACACCCACCTGATCGTAACCGCCCGGCTGATCTCCGATTTCGGCGCCTTCCTCAACATGGTCGCGCTGGCCACTTACGTTTATCTGCTGAGCAACAGCGCCATGAGTGTCGGCATCTTCCTCGCCAGCCGCGTCGGTGGCGGGATTTTTGCCAGTCTGCTTGGCACACGCTTCTACCGGCGCTGGCAGGGTCGCGCGCCGCTGATTGCTTTCGATCTGTTGCGCGCTGCACTGCTGGGGCTGCTGTTGGTCACACCGGCGAATCAGCAGGCATGGCTGTTGCCAGTCATCGCCTTCGGCCTTGGCCTGGGCAATTCAATGTTCGCCATCGGCCTCAACAGCCAGTTGCCGCGCTTGATCGACCCGGCGCACCTGCTCAAGGCCAACGCCTGGATCACCTCGGCGTCCTCAGCAGCCATGGTCGGCGGCAGTCTGGTGTCGGGGTTGCTGGTGGCCGCTTTCGGTTTTGAAACGGTCTTCGCCCTCAATGCGCTGACCTATTTGCTCGCGGCGCTGCTGATCGTGCCACTGCGTTTCGAGAAGGCAGATATCAGCGAACAGCCGGAACGCGGCGAATGGTTTGCGCTTCGGCAGGGCTTGCGCTCGGCGCCGGTCGTCGCGGCGATGCTCGCGGTGACCATGGCCGACACCTTGGGCAGTGCTGCGCATAACGTTGGCTTCCCCATCATTGCGAAACTGCTCACCCCGGACGCGGCCAGCACGACGTTGGGCCTGGCGCTGGCGGTATGGGCCAGCGGCAAACTGCTCGGCGCGCGCATCGCCAGTCGTCTGAAGGGCTCGGAGAATAGCCATCTTGAACGCAGGTTTTTCTGCGGCGTGGCGCTGATGTCCTGCGGCTTCATCCTGATGTTCCAGCAACACAGTCTCTTGGGACTGCTGCTGTTCGCCTTGCCGGCGGGACTGGGCGATGGCGTTTCCGAAGTGAGCCTGCTGTCACGGCTGCAACGGGAACCTGCGGCTTTGCGCCTGCCGATTTTCAGTGTGCTGACCTTGCTGCAGATGACCGGTTTCGGCATCGGCATGCTGGTTGCCGCGCCGTTCTATGCGTGGTGGACGCCGGGGGCCGTGGTCATGCTGTTCCACGGCATTCCCCTCGGCACCCTGTGCGTGGTGATTCTGTTGCGGATCAGGCGCGAGCGGGTTGCGCGCAGCAGCCCGACGCCAGTTCCTTGAGGATCGGGCAATCCGGGCGGTGATCACCGCTGCAGTGCTCGACCAGATCCTGCAGGGTGTCGCGCAACTCGCCGAGCTCGCGGATCTTTTGGTTCAACTCGTCGATGTGCTGGCGCGCCAGTGCCTTCACATCGGCGCTCGCGCGCTGGCGATCCTGCCAGAGGGTCAGCAGCTTGCCGACCTCCTCCAGGGAAAAGCCCAGATCCCGCGAGCGCTTGATGAACGCCAGCGTGTGCAGGTCATCGCTGCCGTATACGCGGTAACCGCTGTCGGTGCGATTGGCCGCCTTGAGCAGGCCGATCGACTCGTAATAGCGAATCATTTTTGCACTCAGGCCACTCTGCCGGGCCGCTTGGCCGATGTTCATCGGTGTTCCTCCAGGTCCTTGGGTTTCCAGGTTTTCAACAGTAGCGCATTGCTCACCACACTGACGCTGGACAGCGCCATCGCTGCACCCGCCAGCACCGGATTGAGGAAGCCGAACACCGCCAGCGGAATGCCGATCAGGTTGTAGACAAAGGCCCAGAACAGGTTCTGACGAATCTTCGCGTAGGTCTTGCGGCTGATCTCCAGTGCCGCGGGCACCAGTCGCGGGTCGCCGCGCATCAGGGTGATGCCGGCCGCATGCATGGCGACGTCGGTGCCGCCGCCCATGGCGATGCCGATGTCTGCGGCGGCGAGCGCCGGGGCGTCGTTGATGCCGTCGCCGACCATGGCGACCACACCGGTTTTCTTCAGCTCGGCGACGGTCGCGGCCTTGTCCGCCGGCAGCACTTCGGCGTGAACATTGCGGATGCCCAGCGCTTCGGCCACCACGCGCGCGCTGCCACGGTTGTCGCCGGTCAGCAGATGGCTGTGGATATCTCTGGCGGCGAGTTGTTGCACCGCTTGCAGGGAGCCGGGTTTCAGCGTGTCACCGAAGGCGAACAGACCGAGGACGCGTGGTTCAGGACTTTGCTCGATCAACCACGACAATGTGCGGCCTTCACTTTCCCAAGCCTCGGCGGATGCGCTCAATTCACCGGCACTCAAAGCGCTTTCATCGAGCATCCGCCGATTACCCAGCGCCAAGCGCCGGCCATCCAGCGTGCCGGCAATGCCGCGTCCGGTCAGCGACTGGCTGTCGCTGACATCGGGCACGTTCAAGCCGCGTTCGGCGGCGGCATCCAGCACCGCTTTGGCTAACGGATGCTCGCTGCCGCGCTGCAACGCGCCGGCCAGTCTCAGCAGGTTGTTTTCGTCGCCATCGATCGCATTGAAATGGGCGATCTGCGGTGTCCCCGAGGTCAGGGTGCCGGTCTTGTCGAACACCACAGTGCTGACTTCATGGGCGCGCTCCAGCGCTTCGGCGTCCTTGATCAGAATGCCGTGGCGCGCGGCGACGCCGGTGCCGGCCATGATCGCCGTCGGGGTGGCAAGGCCGAGGGCGCACGGGCAGGCGATCACCAGCACGGCGACGGCATTGATCAATGCGGTTTCCAGCGGCGCGCCATACAGCCACCAGCCGATCAGCGTGGCCAAGGCGATCAGCAACACGGTCGGCACGAAAATCCGGCTGACCTTGTCCACCAGTTTCTGGATCGGCGCTTTCGCCGCTTGTGCGTCTTCGACCAGACGAATGATCCGCGCCAGCACGGTTTCCGCACCGAGCGCCTGGGTGCGCACCAGCAAACGACCCTCGCCATTGATCGCGCCGCCGGTGACCTTGTCGCCCGGCTGTTTCGGCACCGGCAGGCTTTCGCCGCTGATCAGCGCTTCGTCGGCGTGGCTCTGGCCGTCGACGACTTCGCCATCCACCGGGAAGCGTTCGCCGGGTTTGACCAGCACCAGATCGTCGAGGCGCAGGGCGCTGATGGCAACGTCCTGCTCACGGCCATCGACCACTTGAATCGCCCGCTCCGGCCGCAGTGCTTCAAGAGCGCGAATGGCGCTGGCGGTCTGGCGTTTGGCGCGGCTCTCGAGGTATTTGCCGAGCAGCACCAGGGCGATGACCACGGCCGAGGCTTCGAAGTACAGATGCGGCATGCGTCCGGCGGCCGTCGCCCATTCATACACGCTCAGCCCATAACCGGCGCTGGTACCGAGGGCGACGAGCAGATCCATGTTGCCGGCACCGGCGCGCACGGCTTTCCACGCCGCGACATAAAAGCGTGCGCCGAAGACGAATTGCACGGGTGTTGCGAGGGCGAATTGCGCCCAGGCCGGAAGCATCCAGTGAATGCCGAACGGCTGCAGCAACATCGGCAACACCAGCGGCAGCGCGAGGGCGATCGCACAGATCAGTGCCCAGCGCTCGCGGTGCAGGCGTTTTTGCTGGTCGTCGGATCGCGGCCCTTCGGCTTGCCAGACGCTGGCCGAATAACCGGCCCTGCTCACCGCATCGAGCAGGGGCTGCGCATCGACCTGACCGTACAGTTCGATATGCGCACGTTCGTTGGCCAGATTGACGCTGACACGGTTCACGCCGGGGACTTTGCTCAGGGCACGCTCGACGCGACCGACGCAGGACGCACAGGTCATGCCGTCGATGCTTAGCTCAAGGGTTTGCCGGGGCACGCTGTAACCGGCGCGCTCCACGGCTTGCATCAGCGCCGGCAGGCTGTCGCCGGGCGCCTGCACTCGAGCCTGCTCGGTGGCGAGGTTGACGCTGACGGTGCTGGCGCCGCTGACTTTGCGCAGAGCCCGCTCGACACGCCCGGCGCAACTGGCGCAGGTCATGCCGGCAATCGGCAGATCGAAAGTGGTGGATTCGGACATCGGTCGCGCTCCCTGTAGTGGATGCCTACAGGATCAACCTTGCCATGCGGGCAAGGTCAAGCGCCATTATTCACCCCACTGCAAAACGAACTGTGGGAGCGAGCCTGCTCGCGAAAGCGCCGGTTCAGTCAACATGATTGCTGAATGATGCACCGCTTTCGCGAGCAGGCTCGCTCCCGCAGGTCGGGTATTGGCTCAGTAACCCAGGCCCGCCTGCTTCAGGTACACGCCTTCAGCATTCATCGCCAGGCGGAACTTCAGTACATCCCCGGCATGCAGCACGACCTCCTGCGAACCCGGCGCCAGCATGCCGGGATTGCAACCCGGCGCCTGCCCCGGCAACAGTTTCAAGCGCAGCGAAACCTTGCCCGGCGGCAGGTTGAACGAAGTGCTCTGCTCCTGAAACAGTCGCGCCGAGAGCTGGTCCTGGATGTACACGCCGATCTCGCACGAGGTCGCGACTTCGAGGCGCTCGCGGGAAATGATCAGTACCGCGTAATCCTCGCCGGCGGCTTGCACCTGCGGGACGGCGGTGAAAAGGCTGAGCAAGCCAAACAGGCTCAAAGATGACCAGCGCATGGCTGAATCTCCTGAATTTCAGTCATTGATGCACGCAGCTTGGCCGAGCGCGGCGCCGATTGCCAGCCCGGCAGTTTTTCGCAGAACTTGACCTTGCCATCGTGGCAAGCTTGAAACTGCCGGCAACCTCACTCAAAGGAGTCTTCCCATGCAAGTGTTCAACGTTCAAGGCATGTCCTGCGGTCATTGCGTCAAAGCTATCACCCAAGCGGTGCAGGCCATGGATCCGGCGGCCAGCGTGCGGGTCGACTTGGCAGCCAAAGAAGTCGGCGTCGAAAGCGCGCTGAATGCCGATCAGGTCATCGAAGCGATTCGCGAAGAAGGTTATGAGGTGAAGCTCGTCTGAAATTGATCGTTAGCGAACTATCGGAATGTTCAAGGCGTCCGGGCACGGCTAGACTGTCGGCTGCGACTTGCCCACCTGGATGCCTGATGAATTTCCGTACCATTTTGATACTCGGCGCCTTGAGCGCCTTCGGTCCTTTGGCGATCGACTTCTATTTACCCGCGTTTCCGGCAATGGCCCTGGCGTTCGGCACCGATGAGCAGCATGTTCAGCTGACGCTGGCGGCGTACTTCCTCGGCCTGTCCCTCGGCCAACTGGCGTACGGGCCGATTTCCGATCGCTTCGGCCGGCGGCTGCCGCTGCTCAGCGGCGTCGCCCTGTTCACCCTGGCGTCATTGGCCTGCGCCTACGCGCCGAGTCTGGAATGGCTGATCGGCGCGCGTTTCGTCCAGGCATTGGGCGGTTGCGCAGGCATGGTGATTTCCCGTGCGGTGGTTGCCGACAAGTGCGATGCGGTGGGCTCGGCGAAGGTCTTTTCCCAACTGATGCTGGTGATGGGCCTGGCGCCGATTCTGGCGCCGATGCTCGGCGGTCTGCTGGTCAACACTACGGGTTGGCAGTCGATCTTTCTCGTGCTCACCGGGTTCAGTGCGGCGGCGGGCCTGGCGGTGGCGTTGGGGCTGCCGGAAAGCATGCCGGCCCACGTGCCGCGCCAGCCGCTGTCCGGCGCATTGCGCCAGTACGCGCGACTGGTCAAGGATTCGGTCTACCTCGGCCATGCCCTGACCGGTGGCATCGCCATCGCCGGGATGTTCGCCTACATCGCCGGCTCACCATTTGTGTTCATCAAGCTCTACGGCGTACCGGCCGAGCATTTCGGCTGGCTGTTCGGCACCAACGCGGCAGGCTTCATTCTGGTGGCGCAGGTCAATGCGCGGCTGCTGGCCAAACGTGGCCCGGCGTTTTTGCTGGTGCGCGCCGTGTGGGTGTACTTCCTCGCCGGACTGACCTTGCTGGCGGTCAGCGCAATGCGTCCTGATGCCCTGTGGCCGCTGCTGATTCCGCTGTTCATCTGCATCGCCAGCCTCGGTTGCATCATTCCCAACGCCTCGGCCTGCGCGATGAACGGTCAGGGCGCCCGTGCTGGCAGCGCTTCGGCGATGCTCGGTTGCCTGCAATTCAGCATCGCCGCCGGGGCAGCTGCATTGGTGGGTGTGTTGCACGATGGCAGCGCCGTGCCGATGGCCATGGTCATCAGCCTGTGTGGTTTGCTGGTGGTGAGCGTCGCGCTGCTCACCCGGCGTCTGCAGAATGCCCGGGCGCTGGCGCAAGCCCAAGCTTAGAGGCTTGAAAACTCAGCCAGCGGCGCGCTGCTGGCTGGGTTCGGGGATCCGGTGGGGCGCGCAGAGCCGCGCTTCGAGGGTGCGCGTGAAGGCCAAAGCTTCGGCTTCACTGCGAAAGGTCACGACATGCTGGTCCAGACGTACCTGCCACTGAGACTTCGCCACTTCTTTTATCAGGATCTTCATTGCTGACCTCCCTTGCGTAAAAGATGTATCGCAGAGGCTTCGATTGTAGACCCCTATATCCGCGCAATTGTGACAAGGGTCAGGCAACTGACTGACGGCAAAAAGCCCCGCAACCGCTCTGGCATCACGAGCGACTGCGGGGCTTTTATTGTTTAGAAACCTTCTAAAACAATTTTCCCCTTGGCCTTGCCGCTTTCCAGCAGCTCATGGGCGCGCCGCAGGTTGGCCGCGTTGATCACGCCGAAGTGCTCGCCCAGTGTGGTTTTCAAAGTCCCGGCGTCAATCAGCCCGGCGACGCGGTTGAGCAGCTTGTGCTGTTCGATCATGTCTGGCGTTTCGAACAGCGATCGGGTGTACATGAACTCCCAGTGCAGCGACAGGCTCTTGCGCTTGAGCAGGCTGATGTCGAGCGACTTCGGATCATCGATCAGCGCCAGTTTGCCTTGCGGCGCGAGGGCTTCGACCAGTTGCGCGAGATGCTGATCGGTCTGGGTCAGGCTGGCGACATGGGTCACGCTGTCGATGCCGGCGCGTTTCAACTCTTCGCTCAGGGGCTGACTGTGATCGATAACCAGATGGGCACCGAGTTCGCTGACCCACTCACGGGTTTGTGGGCGGGAAGCGGTGCCGATGACTTTCAGGCCGGTCAACTGCCTGGCCAGTTGGGTAAGGATTGAGCCAACGCCCCCCGCCGCACCCACGATCAGCAGGCTCTGGCCTTGATCGGTGTTGCCTTCGCTGATCTGCAGGCGCTCGAAGAGCAATTCCCAAGCAGTGATCGCGGTCAGCGGCAGCGCGGCGGCTTCGGCAAAACCGAGGGACTTGGGCATGTGGCCGACGATGCGTTCGTCGACCACGTGCAGTTCGCTGTTGCCACCGGCCCGGGCAATCGAACCGGCGTAGAAGACCTTGTCACCGGCCTTGAACAGGGTGACGTCGCTGCCGACCGCCTTGACCACACCGGCAACGTCCCAGCCCAGCACTTTCGCCGCGCCGTTTTCCGGCGCCGCGTTCTGCCGCACTTTGGTGTCGACCGGGTTGACCGAGATGGCTTTGACCTCCACCAACAGGTCGCGCGGGCCGGCGACCGGCTCTGGCAGTTCAATGTCCTGCAGAGACTTGGTGTCGCTGATCGGCAGGGACGCGTAATAGGCGATGGCTTTCATGGATGGCTCCGTACAGGTGATAGAAGAAGAAAATCGGGATGAATTCGATGGAGGCCATCATTGGCTATTTCTCTGCGCGATAAAAGCGGCTAAAAGAGCAGGCTCTTTCAATATTTTGTTGATAATCGGGGCTGAGGATGCTGCGTTTTGATGATTTGCAGTTGTTTGTCCGTGCGGCGGATCTGGGCAGCCTGTCGGCGGCGGCGCGGGGGATGGACATGTCGGCGGCGGTGGCCAGTGCGGCGTTGAAGCGCATCGAGCAGCAACTGGGCGCACGCCTGCTGGCGCGTTCGACCCGCAGCCTGCGTCTGACCGCCGAAGGTGAAGGCTTCCTCGAATACGCCCGCGCCGCCCTGAGCAATCTCGACGAAGGCCGCCGCCTGCTGGCCAGCGGGCAGGATCAGGTCAGCGGGATTTTGCAGCTTTCAGCACCCTCGGACTTCGGTCGCAATCTGCTGCTGCCGTGGCTCGACGCGTTCCAGCGTGAACACCCGAAACTGACGGTGCGCCTGCTGCTGGGTGACCGCATCGCCGATCTGTTCCGGCAACCGGTGGATATCGCCTTGCGCTATGGCGAGCCGGAAGATTCCAGCCTGATTGCCTTGCCCATCGCGCCACACAATCGCCGGGTGTTGTGTGCATCGCCCGATTATGTGGCCCGACACGGCGAGCCGCGCCAGCTCGAGCAACTGGCCCAGCACAACTGCCTGTTGTACATGCTCGGCAGCCGCGTTCACGACCACTGGAGTTTTCACGATGGCAGGCGCGACGTCAGCCTGACCGTCAGCGGCGATCGCTTCAGCGATGATGCGGACGTGGTGCGGTTATGGGCGCTGGCCGGTGCCGGGATTGCCTATAAGTCCTGGCTCGACGTGGGTACCGATGTGCTCGCCGGGCGTCTCAAGGTCCTGATGCCGGAACTGCTGTGTGAGCGCGCACCGCTGAATCTGTTGTGCGCCCATCGCGCACAATTGAGTAAGCCGGTGAACCTGCTGAGGGAGATGCTCGCCAGTCGATGCGCCGAATTGAGTAGTCAATTTCCCGCTTTCCACAAAGTTGATCATTAGTCGCAGGCAAATAGAGAAATTTCTGTCAGGAACAATCGCCACCTGCGCAGGCCCGGGCGCAGGACGTCTGGCGTAACCCGCTTATACTAGCGCCCGCCTCATGCCTGCACTGACACCCGGCGCGCAGACCCCGTAACGCGTTGCCGGCTTTTGGTGACGGTTGCAACTTCTGCTGCCAGGTTGTGTGCCGGAGCAGCTGGTGTCGGTGGCATCCCTTGCCCCCGATCCAGGGCGATTTTCGCGTGTTGGCCGATCATCCGTTAGCGGCCAAGATGTCTCCGAGCGGTAGACGATACGATTCAACAGGGAGTGAACATATGGAACATGCACCGTGCATCAGCCAGATCGCGACATTGCTGGCCGACCCCAAGCGCAGCGCGATGATGTGGGCGTTGATGGATGGCTCGGCGCGGCAAGCCGAAGAGCTGGCGCTGCTGGCCGGGCTCTCGCCGTCGTCAGCCAGTGCGCATTTGGGGCGACTGTCCGCGGGTGGTCTGTTGAACGTCGAAATGCGTGGGCGCAAACGCTTCTTTCGCCTGGCGGCTCCGGAAGTCGGTGCGGCGATCGAGGCATTGGCCAGCGCCACCATTGCCAGCGCGCCACGGCAAATCCCCGCTGCGCTGAAATGCACCTCGACCATGGTCAGGCCGCAGGCGGCGCCGTCTTCGCTGTTGCGCGCGCGGTTCTGCGACGATCATCTGGGCGGCACCCTGGCAGCCGACCTGTATCAGCGCCTGCTCGATGCCGGCTGGATCGAACAGCTTGAGCAGCGGGTGGTAGTGACGCACAAGGGCTCGACCCGACTGGCCCAGCGCGGCGTGTTCATTCAGGCGCTGGCGCACCGCAACGTGCAGGTGGCCTGTGCCTGCCCGGACTGGAGCGAGCGCCGTCCGCACATGGGTGGCTCACTCGGCGCGGCGCTGTTGCAGTTGTTCATGCAGTCTGGCTGGCTGACCTTGCCCAACGATTCCCGCGCCTTGCAGTTGACCGCCACCGGCCAGCGCGAGATCCATCGCTTTGCCAAGGAAACCGAGCTGGAAACAGCGTTCTAGAGCATTGCCCTGCAATGAGCTGAAGCGCAACGTCGTCTACGGCTGTGAACAGGTCGTATCCAGTACGGCCTCCGAATGACCATCACGCACACTCGATCCGGGGATTTTCCGGATGGGGGAGCGCAACATGAATACACAACGCTTTAGCGCGGCTGAGCGCCTGGAACGGCTGCCGGTCAGTGGTTATCACCGCGTCATTTTCATCATCATCGCCTTGGCATTTTTCTTCGATTCCATGGATCTGGCGATGATGACCTTCCTGCTCGGCTCGATCAAAGCCGAGTTCGGCCTGAGCAGTGCACAGGCGGGGCTGCTGGCCAGTTCGAGCTTTTTCGGCATGGTGCTGGGGGCGTCGTTGTCGGGGATGCTCGCCGACCGCTTCGGACGCAAACCGGTGTTTCAGTGGAGCATCGTGCTGTGGGGCGTGGCCAGTTACCTGTGTTCAACAGCGCAGACGGTGGAGACGCTGACGCTGTTCCGCATCCTGCTGGGAATCGGCATGGGCATGGAGTTTCCCATCGCGCAATCGATGCTGTCTGAGCTGATTCCGGCGCAGCGGCGCGGGCGCTACATCGCCCTGATGGACGGCTTCTGGCCGCTGGGGTTTGTCGCGGCTGGCGTGCTCTCGTACTTCCTGCTGCCGCTGATTGGCTGGCGCGATATCTTTCTGGTGCTGGCAGTGCCGGCGGTGTTCGTTCTGGCGATCCGCTTTTTCATTCCCGAGTCACCGCGCTGGCTGGAACAGGCCGGCCGCGACGCCGACGCGGACAAGGTGCTGGACGGCATCGAAGCGCGGGTGCGTGCTTCCATGGGCGGTGCAGCGTTGCCGGAACCGGTTCGTCTGCCGCGCACGGTGACGCCACCGGGCAATTTCTTCTCGGCACTCAAGCAGATCTGGTCGCCGCAATATCGCCAGCGCACGACGATGATCTGGAGCCTGTGGTTCTTTGCATTGCTGGGTTTCTACGGGCTGACTTCATGGCTCAGCGCATTGTTGCAGCAGTCGGGTTTCGCCGTGACGCAGTCGGTCTACTACACGGTGCTGATCTCGCTGGGCGGGATTCCCGGGTTCCTCATGGCGGCGTGGCTGGTTGAGCGTTGGGGGCGCAAACCGGTGTGCATCGTCACCTTGCTTGGCGGCGGGGTGATGGCGTTTCTGTATGGGCAGAGTGCGGTGTTCGGCGGCAACGTGGCGTTGCTGATCGGCACCGGGCTGTTGATGCAGTTCTTTCTGTTCGGCATGTGGGCGGTGCTCTATACCTACACGCCGGAGCTGTACCCCACGTCGGCACGGGCGACCGGCTCGGGATTCGCCTCGGCGATCGGCCGCGTCGGTTCGTTGCTCGGGCCATTGGTGACCGGACTGGTATTCCCGATTACCGGGCAGGGCGGAGTGTTCGCGCTGGGCGCGGCGTGCTTTGCGATAGCGGCGGGGGTGGTGTGGCTGTTCGGGATGGAGACGCGGGGCAAGACCCTGGAAGAGCTCACCGAGTGAACATCGATATGAATGTGGGAGCGAGCCTGCTCGCGAAAGCGGTGTTTCATTCAACGAAAATGTTGACTGACACTCCCTCTTCGCGAGCAGGCTCGCTCCTACATTGGTTTTGCGGTGTTGCTTATGGTTTTACCAACCGCGCATCCAGGCTGTTCTGCGCCAGGCGCTTGGCCTGATCCTGGGTCATGCCCAGATGTTCGTGCAACGCGTGGAAATTCTCGGTCACGTACCCGCCGAAATACGCCGGATCGTCGGAGTTCACCGTGACCTTCACGCCGCGCTCGAGCATGTCGAGGATGTTGTGCTGCGACATGTGATCGAATACGCAGAGCTTGGTGTTCGACAGCGGGCACACCGTCAGCGGGATCTGCTCGTCAATGATCCGCTGCATCAGGCGCTCGTCTTCGATGGCGCGTACGCCATGGTCGATGCGCTGGATTTTCAGCAGATCGATGGCTTCCCAGATGTACTCCGGCGGGCCTTCTTCGCCGGCGTGGGCAACGGTGAGGAAGCCTTCGTCGCGGGCGCGATCAAAGACGCGCTTGAATTTGCTCGGCGGGTGACCCATCTCGGAACTGTCGAGACCGACTGCGACAAACGCATCACGGAACGGCAGCGCCTGATCGAGGGTTTTCTGTGCTTCGTCTTCGCTCAGATGGCGCAGGAAACTCAGGATCAGACCGCTGCTGATGCCCAGTTGCGTCTCGCCATCCTTGAGGGCAGCGGCGATGCCATTGAGCACCACCTCAAACGGGATACCCCGATCGGTGTGGGTCTGCGGATCGAAGAACGGTTCGGTATGAATCACGTTCTGCGCCTTGCAGCGCAGCAGGTAGGCCCAGGTCAGGTCGTAGAAATCCTGCGAGGTGCGCAGCACATCGGCGCCCTGGTAATACAGGTCGAGAAACTCCTGCAGATTGTTGAAGGCGTAAGCCTTGCGCAGGGTTTCCACGTCGCTCCACGGCAGGGCGATCTTGTTGCGCTCGGCCAGGGCGAACAGCAGTTCAGGCTCCAGCGAACCTTCCAGATGCAGGTGCAGTTCGGCTTTGGGCAGGGCGTTGAGCCAGTCGTACATAGTCTTTTCTCATCAGGTGCAATGCCGGCATTCTACAGAGGCTGGCCGCAACAATTGGCAAAACCTGACCAGGTGATCGATCAAACCGTCTCTTGCTCGCGTCGATAGGCGTAGGTATCGGCGAAGCGCGACAGCAGGAATTCAGCACAGGTGGTCGTCGGATATTTCGCCGGATGCTGCGCGTCCTGACAACCGGGCAAGCATTCAATGCGCGTGTCCGGGTGCGGTTCGGCGAAGAACGGCATCGAATAGCGATCCACGCCCAGCGGGCTGATCACCCGGTGCGGCGTCGAGCGATAACGGTCGTTGCTCCAGCGCGCCATCATGTCGCCGAGGTTGACCACGAAGGTGCCGTCGATGGGCGGCGCGTCGATCCATTCACCGTTGACGTTCTTCACCTGCAAGCCACCGGCGCTGTCCTGATAAAGCAGGGTGATGCAACCGTAGTCGGTATGGGCGCCGGCACCTTGCTGCTCGGCGGAACTGGCGGTGTGGCGCGGCGGATAATGGATCATGCGCAACACGCTGACCGGCTCGACAAAACGCATATCGAAGAAATCGCGCTCGATGCCCAGCGCAATGGTCATCGCCCGCAGCAGGGTTTGCGCCAACGCCTGCATGTCGAGGTAATGCTGCTCCATCAGCGCTGCCCAGCCGGGTTGCGCGGGATGGCGATTGGGCCCGCGCAAGGGTTTTTCCGCGACCACCTCGGGATGCTCGGCCGGCAGGTGCAGGCCCATGTCGAAGGTTTCTTTGAGATCGCTGGGTTTGTCCGGGTCCAGTTGCTCGGTGGCAATCGCACCGTACCCGCGATGGTGGCGGGTCTGGGTGATATCGATCTGGAGTTTTTCCGCGACGGGCAGGGCGAAGAAACGCTGGGCGTGATCGAGCAGGGCGTCGATGCGCCGTGGGGAAACCGGATGGCCCTTGATATAGAAAAAGCCCCACTCACGACAGGCGTGGTCGATCTGCTCGGCCACGACGGGCCAGGCGTTTTCATCGGTGCTGTAGAGCGGGCTGATGTCGATGATGGGGAGCTGATCCATACACAATCCTTGAGGACACAGAAGATCAAATGTAGGAGTGAGCCTGCTCGCGATAGCGGTGTACCAGGCAACACATTTGCTGAATGAAACACCGCTATCGCGAGCAGGCTCACTCCTACAGGGGATGGTGGTGGGGCTGGGATTACTTCGGCATTTCGGCCTTCATGCCTTCAACGTAGTAATTCATCGACGCCAGTTCCGCGTTGGTGGCACTCACGCCTGCGGGGATTTTTTCGGCGCCGGCCTGATCCTTGATCGGCCCGGTGAACGGCTGCAATGCGCCGCTCTTGATGTCGGCAATCAACTGCTCGGCCTCGGCTTTCACCGGCGCCGGCACCAGGTCGCTGATCGGCAGTTCCACCGTGCCTTCCTTCAACCCGCCCCAGTAATCCTGGGATTTCCAGGTGTGATCGATCACCCCTTGCGTTGCCTGAATGTAGTGCGGCGCCCAGTCGTTGACGATTGAGGTCAGCACCGCTTTCGGGCCGAAGTGGGCCATGTCCGAAGCGTAGCCCACGGCATACACGCCGCGTCGCTCGGCAGCCTGGATCGGCGCCGGGCTGTCGGTGTGCTGGAACACCACGTCGACGCCCTGGTCGATCAGCGCGTTGGCGGCATCGGCTTCCTTGCCCGGATCGAACCACGAGTTGACCCAGACCACTTTGATTTCGGTGCCAGGGTTGTACTTGTTCAACGCCAGCTGAATGGCGTTGATGTCGCGGATCACTTCCGGAATCGGGAACGAGGCGACGTAGCCGATCTTCCTGGTCTTGGTCATCTTCGCCGCGAGGAATCCGCTGACGTAACGGCCCTCGTAAGTGCGCGCGAGATAGGTGCCGAGATTCTTGTCCTGCTTGTAGCCGGTGGCGTGTTCGAACGTCACCTTGGGAAATTGCTTGGCGACTTTCACCGTCGGGTTCATGTAGCCAAATGACGTGGTGAAGATCAGATCGTATTTGTCCTTGGCCATGTTGCGGATCACCCGCTCGGCGTCGGCGCCTTCGGCGACGTTTTCCACGTAGTTGGTGGTGATCTGCGTGCCGAATTTCTCCGCCAGCGCCTTGCGCCCCTGTTCGTGCTGATACGTCCAGCCGTGGTCACCGATCGGGCCGATGTAGACGAAACCGACCTTCAGCGGATCGGCAGCGCTGGCGCTCAGGCTGATTCCCAGACCGATGGCGGCGTACAGCAGTTTGTGCAGCGGACGTATTGGCATGAACCCGAACCCCGTTTTGTTGTGTGTGCTCAGGGCCAATGCAAATTGCTGACCAACAGGACAATAAATAATCCACAACCGCAGTGCGGCCTTCGCGAGCAGGCTCGCTCCCACAGGGGAATCGCAGTTCAATGTGGGAGCGAGCCTGCTCGCGAAGAGGCCGGTATGGCTAATAAATGTGCATGCCTGAAATCAGCCGCCATGGTTTGGTGCGCGAAGATGTAACGAAACGTTAGCGCCGCATGGCAGTCAGTAGCATCATCAGCTCTTTTCGGCAAAAGGCCCGTCATGCTCTCGATCCTCAAACAAGAAAGCTTCCTGCTGCTGGCAGTCCTTGCCGCCTGCGTCGCTTATCCACTGGAACACTGGCTGCTGCACAGCGGCCAGATCGTCGCGCTGGTCGGCGGTCTGCTGCTGATCGCCTTCATCGTCGCCGCTTCGATGCGCGTCGCTCATCACGCCGAACTGCTCGCGGAAAAGGTTGGCGATCCTTACGGCACGATGATCCTCACGCTCTCGGCGGTGCTGGTCGAAGTGGTGATCCTGGCGATCATGATGAGCAACGAAGCCTCGGCGACGCTGGTGCGCGACACGATTTATTCGGCGGTGATGCTCGACATCAACGGCATCCTTGGCCTTGCCGCATTGATGGGCGGGATCAAACACGGCGAGCAGTCCTACAACGACGATTCGGCGCGCAGTTACAGTGTGATGATCCTCACTGCGATGGGCGTGTCGATGGTGGTGCCGGAGTTCATTCCCCAGGCCAACTGGAAGATTTATTCGGCGTTCACCATCGGCGCGATGGTGGTGCTCTATGCGTTGTTCCTGCGCATGCAGGTCGGCCCGCACAGTTATTTTTTCAGCTACAGCTACCCGGACAAACGCCGCCGCAAGGAGCCGGTCGAGCAGGAGCCGAAACCGGTCAGCCTGGCGCTGTCGATCGGCATTCTGGTGTCGGGAGTGCTGATCATCGGCGCGCTGGCCGAGGTCATGTCGAAGACGCTTGATCTGGGTCTGGAAGGCACGGGCGCGCCGCCAGTGATCACGGCGATTCTGGTGGCGGCGATTTCGGCAGCGCCGGAGATTCTGACCGCATTGCGTGCCGCACTGGCGAACCGTATGCAGTCGGTGGTCAACATCGCGATGGGTGCGTCACTGTCGACGGTAATCCTCACCGTGCCGGTCATGGAAGCAATGGCGCTGTACACCGGCCAGCCATTTCAAATGGCGATGACCCCGGTGCAGACAGTGATGATCTTCATCACCCTGATCGTCAGCGCGATCAACCTCAATGACGGCGAGACCAATGCCATCGAGGGCATGACGCACTTTGTGCTGTTTGCGACCTTTATCATGCTGTCGCTACTAGGCCTTTAGGGCTGGCAGATACCCACGTGGGAGCGAGCCTGCTCGCGAAAGCGGTGTGTCATCCAACAAACATGTTGTCTGACACTCCCTCTTCGCGAGCAGGCTCGCTCCCACAGTTTTGAACGACGGTGAGTCAGGTCCCGGCGATCAACTGGCGAGCCGCCTGGCTGTGATCGGCAATCAGACCTTTCAGGTCCAGCCCTTCAACCTGGCCATCGATCACACGCCACTTGCCCCCGATCATCACTCGATCGGCCCGATCGGCACCGCACAGCAGCAACGCTGAAATCGGATCATGGCTACCGGAGAAGCGCAGTTCATCGAGCTTGAACAACGCCAGATCCGCCTGTTTGCCCACGGCGATTTCGCCGATGTCGCTACGGCCGAGCAGGCTCGCCGAACCCTTGGTCGCCCAGCCCAGCACGCGCTCCGGGGTGATCTTTTCGGCGCCGTAACGCAGGCGCTGGATGTACAGAGCCTGACGCGCTTCGAGGATCATGTTCGAGGCATCGTTGGAAGCCGAACCGTCCACACCGAGACCAAACAGCGCGCCGGCGTCGGTCAGCTCGATGCTCGGGCAAATGCCGGAAGCCAGGCGCATGTTCGAGCTTGGGCAATGGCAGATACCGGTGCCGGCCTGGCCGAGGCGGGCGATTTCGTCGGGGTTGAAATGGATGCCGTGGGCCAGCCAGGTACGCGGGCCGAGCCAGCCGACGCTGTCCAGATAATCAACGGTGCGCAGGCCGAAGCGCTGCAGGCAGAAGTCTTCTTCATCGAGGGTTTCTGCCAGGTGGGTGTGCAGACGCACGTCGAGCTTGTTCGCCAGATCAGCGCTGGCCGACATGATTTCCGGGGTCACCGAAAATGGCGAACACGGCGCCAGGGCGATCTGGATCTGCGCGCCGTCGCCACGCTCGTGGTACTCGTGAATCAGCCGCTGACTGTCGTCGAGAATCACCTGACCTTCCTGCACCGTTTGTTGCGGAGGCAGGCCGCCGTCCTTCTCGCCGAGGCTCATCGAACCGCGCGTGAGCATGGCGCGCATGCCCAGTTCGCGCACCGTTTCGACCTGCACGTCGATGGCGTTTTCCAGACCGTCCGGGAACAGATAGTGATGGTCGGCAGCAGTGGTGCAGCCTGAGAGCAGCAATTCGGCCAGCGCCACTTTGGTTGCGAGGGCGAGTTTTTCCGGCGTCAGACGCGCCCATACCGGGTACAGGGTTTTCAGCCACGGAAACAACGGCTGATTGACCACCGGCGCCCAGGCGCGGGTCAGGGTTTGATAGAAATGATGGTGAGTGTTGATCAGGCCCGGCAGGATCACATGCTCGCGGGCATCGAACACTTCATTGCACGGCGCCGACGGCTGCTGACCGGCAGCGAGCACTTCGACGATGACACCGTCTTGCACGACAAGGCCGCCTCGGGCGTCGAGTTCGTTGGAGGTGAAAATGGCGAGGGGATTTTTTAACCAGGTACGGGTCGCAGGCATTGTGGCCGGCTCCTCTGAAAGTTGGGTTCAGGGTTGCCAGCTCAGTGTTGCCCTGTCTGCTGATCCAGGGTCGCCGCGAAGGACGAGGCGCGCAGTTTCAAACAAATCGCCGCATCGGGCAAGCGCCACCCGACCATTCACCATCATCCTTTGTGGGAGCGAGCCTGCTCGCGAAGGCGCCATGTCATTCGATACCTGAGTTGCCTGACACACCGTATTCGCGAGCAGGCTCGCTCCCACATTGGGATCTTCAGCGCCTACCAGGCAATGGTTTCACCCTTGTAATTGACGAAGTGATGCCCGCCCTTGCCGGTAAACGCATTGACCTGATCGATCAGCCCGCGTGTGCTGGTCTCGACATCGAGATCGGCGCCTTCGCCGCCCATGTCGGTCTTCACCCAGCCCGGGTGCAGCGACAGCACGGTGAGTTTCTGCTCGCCCAGTTGCGTGACGAAACTGTTGGTCATCGAATTGAGAGCTGCCTTGCTGGCCTTGTACAGCGCCAGTTCCGGCGCGTCGGGCATGGTCACGCTGCCCAGCACCGAACTCATGAACGCCAGCACGCCGCTGCCGTCGCGGATCTGCCCGACGAAGCGCTGAGCCAGATTGATCGGCGCCACTGCGTTGGTGAAAAACAGCTGGCCGACCTCGGCCAGGGTCGCGCCGCCCGGGGTCTGCACGTCCGGGCCTTTGACCCCGGCGTTGACGAACAACAGATCGAAGGTTTCGCCCTTGAGTTTCTGGCTCAAGGCGATCACCGCTTGCTGATCGTCCATGTCGAGCTTCTCGATGCGCACATCACCCAGCGCTTGCAGCGCCTCGGCCTTCTGCGGATTGCGCACGGTGGCGGTTACTTGCCAGCCGTCGCCCAGCAACGTCTTCACCAGCCCGAGGCCCAAGCCCCGAGAGGCGCCGATGATCAGTGCGTTTTTTGCCTGAGACATGATGGGGTTTCCTTGAAAGTCAGCGTTCAGGATTCAATGGACACGCCTGACCAAGCCGGAGTTTCAGCTCCTGGCGCAGGGTGTCGAGTTCGCTCATGCGGGTTTCAATCAATTGCAGTTTGTCGCGCAGCAATTGCGCCACGGCATTTCCCGGGTCGGGCGCGTGCCACAGGGCGGCGACACTGTTGCCGATCTCGCCCAAGGTAAAGCCAAGGCGTTGCGCGGTTTTGATATAGAGCACCAGTTGCAGCATCTCCGGCGGATAGTCGCGATAACCGTTGGCGCTGCGTTGTGCCGCGATCAGCCCGCGCTGCTCGTAGAAGCGCAAGGTGTCACGACTGACGTCACTGGCCCGGGCTAATTCACCGATGCGCATGCTGGATCTCAAAGGAGGTATTGACCCTGGAGCATACCCCAGGCTTTAACGTGCGTGCTCCCAGAATTTTTGGAGCTGGAACGATGTGGACGGCAACGCAATATCGCAACGTGGTGCGCGGCAGCGCCTGGTATGACCTGATCGTCACGGCAGCGTTTGTCACGCCGTGGAGTTTTTCGCTGGTGCATCAATTGCTGACGGCACTGAACTGGCCGGGCGAACTGCCCGCATTCGAACCGCTGCATATGTTGATGGCGAATCTGTTGGGCTCGGTGGTGTGCGTTTGGGCGGTGCTGCGGATTCGTGATCCGCAGGCGCTGTACGGGCGCTACGACGCCGTGGCGCGGTTTCTGTTTGCGGCGTGGCAAGGGTATGCCTTGCTGCGCGGGGCCAGTTCGATTCTTGTGGTCTTGCTGATTTTTGAACTGGCGTGGGGCGTGGTTCAGGCACTCCCAATATGTGGCGAGGGAGCTTGCTCCCGCTCGGCTGCGCAGCAGTCGTAAAGCCTGAGTGCGAGATCGTCCAGGCTCACTGTTGATGGCCGCTTCGCGCCCCAGCGGGAGCAAGCTCCCTCGCCACAGTTCCTGTGTATGCCTAATGCCCCGCCTGCCAAGGCTGCCCCAACGAAACCGGCGCATACAACCGCGTCCGCACGGCATCGCGGGACAACAACACCAGCACCACAATCGTCGCCACATACGGCAGCATCGCCAGCAGGCTCGAAGGAATCGCCAGCCCCAACCCCTGTGCCACCAGGTGCAGGATGCTGGCGAGGCCGAACAGATACGCCCCGAGCAACAAGCGCCACACCCGCCAACTGGCAAATACCACCAGCGCCAGGGCGATCCAGCCGCGTCCGGCGGTCATGTTTTCTGCCCACATCGGGGTGTAGGCCAGCGACAGATACGCCCCGGCCAGCCCGGCCACCGCTCCGCCAAACAACACCGCCAACGTGCGCACGGTCAGCACCGGCAAGCCCATCGCACTCGCTGCATCCGGGTTTTCACCGACCGCTTGAATGATCAGCCCGACACGACTTTTGATGATCACCCACGCCACCAGCGCAAACAGCGCGAACGACAGATACACCAGCAAGTCCTGAGCAAACAGCATCCGCCCGATCAGCGGAATCTCACTCAGATACGGAATCGCCAAAGGCTCGAAACCCGCCAGCGGTTTACCGACCCAGGCCGCGCCGACAAACGTCGAAAGTCCGACACCGAAAATCGTCAGCGCCAATCCGGTCGCCACCTGATTGGCGTTGAACACCAGCGCGACCAGAGCAAACAGTGACGACAACAACATTCCGGCCAACATCGCCAACAGCACGCCGAGCCACAGGTTGCCGCTGTTCAGCGCGACGATGAATCCGATCACCGCGCCAAACAGCATCATGCCTTCCTGACCCAGATTGAGGACGCCGCTCTTCTCGCAGATCAATTCACCCAATGCCACCAGCAGCAGCGGCGTGCCGCAGCGGACCATGGCGTAGAAAATATTGCTCAACAGATCGATGTCCATCACAGCGCTCCGGCGGTTACGGCAGGGGTCGAGGCGCGCCGGGTCCAGCGCAGTTTCAGGCGTGGCCGATAGAGAATCAGCACGTCACTGGCGAGCAGGAAAAACAGCATCATGCCCTGGAACAACTGGGTGATTGCCTGCGGCAGATTGAGCGACATCTGCGCGCTTTCGCCGCCGATGTACAGCAGTGCCATCAGCAGGCTTGAGCACAGAATGCCGAGCGGATTGAGGCGCCCGAGAAACGCCACCGTGATCGCCGCGTAGCCATAACCCGGCGACACCTGCGGCACCAGTTGGCCGATCGGCCCGGTCACTTCGCAGACCCCGGCCAGTCCCGCCAGACCACCGCTGATCAACAGCGCCAGCCAGATCAGGCGCTTCTCGCGAAAGCCGACGAAGCCTGCCGCACGCTTGTCCAGACCGAGCACTTTGATCTGGAAACCGATAAAGCTTTTCTGCAGCAACACCCACACCGCGACCAGCGCCAGCAGGGCGAAATACACCCCGGCATGAACCCGCCCGTCCTCCAGCAGCAGCGGCAAACGACTGGCGTCGCCGAACGTCGCCGACTCGGGGAAATTGAAGCCCGCAGGATCCTTCAACGGCCCGTGCACGCAGAACAGCAGCAGGTTCAATGCGATGTAATTGAGCATGATGCTGGTGAGGATTTCGTTGGCGTTGAAGCGTGTGCGCAGCCACGCGGTAAGCCCGGCCCATGCGGCACCGGCAAAGGTGCCGGTCAGCAGAATCAGCACCAGCGCCCAACGACTTTGCACATCGATAATGTTCACCGCCACCGCACTGCCGGCCAGCGCGCCGAGGAGCAACTGGCCTTCGGCGCCGATGTTCCAGATCCGTGCCTGATAGGCCACGGCCAGTCCCAGTGCGCAGAGCAGAATCGGCAGCGCCTTGACCAGTAATTCGGACACGCCATACAGATCGCTGACCGGCGCGATCAACAACGTGTGCAAGGTTTGCAGTGGATCGTGGCCCAGCGCGATGAACAACAGCGAGCCGCAGCCGAGAGTCAGCACCGCCGCCAGTAACGGCGAGCACCACAGCATCAGGCGTGATTGCTGACCACGGGGTTCGAGAGAAAGCAGCATGGTTGAAACTCCGTTAAACCGAGGCGGCGCAAGGTGAGTGATCGAACTGGCCAGCCATCCACGCGCCGACATCGCTCAGTTGTGTCGCGCAGGTGTCTTGCAGCGCCGACAGACGCCCGCTGCACAGCGCGCCGAGGCGATCGCTGATCTGGAACAGTTCATCGAGGTCTTCGGAAATCACCAGGATCGCCGCACCGGCATCGCGCAGGGCGATCAAGGCGCGATGAATGGTCGCGGCGGCGCCGACGTCGACGCCCCAGGTCGGGTGCGCGGCGATCAGTAATTTCGGCTGCTGAAGGATCTCCCGACCAAGGATGAATTTCTGCAGGTTGCCGCCGGAGAGGCTGCGCGCGGCGGTTTGCGTGCCTGGAGTTTTAACGCCGAAACGCTGGATGATCTGTTGCGCGAGGGCTTCGACTTTGCCGCGTTGAATCAGCCCGTGGCTGACCAGGCCTTGCTGGAAAGCACTGAGCAGGGCGTTATCGGCCAGACTCAACTCCGGCACCGCGCCGTGGCCGAGTCGGTCGGCGGGGACGAAGGCCAGGCCCAGTTTGCGCCGCGCATCCGGGCGCAGATCAGCGACGTTGCGCTCAGCGAAGCGAAGGGTCGCCGCTTGCGCACGAGGCATGGGCTGTTCGCCGCTGAGCAGGGCGAGCAACTCGTCCTGTCCATTGCCCGCGACCCCGGCGATGCCGACGATTTCGCCGCTGCGTACTTGCAAGTCGATGTCGTGCAGCGAGCAGCCAAACGGATCCGGATTGTGCCAACTCAACCCGTCAACCTGTAGAAAAGTCGCGCCACCGCTGACCTTCGGATACTCGCCAATCAACGCCGCCGCTTCGCCGACCATCAGTTGCGCCAGTTGCTGATCCGAACATTCGGCCGGCAGGCAATGCCCGGCAACCCGACCGCCGCGCAGCACCGTGGCGTTGTGGCACAAGGCGCGCACTTCACCGAGCTTGTGGCTGATAAACAGAATGCTGCAGCCCTCGGCGGCCAGGCGACGCAGGGTGATGAACAATTCGTCAGCCTCTTGCGGCGTCAGCACCGAGGTCGGCTCATCGAGAATCAACAGGCGGATGTCCTGCATCAGGCAGCGAATGATTTCTACCCGCTGCCGCTCGCCAATCGACAGGCTGTGGACAAGTCGCTCCGGTTCCAGCGCCATGCCATAACGCCGTGATACTTCGCGAATCTTCGGCTCCAGTTGCTTGGGCGTGCCCGCCGCCACGCCCATCGCCAAGGCAATGTTCTGCGCGACGCTGAGGGTTTCGAACAGCGAGAAATGCTGGAACACCATGCCGATGCCCAACTGCCGCGCCTGCGCCGGATTGCGGATCTGCACGCGCTGACCCTGCCAGAGCATTTCACCACTATCGCACTGGGTGACACCGTAAATGATCTTCATCAACGTGCTTTTGCCTGCGCCGTTTTCCCCGAGCAGGGCATGGATTTCACCCGGCGCGATGCTCAGGTCGATGGCATCGTTGGCCAGGCAACCGGGATAGCGTTTGCTGATCTGGCGCAGCTGCAGGCGCGGTGGGGAAGGGGCGATGGACATGGCAGGCTCGACTGACTTGGAGTTGTGCCTGTGGATAAAGCAATTTCCTGGCCATTGAGTCAGGAACGCTTTGCGCATCCGCCCGCAGGCACCGATGACAGCGCATCGGCGCTCTTTTTGCCATGCTCTGAGGCACCAATTCAGCGCAAAGCCGTTGATCAGGCTCCAGTTTTGCTCGCGTCAGGTTGGTTAAAAAACGAGCAATTGCCCCGGGGCTAGGCAAATCCAGCACCTGCGGCGGTCATGAACGGCTTATCCACAGGTTGCTCCACAGTAATTGTGCGCAAGCGTTGAGGCCGGGCATAAGCACTGCACTGCTTTCTTCTAAGGGTGATAAACGACAGTAACTGTTTGTTTTTACGCTGGATTTCCGTTTCGTCGGATCAATTGAACGAAAAGTGAACAAATCGCGCAAAGCCGCATGACAGAAGGGTTACAGCGGTATGTACTCAGGTTATCCACAGTCGGGTGCACAGCAGGTGTGGGCAACTTGCTAATTGGGGAATGCCCTAAAAGATCGCAGCCTTCGGAAGCTCCTACAGTTGGAATGCGATACCCCTGTAGGAGCTGCCGAAGGCTGCGATCTTTTGACCTTGGATCTAGCGCTGCAACAGAATCCGCCCACGACTCAGATCAGCCAACTGGCTCTGCAGCAATTCAATCTGCGCCTCACCCACCGCCAACTTCAACTCAACGCCATTGGCGGTAAAGTTTTCCTCCACCACCAACCCACCCAGATCCGCCACGCGCAACTTCACCAGTGCCAGTTCGGCAAATCCGCAGGCGCAGCTCAGGGGCACGCGGCTGATCAATTCGACTTTTTCCGCCGCTTGCAGGCACTTGTTGGCGCCGCCGCCATAGGCTCGGGCCAGGCCGCCAGTGCCCAATTGGATGCCGCCGTACCAGCGGATCACCAGGACTGCGACCTGATCGCAGTCCTGGGCTTCGATCGCCGCCAGAATAGGGCGCCCGGCGGTGCCGCCCGGTTCGCCGTCGTCATTGCTGCGGTATTGCGCGCCGAGTTTCCACGCCCAGCAATTGTGCGTGGCGTTCAAATCGCTGTGCTGATCGAAAAATGCCTGCGCGTCGGCGGGGCTGCCGATCGGTGTCGCCAGGGTGATGAAGCGGCTTTTGCGAATCTCTTCGCGGTACTCGCAAAGACCGCTGAGGGTGAAAGGCATAAACGTCTTATAGAGAAGGAGTGAGGCCGCAGCCTTTGAGAATGATGCGGATCAGGTTGTTGCCGGCGTCTTCCATGTCCTGCTTGGTCAACTTGCTGCGCCCGGTGACGCGGCAGATCTGCGTGGCGAAGTCGGCATAGTGCTGCGTGCTGCCCCACAGCAGGAAGATCAGATGCACCGGATCGACCGGGTCCATTTTGCCTGCATCGATCCACGCCTGAAACACCGCTGCGCGCCCGGTGAACCAGGCGCGGTAATCCTGATTGAAATATTCACTCAGGCATTCGCCGCCACTGATCACTTCCATGGCGAATATCCGCGAGGCCTGTGGCTGGCGCCGGGAGAACTCCATCTTCGCGCGGATGTAGCGGGTCAGCGCTTCGGCCGGATCATCCTCGGCGGTGAGGGTGTTGAAGGTGCTGTCCCACAACTCGATGATGTTGCTCAGCACCGCCACATACAAACCGAGTTTGTTGGTGAAGTAGTAATGCAGGTTGGCCTTGGGCAACCCGGCATTCTGCGCGATGGTGTTCATGCTGGTGCCTTTGAACCCGTGACGGGCGAACTCGTCTTCGGCGGCTTTGAGAATGGTCTCTTCGTTCTTCTGACGAATGCGGCTGGCGGGTTTGCCGCCGTGAGCTGGGACTTCAAAGGTCATAGGCACTTCCGGGATTGTCTGTGGGTGCAACCAGTTGCGTTGATAGCGCACCCACAGGCATCCGACAAGTCCTTGCGCGGAAAAATGGTTACGCCTGTTCGATCTTGTTCAATGGCGCGGGGCTTTTGGCCGCCGCAGTTTTGCCTTCCGGCAACAGCAGACACAGGAAGATTGCCGTCAGCCCGCCGCTGGTGATCGCCGAGTCGAACAGGTTCTGCACCAGTTTCGGCAGCAGGTGCAGCAGGTTCGGTTGCGCAGCGATGCCGAGGCCAACGCCGAACGAAGCGGCGATGATCAGCATGCTGCGCCGATCCAGCGGCGACTGCGCGAGAATGCGCACGCCCGCCGCCGCCACCGCGCCGAACATCACCAGCGTCGCACCGCCCAGCACCGGTTTCGGTATCTGTTGCAGCACCGCGCCGATCATCGGGAACAGGCCGAGGCAGAACAGGATCGCGCCGATGTACAGGCCGACGTAGCGGCTGGCGACGCCGGTCAGCTGAATCACACCGTTGTTCTGGGCGAAGGTCGTGTTGGGGAACGCGCTGAAGGTCGCAGCGATCATGCAGCTCACACCGTCACCGAGCACGCCGCCACGCAGGCGACTTATATATGAAGGGCCGCTGATGGGCTGGCGGGCGAGCATGCAATTGGCGGTGAGGTCACCGACGGTTTCGAGGGTGCTGATCAGATAAATCAGCGCGACCGGCAGGAAAGCTGTCCAGTCGAAGTTGAATCCGAACTTGAACGGCGTAGGAAAACTCACCAGCGGCAAGTCAGGCAATGGCTGCGGCAGCAATTTCCCGCTGAGCCACGCCGCGAGACTGCCGAGCACCAGTCCGATGATGATCGCCGACAGCCTTACCCACGGCGTGTTCGAGCGGTTGAGCAGAATGATTGTCAGCAGCACAAATACGCCCAGGGCGAGATTGCCCGGCGCGCCGAAGTCCGGCGCATTGAAGCCGCCACCCAGATCGGTAATGCCGACCTTGATCAGGCTGATGCCGATCAGCGTTATCACAATACCGGTCACCAGGGGTGTCACCACTCGGCGCAACTGGCCGATGAAACGGCTGAGCACGATTTGTACGATCGCGCCGAAAAAGCACACGCCGAAAATCATCGCCAGAATATCTTCCGGGCTGCCGCCGCGTTGCTTGACCAGAAACCCGGCGGATAGCACCGCGCCGAGAAAAGCGAAACTGGTGCCTTGCAGGCAGATCATCCCCGCGCCAATGCCGCATGGCCGCCGCGCCTGGATAAAGGTGCCGATACCCGAAACCATCAGCGCCATGCTGATCAGATACGGCAGATGCGCCGTCAGCCCGAGCGCCGAGCCGATGACCAGCGGCGGGGTGATGATGCCAACGAAACTGGCGAGCACGTGTTGCAACGCGGCGAGGATCGCGGCGAGTGGTTTGGGACGGTCGTTGAGGCCGTAGATCAGTTCACTGGACGAATCGGAATCTGGCTGCATGGCGGTGGGCTTCTTCAAGGATCGGATTTGATCCTGCTCTGCAAAAAGCTGTCCACTTGCTCAACTTATTCTCTCTGTAGGAGCTGCCGAAGGCTGCGATCCCTTGATCTTGCTGTACTTCACCAATATCGCGTTCCCTATCAACGCGTAGCCGCCAGACTCTCCAAAAAGCTTTCCAGCACCAAATGAGGGCGCCGCCCCTTGCGCGTGACCGATGCCAGACTCAAATCGTAAAAACGCGTGCCAGCCTTGAGCGCACGCAAACGCCCTTGCTGCACCCAGAGGCTGGCGTAATGATCCGGCAGATAACCGATATAGCGCCCGGTCAGAATCAGAAACGCCATGCCCTCTCGATCCGACGCACTGGCGGTGCAATTGAGCGCCTGATAATGCGCCTGAATTTCTGCTGGCAACCGGAAGGTCGGCGCAATCGCGTCCTGGCTGTCGAGACGTTGATCCTCGAGCTGTTTATCGTCGACATAAAACAGCGGATGCCCCACCGCGCAATACAGCAGCGAACGCTCGCTGTACAACGGCTGATATTCCAGTCCCGACAGCGCACTGGCCTGCGGCACCACGCCGACGTGCAAACGTCCGTCGAGCACACCTTGTTCGACTTCGTTTGGCGCAATCATGCGAATCTGGATCTGCACATCCGGCCCACGCTCCTTCAGTTGCGCGAGGGCGTGGGTGATGCGCATGTGCGGCAGGGTGACGAGGTTGTCGGTCAGGCCAATGATCAATTCACCCCGCAGGTGTTGGTGCAGGCCGTTGACCTCGGTGCGGAAACTTTCCAGCGCACTCAAAAGCTGCAGTGCCGACTGATAGACCTCGCGACCTTCCTCGGTCAGGGAAAACCCGGCTCGCCCGCGCTGGCACAAGCGCAGGCCAAGGCGCTGTTCCAGATCGCTCATCTGCTGGCTGATCGCCGAGCGTCCTATGCCGAGCACGGTTTCCGCCGCGGAGAAGCCGCCACATTCCACGACGCTGCGAAAAATCCGCAGCAGGCGAATATCAAAATCACTGACCTGGGCCAGCGGATCGGGGCGGCGGCTGCTCATTTATTGTTCTCTTTGTTTAGCGAAGATCTAACTGAAGGTTAGAAGAGTTGAATTTCACCGACTTTATCGCCGTGGCAATTTAGCTGCAACAACGCTTTCCATCTCTCTGACGCTTATGCCCTGCGAGGTTTTGCCCGATGAACATGCCTGAAAACGCGCCGTCGCCACTGGCCAGCCAACTGAAGCTGGACGCGCACTGGATGCCGTACACCGCCAATCGCAACTTTCAGCGCGACCCGCGTCTGATCGTCGGCGCTGAAGGCAGCTGGCTGTTCGACGACAAGGGCCGCAAGATCTACGACTCGTTGTCCGGTCTGTGGACCTGCGGCGCCGGGCACACCCGCAAGGAAATTCAGGAAGCCGTTTCGAAACAACTGGGCACCCTCGATTACTCGCCGGGTTTCCAGTACGGTCATCCGCTGTCGTTCCAGCTGGCTGAGAAGATCACCGAGCTGACCCCGGGCAACTTGAACCATGTGTTCTTCACCGATTCGGGCTCCGAGTGCGCCGACACTGCGGTGAAAATGGTCCGTGCCTACTGGCGTCTGAAAGGTCAGGCGACCAAGACCAAAATGATCGGCCGTGCCCGTGGCTACCACGGCGTGAACATCGCCGGCACCAGCCTCGGCGGCGTCAACGGCAACCGCAAACTGTTCGGTCAGGCGATGATGGATGTCGATCACCTGCCGCACACACTGCTGGCGAGCAATGCCTTTTCCCGTGGCATGCCGGAGCAGGGCGGTATCGCCCTCGCCGATGAACTGCTGAAGTTGATCGAACTGCACGACGCTTCCAACATCGCTGCGGTGTTCGTTGAGCCGATGGCCGGGTCGGCTGGCGTACTGGTTCCGCCGCAGGGTTACCTCAAGCGTCTGCGCGAGATCTGCGATCAGCACAACATCCTGCTGGTGTTCGATGAAGTGATCACCGGTTTCGGTCGTACCGGCTCGATGTTCGGCGCCGACAGCTTCGGCGTGACCCCGGACCTGATGTGCATCGCCAAGCAAGTCACCAACGGCGCGATTCCAATGGGCGCGGTGATCGCCAGCTCCGAGATCTACCAGACCTTCATGAACCAGCCGACGCCGGAATACGCGGTGGAATTCCCTCACGGCTATACCTACTCGGCGCACCCGGTTGCGTGTGCCGCTGGCCTGGCGGCACTCGACCTGCTGCAAAAGGAAAATCTGGTGCAGAGCGTCGCCGAAGTCGCGCCGCATTTTGAAAACGCGCTGCATGGCCTGAAAGGCTCGAAGAACGTCATCGACATCCGTAACTACGGTCTGGCCGGCGCGATCCAGATTGCCGGGCGCGACGGTGATGCCATCGTGCGTCCGTTCGAAGCGGGCATGGCTTTGTGGAAAGCCGGATTCTACGTGCGCTTCGGCGGCGACACCCTGCAGTTCGGCCCAACCTTCAACAGCAAGCCGCAAGACCTCGATCGTCTGTTCGACGCGGTCGGCGAAGTGCTGAACAAGCTCGACTGATTTTCCTTCTATATATACCTACACAACCGGGCGCTCCTTTACGGGTGCCCGTGGACCAGAATTCAGGAGTGTTCGATGAGCGTTATCCCGCATTTGATCAATGGCGAACTGGTGACCGAAACCGGTCGCGCGGTGGATGTCTTCAACCCGTCGACCGGCCAGGCGATCCACAAACTGCCATTGGCCAGCCAGGCCACCATTCAGAAAGCTATCGATGCCGCCAAAGCCGCGTTCCCCGCCTGGCGCAACACGCCACCGGCCAAGCGCGCGCAAGTGATGTTCCGTTTCAAGCAACTGCTGGAGCAGAACGAAGCACGCATCTCGCAACTGATCAGCGAAGAGCATGGCAAGACCCTGGAAGATGCGGCCGGTGAATTGAAGCGCGGTATCGAGAACGTCGAGTTCGCCTGCGCCGCCCCGGAAATCCTCAAGGGCGAGTACAGCCGCAACGTCGGCCCGAACATCGACGCCTGGTCGGACTTCCAGCCGTTGGGGATTGTTGCCGGCATCACTCCGTTCAACTTCCCGGCCATGGTGCCGCTGTGGATGTATCCGCTGGCGATCGTCTGCGGCAACTGCTTCATCCTCAAGCCATCCGAGCGCGATCCAAGCTCGACGCTGCTGATTGCTCAGCTGCTGCTGGAAGCCGGGTTGCCGAAAGGCGTGATGAGCGTGGTCCATGGCGACAAGAGTGCGGTGGACGCTCTGATCGAAGCGCCGGAAGTCAAAGCGCTGAGTTTCGTCGGTTCGACACCGATTGCCGAATACATCTACGCCGAAGGCACCAAGCGCGGCAAACGCGTGCAGGCACTGGGCGGTGCGAAGAACCATGCGGTGCTGATGCCGGACGCCGATCTGGACAACGCGGTGAGCGCACTAATGGGCGCGGCTTACGGCTCCTGCGGCGAACGCTGCATGGCGATTTCGGTAGCCGTGTGTGTTGGCGACCAGGTCGCGGACGCGCTGGTGGCGAAACTGGTCCCACAGATCAAGGCGCTGAAAATCGGTGCCGGTACGTCGTGCGGCCTGGACATGGGGCCGTTGGTTACCGGTCAGGCGCGTGACAAGGTCAGCGGGTACGTGGACGACGGTGTAGCTGCGGGCGCGACCCTGGTGGTCGATGGTCGTGGTCTGAGCGTGGCCGGTCATGAAGAAGGCTTCTTCCTCGGCGGCTGCCTGTTCGATAACGTCACCCCTGAGATGCGCATCTATAAAGAAGAAATCTTCGGACCGGTACTGTGCGTCGTTCGCGTCAACAGCCTGGAAGAGGCGATGCAACTGATCAACGATCACGAATACGGTAACGGCACCTGTATCTTCACCCGCGACGGCGAAGCGGCGCGGCTGTTCTGCGACGAGATCGAAGTCGGTATGGTCGGCGTCAACGTACCGCTGCCGGTGCCGGTGGCGTATCACAGCTTCGGCGGCTGGAAGCGTTCGCTGTTTGGCGACCTGCATGCGTATGGTCCGGATGGCGTACGCTTCTATACCCGTCGCAAGGCGATCACCCAGCGCTGGCCACAGCGTGCGAGTCATGAGGCGTCGCAGTTTGCATTCCCTAGCTTATAAGTAGCTGGAAGTGCAGAAGGCCGACCTCGCAGGTCGGCCTTCGCGTTTTCAAGGCTTTTTTGACTGATATGACAGAAATATGAAAATAGGTGTTGACGGCAGATTCCAGAGGTCTATAATTCGCCCCACTTCCGGCGCAGTCGAAACGGAAAACTCCTTGAGATTCAACGAGTTATGCAGTTTTCGACAGCGGCTTGCTTCAGATCATCGAAGCCTGAAAGGAGTTGAAAGAGCAGTGATGTTTGGCTCTTTTAACGGTTCGATCTTCTCGGTCGAAAGCGGAGAAAAAGAGGTGTTGACAGCAGC
>Ga0209676_1000427_pt1 | contig 73627 bp, 76 predicted proteins | sample AraplaCvi_mLB_r2_FD_184282 | JGI IMG/M metagenome (GOLD analysis project Ga0209676, IMG submission 184282) | Arabidopsis root microbial communities from North Carolina, USA - plate scrape MF_Cvi_mLB_r2 (SPAdes) (version 2) | ecosystem: Host-associated > Plants > Roots > Endosphere | place: USA...
TCATAATCCTTTTCTACTTAAATATGGAATCGAAGTAGAAAAGGATTATGATGACAAAGGAACTGCAATTGAAGGTATCATTCTTTCAAAAGAAGCTATAGAAACTGTTAATAACACTTTAGCTCCAAACTGGAAACTTACTACATATATTGATGAAAAAGATGGCTTATCAAAAGTACGAATTGAGTTACTGAAAAGCTCGGAATTGACTTCTATTTAATTTAGGGAACTCTCTATCAATTTTATGATTGATAGAGAGTTTTTTTAATGAATAATATTAGACAGTCACTGAAAAGTCTTTTTACCATACTCAATTAAAGAATCATACGGATCACCATCTAAGCCTAAAATTTTACAAAAAGCAGGCTCTGTTTTATATCCTTGTTCTTTAAGATGAATTACTTCGCTTCTTATATTTGGAAACTGCTTCATAATCAAATGCTCAATGACCATATGAATATATGCATTTTGTTTTTGAACTGGTGTTGCTTGACCAAATATTTCAATTTCAAATTCTTCAAAATTGAAGTTAACTGTTATGACAGGAATATCTCTGATAATTGAATGTGATATTTTAAAGTTATATTTTAGACCATATAAATTTCTAATCATGTTTTCGTAATACTGAAAATCTCGTACTTCTATAATAATATCTAAATCTGAATTCTTTATATCAATTCCAATCGGTATTGTTCCACAAAGTATGGGATTAAATTCTCTTAAATCTTCCATGATATTAAGTCGTGATAAAGTATGATAAGCCTTTTGTTGCCTAGGGTTTCCATTTATTAAATAATCAATTGAAAGAAACATATTTTCTCCTTCATAAGTAAGTTCTTCACTAAGTATATCTTGTGTTTATTAGTTTGATAAAGGAAATATGATAGGTTACATGGAATAGTCAAACAAAGAAGTTCTTTTAAATGAAGTGATAAAGGAGAATTCAAATGACTGTAAAAAAACTATTCTGGGAAGATCCCTATTTATCATATACTACTGCAATTGTTACAAGCGTTGTAGGACAAACGATTACGTTAGATCAAACAATCATTTATGCATTTTCTGGAGGTCAGCAATCAGATTCTGGTAAAATTGGAGGCTTTGAACTAATCGACGCAAAAAAAGAAGGACTAGAGATTTTATATACACTACCCGAGAATCATAATTTATATAAAGGGCAAGAAGTAATCGTAGAAATTGATTGGGAAAAAAGATATAAGATTATGAAGCTTCATTTTGCAGCTGAAATTATACTTGAAATAATGTATCAAAACTATGATCAGCCCGAAAAAATTGGAGCTAATATTACAAGTGACAAAGCAAGAATTGATTTTTATTGGAATGGAAATATTACCGACACTTTTTCATTATTAGAAACAAAAGCACATAATTTAATAGATGCAAATAAACCAATCAAGAGTGACTTTAGTGACAAAGAAAAACAACGAAGATACTGGGAAATAGAAGGGTTTGGAAAGGTTGCATGTGGCGGAACCCATATAAAATCAACAGGTGAAATAGGGAGGATCAGGCTGAAAAGAAATAACATCGGGGGAGGAAAGGAACGTATAGAGATTTATTTAGCATAAATATTACAAAAGACTTTATAATGAAAGAAATCCTGAAAATAAATAAAAGACAATGTTCCAAGTCTATTATATGAAAAGTATGCTAAAATTAGTTTAAACTAATTGGAAAAATATGGTTTATTTAGTACGTAAGTAAATATCTACTCTAGTAAAACACATGTAAAAATCATTCAGTAGGACGTGATGAGATGAAAAAAATTTGGTTAGTTCAAATGCTTTTGATTGTCTTACTATTTGGTTGTAAAAATGTTCAAAACGATTTGTTAGATACATCCCAATTAAAAAAAGTTGAACCAACGGGAAATCTTACAGAAGAACAATTAAAAACCATCCCAGTCACATATAATGCAACCACATTAGAAGAAGGATTAGATGCACTTCCGTTTAAGGTGAAAATTCCAAAGGATCTTCCGTTTGATGCAGTCCCTCTTAAAATTACGTCAATTGAGGATTTTCATCAAGATGGGAAAAATGTAAGAGTTAGTTTTATGACAACAGCTAAAAATCAATCAGAGGAGATTATCTTGCTAATCGGTGTAGAAAATTTCCAGGCGGAGCATATCGGTACGACGGAAGATGTTCAATTAGCAAAAGATGTTGTTGCTAAACTTATCGGAAATACATTGTTCTTTGAAAAAGACGGAATCAATTATACAGTTAGTTACATCAACAAGAATATTTCGTCTGAACAGCACAAAAAAGATATAATCAAGATCGCAAATCAAATGTTACAAAAATGAAAAAAACACTGCGTAATGCAGTGCTTTTTTAAATTTATATAGTGCCAACAACTTATAATTTAAAAATCAAAATTATCTGGGTCTGGTCCTACACGCTTACTTGCGTTAAGTGATGCAATAGAATTCATATCATCAGATGACAGTTCAAAGTTAAAAACGTCAAAGTTTTCTTGAATACGAGAAGGTGTGATTGATTTAGGTATTGCAATAACGTCACGTTGTAAATGCCAACGAAGAACGACTTGAGCAGGTGTTTTCCCGTGCTTTTCGGCTAGTTCACTAATAACTGGATTCGTTAGTGCTTCGCCTCCTTGCATTAATGGACTCCAAGCTTCAATAGCAATCCCGTTTTTTAAACAATAGTCACGTAGTTCATTTTGTTGTAGCATAGGGTGAATTTCAACTTGGTCAACCATTGGTTTAATATTTCGATGTGCTGCTATATCTTCCAAATGATGGATATGGAAATTTGAAACACCAATCGCTGGTACTAACTTCTCATCATATAGTTTTTCAAGTGCTTTATACGTTTCTAAATATTTATCCTTAACCGGCCAATGAATTAAATATAAATCTACATAGTCTAGTCCTAGCTTTTTTAGGCTATCTTCATATGCTTTTAATGTTGTATCAAAACCTTGATCGGCATTCCAAACTTTCGTTGTAATAAATAGTTCTTCTCTAGCAATACCTGATTGACGTATTGCCTCTCCTACTTGCTCTTCATTTTTGTAGACAGCAGCTGTATCGATATGTCGATAGCCAACTTCAATTGCTGTTCGAACTGCATCTACACCATCTTCAGGAGAAACTCTCCAAACACCAAAACCTAATTGAGGCATTTTTACGCCATTATGTAATGTGATAAATTGTGAAGTTTTCATTCATATTCCCTCCTAATTAAGACTAAATATAGTGTACATTATATTTTTAAAAATTCAAAAAATAAGGTTTCGTATTAAAAAAAATTAATTATCGAATGGTTTAAATGTATAAATTTAATTTGTATAATAGGATAATACTATTGAAGCAAAGCGGATTAGTTGTATCTTTTTCACTTTTCCTTCAAAATAGTAATATAAATAAATTCTCTTAAGTTAATTTGGAGGGAAACAAATGTTAAATAAAATACTAGAATATAACAAAAGATTTGTAGAAAATAAGGAGTATGAACCATATTTATCAGGTAAGTTTCCAGATAAAGAAGTTGTTGTTGTGACTTGCATGGATACTCGCTTAGTTGAATTATTACCAAAGGCCCTTGATCTAAGAAATGGTGATGTAAAAATGATTAAGACGGCGGGTGCTGTAATCAGCCATCCATTTGGATCTGTTATGAGAAGTATTTTAGTATCAATTTATGAACTTGGTGCAAAAGAAGTATTAGTCATTGGACATCATGAGTGCGGTATGGGTAATACGGATCCAACGAGAATAAAGAAAAGAATGATTGAATCAGGTATTAAAGAGGAAAATTTAGATATTTTAAATTCATCTGGAATAGATTTAGATAAATGGTTATCTGGATTTACAGATGTATATGAGAGTGTAGGACATAGCGTTTCTATCATCAAAAACCATCCATTAATTCCAGACAATATTGAAGTTCATGGTTTAGTTATTGATCCTCATACTGGTAAATTAGAAGTCATTCATAGAGATGAAAAAGCAGAATGGTAAAACAAAAAGAGTTAACCTATATAGGTTAACTCTTTTTTATTTACCATGATTCAAACAATGTCCGGTTATTTAATGGCTGGACAGGTCGGTTAGTTGGGTAAGAATATTTTCGATAAAATGCAATTTGTTGATTTGAAAATTCAATTGGTTTTTCAAATACAATCCATTTTAATCCTTCCGTACATGGTGGTGTAGTTAAAGAGCCGTTATAAGATATTTTTTTACTATTAACTGGAATGAATGATTGAATATTTAATGAAATTGTTCTATTTTCTTTTAAACTTTTATCTTCTTTTAGTGTGTTTACTATTTTTTGAAACACTTTATTTTGTGTACCTTTGTCTACAAAAATGCCAATTACTGCGTAAGAATGATTTCGATTTTCATGAACAAAATGAATTTCCATATCAGATTGATGCCCATTTATTAAATGTTCTGATGGTGTATGGAAATGAAGTTGCTTAAGTTCGTAATTTGTTCCTTGAATATTTATCGTATTTGTATTATTTTCTGGAATTAATTTAATTGTCGTTTTTTTAATTTCTATTTTAAATTTTCCAGAATGATAGTTTATTCCTAGGGGGAGTGATTTTTGCGTTTTTGATACTATATTAATTGGCGATTGCTCTTTGCCTTTTGAGCACATGGCGTATTCTTCTTTCAGATTTCCCCAGTTATTAGGACCAGTCGAACCTGTATAAGTCCATTCTTGGCTATTACCGATTTCAGTTCTCTTGGAGATAGTTTCCATAGAATGAATAGAACATGAGGATAAAATGAAAAGAAAAATAAGCATAGTCGCAGCAATATATTTCATTACGTACTTCCTTTCAAAGAGATGTATGATACGATACATTTTAGACAACGATGTTACGGGACAAACATATAATGATTAAATAGGCAGGAGGGTACTGCATGAACTTAGATGAGATAATGAAATCATTAAAAGAGATGGGTACAGAGCAAACAAAAAATACGTTTGTTAGGCATGGTGCAAGAGAACCATTTTATGGTGTGAAAATTGGTGATTTAAAAAAATTAGTAAAATACGTGAAAAAAGATCAAGAACTTGCACTATCTCTATATGATACTGGTAATTCTGATGCAATGTATTTAGCAGGATTATCAATTAATCCAAAACTAATGACAAAAGATCAACTACAAAAATGGGCAGAAGGTGCTTATTGGTATATGATTGCTGAAAGTACTGTTGGGGCTGTGGCTGCAGAAAGCTCATATGCTTTGGAACTTGCACGAAAATGGATGAAATCAGAAGAAGAATTAATTGAGGATTGTGGTTGGAGTACATATTCTCATTATTTATCAATCGCGCCTGATGAGAATATTGACAAAGTTGAAGTAAGAGAACTGTTAAAATATATTGAAAAAAATATACATAATTCGAAAAATCGAGTTCGCTATACAATGAATGCCTTTGTTATAGCAGTAGGTAGCTTCGTTCCTAGTTTAAATGTAGAAGCTATGTTAATTGGAAAGAGTATTGGGAAGGTTCATGTCGATGTTGGAAATACTGCGTGTAAAGTACCAATAGCAACAGACTATATTGAAAAGGTTGAATTAAAGGGGAAATTGGGCGTTAAAAAGAAAACTTGTATATGTTAAAAGTATAATGAATGATAGTTAAATCAATCGACGGGGGCGTTTTTTATGATTTTACAATCAGAACGACTATGTATACGCATGCTTAAGTTGGAGGATTTAGAACAATTACATAAGCTACAATCAAATCCAAATGTAATGAAATATATAACAAATCGTCCGAAATCTTTAGAAGAAACTGAAAAAGAATTAAATAAAATAGTAACTTCATATGATGAAAATCAAATTGATTTCTTAGTATTAGCTGTTTGCCTTACTAAGAGCAAAGAGTTTATTGGTACATGTGCCGTGATTAAAAATGAAGAAAAAAAGTGTGAAATCGGCTATAGATTGCAAGAAGAACACTGGGGATATGGTTATGGTTCGGAATTAACAAAACGACTATTAATCTACTGTTTTGAAGAAAGAAATATTGATACAGTGATCGCAAATGTAGAAACTAGAAATCACTTTTCAGTAAAAATAATAGAGAATAATGGATTTGAATTAATCAATGAAGAGTTTGACGAGGAAATAGGTGATTTCGTCAGAACATATCAGAAAGACAATAAGTAATCGATAAACTATGGTCAAATGAATAGGAGAAAACTATGAACGTACAATATCAGTATGATTTTTTCCAGCATGTTCCTTCCATCGTGGTCAGTCTATTAAACTATTTAATATTTGGACTTATTATCTATTCGCTATATAAACGAAAAAAAGACAAAATAACATTATGGAAAGTGGTTTTGATTGCTTTTATAGGTGGTATTCTGTTTTCGATTAATTTAAATATCTTTCATTCATTTTTTCAGATTCCAATCTTACCAATCGGTGTATGGTTATTATACTGGATTTGTAAAAAAAGATTTGGAAAGATTGGCTGGGAAAAGTACCGTAGTTTTGCCTGGGCAGGTTTTTATATAAAGTTTATTTTTATATTTACTAGTTTCTTAATTTATCCAATAGATTTTCTCATTTACCCGAAAGACGAACTTAAAACTTTTATAACTGATATAAAACAGCCTCAGATTATTCGTACAATCCCTAAAGTTAATGAAGTGGAATTGGAAAACTCAAAATTAGTTCATACAGTAAATACCTTTAAAATTAATGAATTATTCAAGGATGAAAAATGGTTTGCAAGAACGTTTCAATCAGAAACAAAAATGAAACCTATTGAAAGGTTCCCATATATTTTGGTTGGTACAAAACCAAAGTTCGGCAGTAATTTAAAAACCATTATTTATATTGAGAAGGATGGAAAAGGAATATTCATTACAACTAAAGATAAACATTATTACTTTAGAAGTGATACAAACATTATTTCACCTGTTAAAGGAGGAAATAATCATGTTAAAAAATAAAAAAACAATTATTGGTTTATCAATACTTTTAATTGCATTCATAATCATCTATTGGTTTTATCTTTCGAAGCCAACTGCATTTTATTCTGAAGCAAGGTTAAAGAAAATCATAAGTAATACATATGAAGGTGAGTATGCTAAGGAAATTCAAGACATTATATTTATTGATCAAAAGCATGTATTTGTGCCTTATATTTCAAAAGAAAATGGTTATGGGGTTAGTTTTTGGAAATGGCAACATCATAAATGGAAGATTGTGAATATCATAGATAAAGCTGGAACACCACGTTTATGGAAAATAAAGCCTAACGATCCGTCTTCATATGTCATGTTTTGGAATTATAATCCTGTTGATCAAGTGAATAAAATGAAGTTTCGACTTATCAGAGAAAGAAATTATATGATGTCTAATGAAAATGTATATTACGTACCCGAGATATTTCTGGAGAAGAGAATCAGTCTTCATAAAAAAACTTACGGATTCTTAAAATATCCTAGTAAATGGAGCAAAATCCAAAAACTTGAAGCTGAAGCAGGAACGAAACAAAATTTATTCTTTTTACAAGAACATGGTTATCCGTCTACATTGTCTATTTCGATGACAACATATGATAAGGATGGAAAAGAAGTATTTCCGGAAGCGTCTGTAAATGGTAATGATTACATGGTTGAGGATGAACTATTTGAATATATTATGTATGCAGACGATAAGGATTTCATTGATCGAGACCGTAATTACTAATTAGGTAAAATTTTGATTAAGCATTTGTCTTTCTTTCCAATAAACAATACAATCAAGTTAGATAATTATTATTGGAGGAAAGAAATGAATCGAAAAGTAATAGTAAATGTTTTTTCAGCTTTATCTATTTCGCTTCTTTTAGCAGGTTGCAGTAGCCATAAAACAGAAGTTAATAATGATACAAGTCATAATGGTCATGAGAATCATGAAGAGCATAGTCAAATGAGTGATGTTCGTGAGCAAACAAAGAATAAGGAAACTTTGCCTAGTTTTTTAGCAGTTAAAGAGCAGCAGATGCAACAAATCTATTTGCTTGCCGCACAAAACACTGATTTATTAAAAAATATTCCATGCTACTGTGGATGTGGAGAAAGTGTAGGACATAAAAGTAATTTAGATTGTTTTATTAATGAGGTAAAAGCTGATGGTTCGGTTGTATGGGATAGTCATGCGACAACTTGTGTTAACTGTTTGGAAATTGCATTAGAATCAGCAACATTAAAACAAAAAGGTAAAACGAATTTAGAAATTCGAAAGTATATAGATGATAAATATAAAGACGGTTATGCGAAACCAACTGATACGCCGATGCCTTCTTAAAAAAGAAACAGTGACTTTTATGTGAAAACATAAGGTCGCTTTTTTTGTTTTAGGCTCTGTTAAAAAAGAGTGTTGATTTCCATTCCAGGTACTTCGCTTTCCATGGGGCGTGACGACTTGAGCCTCGGGTCCACACGATGTGGATCATGCATGCGTTACGACAGGACGTCGTGGTTTTAGCATGCCTACCTTGCTTGGCCTCCGGGGTCTCAAGTTTCCCGCATCTCCCATAGGAGTCTTCGCACCTTCCATTCCAAGTACTCTCTAACCGACTATTCTCTTTTCTTACCTAAAATCAACAATTAATATTAACAGAACCCTGTTTTAAGAGGAGTGTTTGTGTGTTTCGCTCCAGGTTGCTCGCTTTCCTTGGGGTAGGGGCTAAGTCTTAAGCCTCCAAATTATTTTTTCTAAAATTTTCTAAAAAATTTTTTGACATATATGAACAGATGCTCATATAATAAATGTATAGAAAACATATGAATGATTGCTCATGTATTCATAGGAGGAATAGAAATGATCGAGGAAAAGAAAAAGAAGGATGAGATTTGTGATGAAAGTTGTCCGCAAACTGTTATGCATGAGGATACGATACTGACTGTAAAAGAGAAGATGTTAAATATAGAAGTACTAACTGGTGTGGCTGATTTATTTAAAGTTTTAGGTGATAAAACTAGAACAAGAATTTTACATGCACTTAGTCAGTCTGAAATGTGTGTTTGTGATTTAGCTTATTTGCTAGACATGACGCAATCTTCTATTTCACATCAATTACGTGTATTAAAACAAGCGCATTTAGTAAAAAATCGTAAAGAAGGAAAAGTAGTTTATTATTCTTTAGCAGATAGCCATGTAACAGAGATTTTCAATCAAGCACTTGAACATATTTTAGAGGATTAAATAAAAGTGTTTGCTTTGGAGAGGGGTTGGAGGTAGTGAGTACGGGGCAAAAACAAACAAATAGTGAATTAAAATTAGAAGGTTTAGATTGTGCAAATTGTGCAATGAAAATAGAGAAAGGCGTTTCCACAATCGAGGGTGTAGATGCTGTTTCAGTCAATTTTGCAACATTAACGATGACAATTACTTCAAGTGTGGAGCAACAGGATGTAGTGGTAAATGAAGCTAAAAATAAAATTCGAAATTTAGAACCGCATATAAATCCGTTAACAAAAGAAGAAGTTGAATCAAAAGCTACTAAGAATGAAAAATCAACGATGAATCCTGAAACGAAAAAATTAATCATGAAGCTTTGTGTTGGTGGGGTACTTCTACTTCTTGCTCAAATACTAAACCTACCTGAAATATTCACGATCGTACTTTTTGTAGCTGCTTATTTAATTGCTGGTGTAGATGTTGTCATTAAAGCCATTCGAAATATTTTTAAGGGGCAGGTTTTTGATGAGAATTTCTTAATGGGTGTTGCGACTATTGGTGCTTTTATTATTGGGGAATATCCAGAAGCAGTTGCCGTTATGTTGTTCTATCAATTAGGTGAGCTTTTCCAAAGTATAGCTGTTAATCGATCTCGTAAATCAATTTCAAAATTAATGGATATTCGACCAGATTATGCAAATGTAAAGGTTAGTCACCACACAAGAAAAGTATCTCCAGAAGAAGTAAAAATAGGAGATACGATTGTAGTAAAACCAGGGGAAAGAATTCCATTAGATGGTCTTGTTCGTTCAGGCTCTACGAATGTCGATACTTCTGCATTAACGGGTGAGTCACTACCAAGAGAAGTAGCTGAAGGTGATGAAGTCTTAAGTGGATTTATTAATTTGCAAGGTGTTTTAGAAATTGAAGTGACAAAAGAATTTAAGGAATCTACTGTTTCAAAAATTTTAGAGTTAGTTCAAAATGCGACAAACAAAAAAGCACCAACTGAAAATTTTATCACAAAATTTGCAAAGGTTTATACACCAATTGTCGTTATTACAGCGGCAATGATCGCAGTTATTCCACCATTTATCTTTTCGGGTGAATCATTATATGATTGGGTATATAAAGCTTTAATCTTTTTAGTTATTTCATGTCCATGTGCGTTAGTTGTTTCAATACCGTTAGGGTTTTTCGGAGGAATTGGAGCAGCTTCAAAAGCAGGTGTATTAGTAAAAGGAAGCAATTATTTAGAGGCATTAAATGATGTGAAATATATTGTATTTGACAAAACTGGAACTTTAACAAAAGGGCAATTTCAAGTTAGTTCAATCTTACCAGCGAACGGAAAATCTAAGGAAGAATTACTTGAAATAGCAGCCTATGCAGAGTTCTTTTCTAATCATCCTATAGCACTGTCCATTCGAAATGCATATGGAAAAGAAATTGTAGCTGAGAAACTATCAAATTATCAAGAAATAGCGGGTCATGGAATTTCGGTTACTTATCATACTGATGAAATACTTGCTGGGAATGTAAAGTTGATGGAAAGTAATCATATTTTATATATTCCAAATAAAGAGGCAGGAACAACAATTTACCTTGCTAAAAACAATCAGTTTATCGGTTCAATCATTATATCGGATCAACTGAAGGTAGATGCGAAGAAAGCAATATCAGGACTTAAACAAATTGGTGTTCAAAAAACAATTATGCTTACTGGAGATTCTAAGTCGGTTGCAAATAAAGTAGGCAATTTGGTTGGAATTGATGAAATGTATGCTGAATTACTTCCGCATCAAAAAGTAGAACAACTAGAAAAGCTGGAAAGTAAGAAAGCAAAAAATGAAAAAATTGCATTTGTTGGTGATGGAATTAATGATGCACCAGTATTAGCTAGAGCTGATGTTGGTATTGCAATGGGTGGATTAGGCTCAGATGCAGCAATAGAGGCTGCAGATGTTGTATTAATGTCAGATGAACCATCTAAAATTGTGGACGCAATAAAAATTGCAAAGCGAACTAGAACAATCGTTTGGCAAAATATTATGTTTGCACTTGCAGTAAAAGGCTTTTTCTTATTATTAGGTGTCATTGGAATCGCAACAATGTGGGAAGCTGTTATTTCTGATGTAGGTGTAACAGTATTAGCAGTTTTAAATTCAATGAGAATATTAAGAATGAAATAAAAAAAGAACAAATCTAACATCTATTGTTAGGTTTGTTCTTTTTTTGCTATGCTGGAAAGAATGTGAGAGATTTCTGTGGGAAAGCGGGACAGCACAGACCTTCAAGTAGTTGTTTTTTAGAGGTAAGTTTTCATTACTTAAGTAACAATTGAATAACTAAAATATTAGGTAAATTTATATAGGATATTAGAAAAAATATAAAAATTCTTTATGACCCATAAGTAGGTAGTCCTTTAGAAAAAGTGATTTTTGACCTTAGAAGTACTGAGTTTTATCAGGAGATTCGGGTAATTTGCACTAAAAGAAAAAAATTAAATATAACTGTACTGACTCCTTGTTGACTGCCCATGTTATATAACACATAATAAAATTATGAAAACTTATCCATTTGATAGAAAAGTGGTGAATAAATGAAATTAAGTGACATTGATAAAAGGATTCTTGAGATGCTTACTCTTAATGGTAGAATGTCTTACGCAGATATCGGAAAAGAGCTTAATTTATCAAGAGTATCAATTCGTGAACGAGTGCATCAACTAATAAACAATGGAGTAATCGAGAGATTCTCAGTTGTCATAAATTCTGAAAAAGTAGGTAAAGGGGTATCAGCTTTCTTTGAAGTTGATTGTGAACCAGCGTATTTAGTTGTAGTCGCTGAGGCACTAGCAGATAACCCTGTAGTGGCAAGTTGTTATCAAATGACAGGACCAAGTACACTACATATGCATGTGTTAGTTGAGGATTTCGTTAGTTTAGAGAAATTTATAAATAATGAGCTATATGCACTAGAGGGTATTACAAGAGTAGAGAGTCACATTTTATTGCGAAGATTTAAAAGTAGAAGTGGCCTTAAATTATAATGATGGAATGAGAGTCAATAATATCAAAGGTAACTCAGCTCCTTACTTTAAAATACAATCTTTTTCAATCAGACTAAATATCCAATAATGGGGACATCTATCTCCATACTTTGCGAGAGAACCGATCTCTCGTTTTTTGTATTCAATTAATCTAAATATCCAATAATGGGGAAAGTTATCTCCATGCTGAGCGAGAGATTCTATCTCTCATTTTTTTTTTCAATCAATCTAGATATCCAATTTTGGAGACATTGATCTCCATACTGAAACGAGAGATGCTATCTCTCGTTTTTTTATTGTTTTCAAATTTTTCAAAAAAAATTCAAATTTAGTATAGAATATTCTGTCGATTAGGTCTATAATCGAAAATAATTAAAAAACTTACATTGTTAAGTGTATTTTTAAAAAGACTTAACAATCGTAAGTTGTTTTAGTTAAAACATTTACAAGTGGGCTGGTGAAAAGATGGTAGCACTTATTTTAAGAAGATTATTTCAATTGTTTTTATTATTATTAGGTATCTCTTTTTTAGTCTTTGCCTCTATGCATCTTGCACCTGGAGATCCAGCGGCAATTATCGGAGGACCTACTGCTACTAAAGCTGATCTAAATGCCATTCGAGAGAGTTTAGGTTTAAATAACCCTTTTCTTGTTCAATATTGGCATTATATTTCAGATGTTTTCCAAGGGAATTTAGGATATTCCTATCAAACGAAACAGTCGGTTGCTGAGGCGATTGCATTTCGCTTTCCTAACACGCTTAGCTTAGCAATTGCGAGTATGATCGTTGCAGTAATAATTGGCGTTATTGCTGGAATTATATCAGCACTAAAGCAAAATTCATGGTTAGATGTTTCAAGTACAATCATTGCTCTTGCAGGTATTTCTATCCCGAACTTTTGGTTAGGCGCTATTCTCATTCTAATATTTGGAGTTCATCTACAAGTATTGCCAGTTGGTGGGTTGGATTCACCAATTTGGACGATTGCAGGATTTAAGCAAATTATATTACCTGCCATTGCACTAGGGACGGCATCGGCAGCGATGATTGCAAGGATGAGTCGCTCATCTATGTTGGAAGTTATTCGAGCAGATTACATTCGAACAGCAAGAGCAAAAGGTGTAAAAGAAAAATCGATTATTTGGATTCACGCACTAAAAAATTCAATGATACCAGTCATAACTGTAATAGGATTAAACTTCGGTTTTCTTCTAGGAGGAACGATTATTACTGAACAAGTATTTGCAATAAACGGTGTAGGAAGACTTATGATTGATGCAATTGCAGCTAGAGATTTTCCGATGGTACAAGGAGCCGTATTACTTGTGGCATCTATGTTTGTAATCGTGAACTTAATCGTGGATATTCTATATGTATTTATTGATCCGAGAATAAGTTATGACTAATGAGTTAGAAGGGAGGAATCATTTTGTCTGCTGAAGTCGTCATTAATAATATAAATACTAAAAAAATTGTTTCAAAAAAGAAGGAAAAATTTATCGTTCAAACCCTGAAAAGATTAGTGAAAAATCGATTGGCTGTATTTGGATTAGTGATTATTATCTTGCAAATATTAATGGCCATATTTGCCCCTTATATAACAATTCATAATCCAATTAAACAGAATTTAACATTAAGTGAGCTACCTATATTTTCGGATGGACACTGGTTAGGCACTGACAATTATGGACGAGATATGTGGAGTCGTATTGTATTTGGAGCAAGGATTTCACTCGTTGTTGGCTTTTGTGCAGTAGTTCTAGGCTTAATCGGCGGTATTACAATTGGTTTGTTAGCCGGCTATTATTCAAAACTAGATGGCTTGCTTATGAGATTCGTAGATTTATTGTTTGCTTTTCCTGGTATTTTACTTGCCATGCTTATTATCGCGATACTTGGAACTAGCTTAGTGAATGTTGCAGTAGCTATCAGTATTTGGTCAATTCCTTCATGTGCACGAATCGTGCGAGGATCTGTTTTATCAGTTAAAAAACAAGAGTATATACAAGCAATGAGATCATTAGGGGCTAGTAATCTACGAATCATGTTGAAGCATATCCTACCTAATTGCATGGCACCAATTATCGTATTTGCAACAATGAGGATGGCAACAGCAATATTATCGACAGCATCACTGAGTTATCTGGGTCTCGGAGCTCAACCACCAACATCGGAATGGGGTTCAATGATTTCAGGGGGACAAGCTTTTATGTTTACTTCACCACATATGACAATCGTTCCTGGTATAGCGATTATGCTGATTGTTTTTTCTTTTAATGTCGTAGGTGATGGTTTAAGAGACGCTTTAGATCCAAATATGAATATAAACGATTGAGGAGATGATTTTATGAAAAAATGGATGTTTATCGTAATTAGTTCAATGTTATTACTTGCTGGTTGTTCTAGTAAAACAAGTAATTCAAGTAATGGTAATGTAACGCAAGAACTTACATATGCTTCAACCTCAGATGTTGTTGGTTTATCTCCAATCTTAACAAACGATTCAGTATCGGCAAACGTTATTATGCAGGTCTATGAAACGTTATTTAAAAGAAACCCAAAAACAATGGAAATCGAACCATTATTAGCAGAATCATATAGTAATCCTGATGATAAAACCTGGGTTATCACATTAAAAAAAGGTATCAAATTTCAAGATGGCACAGATTTTAACGCAGAAGCAGTAAAGTATACTTTCGATAAATTCCGTGATCCAAAAACTGCTGCTCCACGTGCTTCATTACTAGAGCCAGTTGAAGTAATTAATGTAATTGATGAGTACAAAGTAGAGATTAAAACAAAGTATCCATACGGTCCTCTTTTAGCTGCACTTGCTCATACTGCTGCTTCAATTGTAAGTCCTGAATCGGATAAAAATAGCGATTTAATGAAAAATCCTGTTGGTACAGGGCCGTTCAAATTTGTTAGCTGGACACCTGGTGATCAAATTGTACTTGAAAGCAATAAAGATTATTGGAACGGTGAACCAAAATTAAAGAAAGTTACATTTAAGGTCGTACCTGAAGTTTCAACAGCGATCTCAATGCTACAAACTGGAAAAGTACAATTTATTGATGCACTACCAACTGAACAAATAAAACGTTTGGAAGCAATTAAAAACGTAAAAGTATCAAAGGCAGAAGGTACACCTGTTTATTATTTAGGTTTTAATATGAAAAAATCACCTATGAACAATTTAGCATTCAGACAAGCAGTTGCTTATGGATTAGACCGTAAGGCATATATTGGTCAACTAAATGGATTAGGTGTTGAGGGAAATAGTGTAATCGGTCCAAAAGTATTCGGTTACAACGAAGTATCTGAAAATTCTGGTTACTCTTTTGATTTAGAAAAAGCAAAGTCACTTGTAAAAGAAAATGGATTTGATGGTAAAGAAGTGAAAATGCTAGTTCCTAATCGAGATATGTATTTAAAAATGGCAGAAATAGCTCAATCACAAATGATGGAAATTGGATTAAAGGTGAAACTTGAAACGATGGAGTGGGGAACTTTCCTTGATGCAGCTACAAAAGGTCAATACGATGTAACGTTTTTAGGTTGGGCGAATAGTACAGCAGACGGAAGTGAATTATTGTACCCAAATTTCCATTCTGACAATATCGGTACATCGAATCGTATTTCATATAGTAATCCAAAATTTGATCAATTAGTTAATGAATCTCGTGAAGGAATTGATCCAAATGTTCGAAAAGAAAAACTAAAAGAAGCAAATGAATTATTAGTAAAAGATGCTCCAGTCATCGTTATGAATCAAGGAGTTGTTACATCTGCGGTAGATTCGACGGTAAAAGGATTAGTAGTGGATCCTACCGGCCAATGGTCTTTATACAATGTTCATAGAGAGTAGGTAATATCATGACGACAGAGCTTTTATCTGTAAAAAATTTAGTTACATCGTTTCGGACAGCTGATGGAGAAGTCTCAGCTGTTCGAGACGTATCCTTTTCAGTTAATAAGAGCGAAACTTTATGTATTGTAGGAGAATCTGGATGTGGAAAAAGTATCACATCCTTGTCCATTATGGGATTATTGCCAAGTAACGGATCGATTAAAAGTGGATCTATTCATTTAGAAGGAACTGATTTAACAAAATTATCAAGTGATGAATTAAGAAAAATAAGAGGCAATAAAATGTCGATGATTTTTCAAGAACCAATGACAGCACTAAATCCAGTTCTTACGATTGGATACCAACTTCGCGAACCACTTATGATTCATCAAAAACTTTCAAAACAAGAAGCAAATCATCAAGGTATAGAATTATTGAAACAAGTAGGGATTCCATATCCTGAGAAAAGAATAAATCAGTATCCTCATGAGTTAAGTGGTGGAATGAGACAAAGGGTCATGATTGCTATTTCATTAGCATGCACCCCAGGGTTACTTATAGCAGATGAACCAACGACTGCCTTAGATGTTACTATACAAGCCCAAATATTAGATTTAATTCAAGACTTGAAAGATCAGCTTGGAATGGGTGTTGTTATGGTTACGCATGACATGGGTGTTGTAGCTGAAATTGCTGATAAGGTAATGGTTATGTATGCTGGTGAAAAAATTGAAGAAGGACCAGTAAACGAGATTTTTAATCATCCAAGTCATCCTTATACAAGAGGATTATTGAATTCAGTACCAAATGTAGATGATCCGGATTTTGAACTAGAAGCTATCCCAGGCTCAATGCCAAGCTTAAATGAACAAATTACTGGATGTCGATTTCATCCACGCTGTGAATATGCTCTAGAACGATGTAAAGTTGAAGCACCAAAAGAGTATGCACTTAAAAACGGACATAATGTTAAATGTTGGTTAAGTGAGGAGGGTGAAAATTGACTCTTATAAAAAATAAATCAACGCTATTAGAACTCCAAAAAGTAAAAAAATATTATCCAATTCGTGGCGGCTTATTAAAGAAAGTACAAGGTCAAGTAAAGGCAGTTGAAGAAGTTAGTCTAGCACTTTTTGAAGGTGAAAGTTTAGGAGTGGTAGGGGAATCAGGCTGTGGCAAATCTACATTAGGCAAAACAATTTTAGGACTCGAGGACATTACTGATGGAAAGGTATTGTTTAAAAACATAGAAATACAACAATTAGCGAATAAGCAACGAAATGAGTTTAAAAAAGAAATGCAAATGATATTTCAGGATCCATATGCTTCATTAAACCCTCGCCAACGAATTGGTGATGCTTTGGAAGAAGTTTTTGTTATTCATACAAAGCTTTCCAAAAAAGAGCGTAAAGATAAAGTACTCGGATTGCTTCGAGAAGTGGGATTAAATGAAGATCACTATGATAGATATCCTCATGAATTCAGCGGTGGACAACGTCAACGGATTGGAATTGCTAGAGCCATTGCTCTTAATCCTTCTCTCATCATTTGCGATGAAGCAGTTTCAGCTCTAGATGTGTCTGTACAAGCACAAGTATTAAAGCTATTAAAATCTTTGCAATCAAAATATCAATTAACCTATCTATTTATCTCTCATGATTTAGGGGTAGTACGATATTTTTGTGACCGAGTTTTGGTCATGTATTTGGGGAATACCGTTGAATTGGCTCCTGCGGATAAACTTTATAAAAATCCTCTACATCCATATACAAAGGCGTTATTATCATCTATTCCACGCCCAAAAGTTGGAAAAAGACCTGAGAAAATTCGATTAACAGGTGAGATTCCAAATCCAGCTAATCCACCATCTGGTTGTACATTCCGTACCCGTTGTCCTTTAGCGACGGATTTATGTAAACAAGTAAAGCCAGATTGGAAAGAAATTGAGGAAAATCATTTTGTCGCATGCCATTATGTAAATGCAGAAGGAGAGGATCATAATGCAGTTTGATCATTTATATAATCCGTACTCAGCACAACGTCATACAACATTTGGAAAAAAAGGAATGGTGGCAACTTCACAACCACTTGCGGCTCAAGCCGGGTTAGAGATTTTAAAAAAAGGAGGTAATGCTATTGATGCTGCAATTGCTACGGCCGCAGCATTAACGGTAGTTGAACCAACCTCAAATGGAATTGGTGGAGATGCATTTGCCCTAGTATGGGTAAACGGCGAGTTGCATGGATTAAATGGTAGCGGACCTGCACCTAAAAGTATCTCCATCGAAAAGCTTCGTGATCAGGGGATTGAGAAAATACCCACTTATGGTGTTATTCCTGTTACAGTACCTGGTGTACCTGCTGCTTGGGCAGCTTTATCAGAACGTTTTGGTAAATTGCCACTTGAAGAGGTTCTTCAACCAGCCATTACACTGGCTGAAGAGGGATTTCCAATTTCTCCAATCCTCGGGAAGTTTTGGAATATAGCTTATGAGAAATTTAAAAAGCAATTAACTACACCAGAATTTGCTGAGTGGTTCAAGACATTTGTTCCAAATGGAAAAGTACCTGGAATCGGAGATGTTTGGTCATCAAAGGCTCATGCCGAAACATTACGATCAATTGGAGCTACAAATGCTGAAAGCTTTTATCGTGGTGAATTAGCCGAGAAAATTGCTTCCTTTATGGAAGAACATAATGGTTTTCTAAGTTTAGAAGACTTAAAGGATTATAAAGTAGAATGGGTCAAACCGATTTCAACTAACTATCGTGGATACGATGTTTGGGAAATTCCACCAAATGGTCAAGGTATGGTTGCATTAATGGCATTAAATATTGCTAGAGGATTTGATTTCGCAACAAAAGATGATGTGAACACATATCATAAACAAATAGAAGCGATGAAGCTTGCCTTTACGGATGGCAAAACGTTTATTACTGATTCTGAATATATGAACATGGATGTAAATGAGCTTTTATCAGAGCAATATGCAGCTTCGCGAAGAGCATTAATTTGTGAGAAAGCAATTGAGCCTGAAAGTTATACTCCGCCTAAAGGTGGAACTGTTTACTTAGCTGCTGCTGATGGTGAAGGGAATATGATTTCGTTTATTCAAAGCAATTATATGGGCTTTGGATCTGGGATTGTTATTCCCGATACAGGTATAGCTTTACAAAATAGGGGACATGATTTTTCTCTAGATCTTGAGCATCCTAACTCACTTAAGCCTGGAAAAAGAACATACCATACAATCATTCCAGGGTTTTTAACTAAAGACGGTGAAGCTGTTGGACCATTCGGAGTCATGGGGGGATATATGCAACCTCAAGGTCATGCTCAAGTGGTTATGAATACAGTAGATTTTCTTCTAAATCCACAAAGTACGTTAGATGCACCAAGATGGCAGTGGATGGAAGGGAAAGTTGTATTAGTCGAGCCTCATTTCCCAAACCATATTGCCCAAGCTCTTACTCGAAAAGGACATCAGATTCAAGTGGCGACTGATTGTAGCAGCTTCGGAAGGGGCCAAATTATTTGGCGTGATCCAAATAACGGCGTGTTAATGGGAGGAACAGAATCTCGAACGGATGGAGCGATTGCCGTTTGGTAAAGGAATGATTCAATGATGAAACAATGGAAACTTTTTTTAGCTTTTTTCAGAGTCGGAATGTTAGGGTACGGCGGTGGTCCTTCGTCAATTCCTCTTATTCATACAGAAGTCGTTGATAAGTATAAATGGTTAAGTAAAGATGATTTTTCAGATGTACTCGCAATTGGCAATGCACTCCCAGGACCGATTGGAACTAAGCTTGCAGGATATGTAGGGTGGAGGATAGGCGGCATATTTGGTATGTTAAACGCCATAATTGCTACAACATTACCAACAGTTATACTATTACTATTACTTTTAACGACATTAAATCATTTTATAGGAATTGGCTGGGTACAAGGGATGTCAAAAGCTGTTGTTCCAGTAGTGGGTGTAATGCTGACAATGTTAACATGGGAATTTATCCAAAAATCAAGAGAATCTCTCGGTTTGAAAACCACGGGTATATTATTAGTAGTCGGTTTCGTACTTTTATATATTTTTAATATTCATCCTGCTATATTAATAGGTTGCTTAATTGGCTATTCTTTTATCTCAAGAAGCAAAAAAGAGCAAAAGAAGAAGGTGAAAGCATCATGATTTATTGGCAGATTTTCTTAGCCTTTTTCCTACCTGGGATTCTCGGGTATGGCGGTGGTCCTGCTTCAATTCCTTTGATTGAAAATGAGGTTGTTGATAAATATGGATGGTTAACTTCAATCGAATTTAGTAATGTACTTGCATTAGGGAATGCACTCCCAGGCCCGATTGCAACAAAAATGGCGGGGTATATTGGATATGCAGAAGGCGGAGTATTTGGTGCTTTTGTTGGTCTATTTGCAACGATTGCTCCATCATTGATTCTTATGATTGCCTTACTAAGTATATTGATGAAACATAAGAATTCACCTAAAGTGAAAAAAATGACAACAATTGTTAGACCTATTATTGCAATATTACTCGGTATCATGACCTTTGATTTTTTTAACAACTCGTACAGTGGGATCGGAATAACTCAGACAATTATTATTAGTATATTTGCTTTACTGTTCCTAGAAAAATGGAAAATCCATCCGGCATATGTAATAGGAGGAGCACTTGTCTATGGTGCAGTTTTTCTAGCGTAAATGTATTCAATGAGAATATGAAGAATGAAATAAAAAAGAACAAATCTAACGATGGTTATTAGATTTGTTCTTTTTATTTGTTACGCAGAACGTCTTCTTTTCTTAATAAAGATAAATATCAATATACCCAATCCTACTGCTAAGAGTGCATAAATGATATTTGAATACACATCCATATAAGAAACGATTTTTTCCCATGATGAGCCAACAGAGGCTCCAACATTTACTAAAATTGTGTTCCATATTAGTGAACCAAGCGTAGTAAACAGTAAAAAGATCCAAAAATTCATACGTGACATGCCCGCTGGAATTGAGATTAAACTACGAATGAGCGGAATCAGTCTACAGAAAAATACAGTCCATACGCCATATTTTGTAAACCATTCATTAGCTTTATGAATATCTTTTTTTGTTAATCGGAGAATATGTCCCCACTTTTCTACAATTTTTTCGAGTTTTTGTACATCAAGTAAAGTGCCAATACCAAAAAGTAATATTGCACCAAATACAGAGCCTAATGTTGAAAAGAAAATAACCCCTGTTTTCGTTAAAGTTGAAGTTGTTGTCATAAAACCACCAAAGGTTAGAATGACCTCAGAAGGTATTGGAGGAAATAAATTTTCAAGTGCAATTAAAAGAAAAATCCCCAAATATCCAAAAGATTCCATTGTTTCAATAATCCAATTTTGCATCATGTATACTCCTAGAATTAATTTTCATTGTTAAATAGAGCAAGTAAAGTCATCATAACATTGTGCAAAATATACTATGTAATTAGCATCCTTTGCAAGTTTTTTGAGGTTATCTTCTGGTAAAATAGATTGAGAGTACAATTTTAAAAGTATTGTAGGAATTAAACGGTAAGAATGAAGAAAAGAGAAATGTATATGATTCATTTAAATTGAACCTTTATCTTTCTTCCTTACTTACTTTGTGCTGAATACACTATGTTTCATCAACAAAAATATTGATGCAAAATATGTTTAAAAACACCAGAGGAATTATGCAAGATCATCGAGAATTAAGTAGAATCAATATAGAGAATAGGTGATTAAAATGTCAATTAATTATGAAGTAATGAATGAAGTTCCAAGTGCAGAGGAATATGTAGCTATGAGAGTATTAGCGGGATTAAGTCCTAAGGATATAAAAGCTTCTGAGATTGGATTAAGAAATTCAATTTATGCTGTGACGATTAGAAATCAATCTACATTAATCGGCATGGGAAGGATCATTGGAGACGGTGGCTGTTTTTATCAAATCGTAGATATAGCTGTAGATCCCGTGTACCAAGGTCAAGGACTTGGTAAAAGAATCATGACTGAGCTAACTAATTTTCTAGAAACCCAGGTCCCAAAAGGTGCTTATGTTAGCTTAATAGCTGATGTACCAGCTGATAAATTATATGAGAAATTTGGATTCAATTATACTTCGCCAAAATCAGTTGGAATGTATAGGACTTTTTAAAGTATTATTTATAGAATCTAGGGGGAACGCAAATGTTTAAGATTCAAATTGATGCAAATTTTTCTATCAATTTATTAACACCAAAATATGCAGAAACGCTTGTAGAGTCTCTTATAAAAAATCAAACTGCATTAAAAGAATGGTTGATATGGGCAGAAACAATCCCATCCATAGAAGAATATCAAAAAACAATTATACCAATGTGGTTGCAGAAGTTTGCTGACAATAATGGTTTTGAAACAGGTATCTTTTATCAAAACGAATTAATTGGGATGGTTGGATTACATTATATTGATCAAACAAATAAAGCAACAGAAATAGGGTATTGGTTAAGCAATACGATGCAAGGTAAAGGGATTATGACTCGTGTTGTGGAGTATTTAGTTTCATATTGTTTTGATGAGTTAAATCTAAATCGCGTTGTCATTAGAGTAGCAGTTGAAAATCAAAAGAGTCGAGCAATCCCACAACGCCTCGGTTTTAAAGAGGAAGGGATTCTACGTGAGGCTCAACAAATAAGAGGAGGTTCTTATGATTTAGCGATATACAGTATGTTAAAAGATGAATGGAAACCTAATAAATAAATGTTATGCGTTAGCGCTAATTGCTAGCGTTTCTTTTTGGACTTTTTTAAGCTAAAGGAGGAAAAGGATATGAAAAACTATGAATATATACTTTTTGATTTAGATGGAACACTAACAGATCCAAAAGAAGGGATCATAAATTCAATCAAGTATGCATTACGAAAAATGGAGCAACAGGAAATACAAGAATTAGAGCTTTTAACATTTATAGGGCCACCCATCCAATGGTCATTTTCTGAAGTATGTGGGATGAATGAAGAGGAAGTAACTAGAGCAGTGCATTTTTATCGCGAGTATTTTACGGAAAATGGTATGATTGAAAATAAAGTTTATAGTGGGATCCCTCAATTGCTACATGAATTAAAAGAAACTGGAAAAAAGCTATTTGTAGCGACTTCTAAGCCAACTGTATTTGCGAACGAAATTTTAAAGTTTTTTCAATTAGATCATTATTTTATAGATATTGTTGGAAGCAATCTTGATGGTTCTAGAATCGATAAAAAAGAAATCATTGAATGGATTCATCAAAAGTATTTGCAATTTTCAGATGGGGAAGTTGTAATGGTGGGCGATCGCTCTCATGACATTATTGGAGCAAATTTGAACGGGATTGAATCAATCGGTGTATCGTATGGCTACGGATCAAAGGAAGAATTAGAAGAGGTTAAAGCTAGTTACGTTGTTGGTACAGTCGAAGAGTTAAGAACGATTTTGCGACTAGAAAGTACTGCTAAGGTTTAGAAAGAAGAGGAGGAATGATTTTGAATACAAAAAAAGTTCATTACGCGTGGATCATTCTCATTGTTACTTTTTTATCTGTAATTGTAGCGGCAGTAACGAATACCATGTCAGGTGTGATGATGATTCCTTTCGAGGAAGAATTCGGTTGGAGTAGGGCATCTATATCTGGTGCATTCGCTATCTGTATTACCCTTGTAGGATTTTCAGGTCCATTTGTTGCAGGGCTATTTCAAAAATTTACTGTTCGAAAAGTATTGTTAATTGGAATGGGAACATTATTATTAGCTTTATTGTTAACAACTTTCATGACCCAAATTTGGCATTTATATATCATATGGGGTGTAATAATTGGCTTGAGTGCAGGTGCATTTTTAACAGTACTTAATACATATGTTGCAACAACTTGGTTTGAAGAAAAACGTGGTTTAGCACTAGGACTTTTAACATCAAGTTCAGCAGCAGGGCAACTTGTATTTTTACCATTGTTAGCATATGTGGTAGGAAACTTTTCATGGAGAAGTGCTATATTAACAATTTTTGGATTTGGTCTATTCATCTATTTATGTATTTGGATCTTTATGAAGAATGATCCTGCAGATGTAGGTGTATTACCGCTTGGTGCAAAAGAAAGTAACAAATTAAACATCAATCGTGTTAACCCAATTAAAGCAGCATTTGATGGTTTAAAACTTGGCGTGAAATCTAAAGTATTTTGGTTACTAGCTGGTAGCTTTTTTATCTGTGGATTTTCAACAAGTGGATTAATTGGAACACATTTTATCTCACTTTGTATCGGCTATGGTTATAAAGAAGTTACGGCGGCAAGTTTATTAGCATTTATGGGGATTTTTAATATTATAGGTACAACACTTTCAGGTTATTTCTCAGATCGACTCGACAATCGGTGGTTACTCTTTTGGTACTATGGTTTAAGAGGCTTGTCCTTACTTGTGTTACCGTTTGCTTTATCTACAAATTCTGTCTTCTATTTAGCGACTTTTGCAATATTTTATGGTCTTGACTGGATTGCTACAGTACCACCTACAATTAAATTAGCGACAGATCATTTTGGAAAGGATAAAGTTGGTGTCATCTATGGCTGGATTTATTCGGCACATCAATTAGGTGCTGGTGCGGCAGCATATGGAGGTGGCCTTGTTTATTCATGGTTTAATGCATATCAATCAATCTTTTTTGCTGCGGGTATTTTCTGTATCATTGCGACATTATTTGTTTTAAAAATCAAAAGAAAGACTGTTATAGACCAAAATTTATCTGCTTAATGTTTTTTAAAAGGGGAATCAAATGACTTATTTAAATAAAATTACAAAAGAGAAATATCGAATCATGAAGGATAAGAATTGTTATTGGGAAGGTAAAATAAAAAAAATAGCAAGTAATGAAAAATTAGAATATAACAATCTAACACGATTTACATATGGTGGAAATATTGTTTTTAGTGTCGACGGAAAGCTAGTCATTAAACTATTCCCTGCATATGTGAATGATGAATTTATTAAAGAAAAGGCAGTACTAGAACATTTAAATCAACAACAACTTTCTGTAGAAATTCCAAAAATACATTCAACCGGACAATTTGAGGGTTGGAATTACATCATCATGACCGAACTCAAAGGTACTTTATTAATTGATATTTTTGATATCTTATCTATTGAGGAAAAAGCACAAATCGCTAAAGATTTAGGGGAACTGATCAAAGAGGTTCATTCCGCAACTATTACTAGTGATAATAATGAACAAACTGCCTGGAATCATTTTATGAATGCGCAGTATGAAAATTTAGCCAAACATCATAAACAGAATGAATTAAATGAACATTTTCAAAATCAACTGTCTGAATATGTCAAATTAGAAACGTTAAAGAGCTCAAATCAGCTTGTATTATTAACAGGTGAGTATACGCCGTTTAACTTAATTATGAATAAAGAAAATGGTATGTGGAAATTTACTGGTTTAATTGATTTTGCTGATTGTTTTGTAGGTAATTCAACATATGATTTACTCGGTCCAATCGCATTTATGTTTTATTCGAACAAAGGCTTAAATCGAATGTTTTTAGAAAGCTACGGTTATAAACCTGAAGAGTTAAACGATGGATTCCAAAAGGAATTACTGACATATTTATTACTTCATCGCTTTAGCAATATTTCCTACTATCAACGAAAATCTGAATCTGCAAAGAATGCACAAAGCTTTGAAGAGCTTGAAAAGATTATCTTTAATTTTGAAGTTTAACGAGAAAATGGATCAGTTGTTCAAATAAATAAACGCACATGAAAGAGCCTTCAAGTAGATGAGGGCTCTTTTTTTCTTTATGATAATGCGATCATAAATGGATATAATTCTGCTGTCATTACTTTTAATTTAACTGCAGGGTCGTTATTCATGATTTCTTCAGCTTGTTCTCTGTTTTCTGTATGTAAAATGACAATGCCAAATTCTGCTTGTTCTGTTCTACCGGCTAATAAAACTGTTTTTTCATTGTTTAAATTTTGGAGATATAAAAAATGCTCTGAAACAATACTTCTTTCTGCTTCAGTTGAATCGTGTAAAAAGGTTGAACGGGTTGGTTTTAACACATAAATATAGTTTCCCAAGTGAACTCACATCCAATCGTGTTATATTACTAATAATATAGCATGTATTATTTGAGTTTTGTGAATATTAGGAGGAGACCAGCTGATGAAGAAATTAATATTAGAAAAACTGATACAAATAGAAGTTGAACATAATGTGAAGGTTTTATTTGCTGTTGAATCAGGTAGTAGAGCATGGGGATTTCCTTCGAAAGATAGTGATTTTGATGTTAGGTTTGTATATGTACATGAAAAGGATTGGTATGTAAGTATTGATCAAAAGCGTGATGTTATTGAGTATCCGATAAATGAGATGCTTGATATTAGTGGTTGGGACGTTCGGAAAGCATTACAATTATTTGCAAAGTCAAATCCTGCATTACTAGAGTGGCTTAGATCGCCAATTGTTTATTATGATCAACTCACACTTTCAGAGGATTTACGAAGTATTGGAAATGAGATTCTTTCTAAGAAAGCATGTATTTACCATTATCTTCATATGGCAAGAGGAAATTACCGAGATTATTTGCAGCATGAAGAAGTGAAAATTAAGAAATACTTTTATGTATTACGTCCATTACTAGCATGTATGTGGATTGAAACATTTCAAGAAATTCCACCGATTTTATTTGATGATTTATTAAAAATCGATGGGTTGGATGAATTATTTTTAAAGGAAGTAATGGCGTTATTAGAGCGTAAGAAACAAGGTGAAGAGCTAGATTTAGAACCTAGAAAAAAGGTATTAAATGATTTTATTGAAGACAAGCTTACATATTTTGAGGATTATGTAAAGGGTATTAATGAATCAAATACAATGGATATAGAACATTTAAATAAGCTATTCCGAAAAACACTTGATCAGTCTTGGGCCAAATAGGAATATTCTATTGCCATATTGGGGAAAATTTCTATGTATTTTAACAAATATTTGAATATCAAACTGCATTGGAGTGTGAATGGATTGGCAAATCTAGAAGGACTATTAAATCAGCAACTTGCTAACTGGAATGTACTTTACGTGAAACTACATAATTATCATTGGTACGTTAAAGGCCCAAACTTTTTTACTTTACATGAAAAATTTGAATTGTATTATGACGAAGCAAAGGTCATGGTAGACGAATTGGGTGAACGAATATTAACGATTGGTGCAAAGCCTATTGCTACGATTCGTGAATATTTAGAAACAGCGACAATCAAAGAAGGTAATCATACATTTTCAGCAGAAGAAATGGTTGCAGACTTAATTAAAGATTATGAAAAAATTGTACAAGAATCTAGAGATGTTATTTCTGTAGCTGAAGAAAGTAATGATGAAGAGACAGCAGACTTATTTTTAGGTAAAATCGCTGAAATTGAAAAAATGCTGTGGATGCTCAAGTCTTTTCTTAATAAATGAATAAATATTAATTTAGATGGGTTGGAACACAAAAAGTGTTTACCAACCCATCTTTTTTTATTTGTAAAATATGCTTTTTAAATCGTGTAATTACAGTGTGAACCCGTTGTATTAAAAGGTTTTTCAATTTATACGAAAGAATGCTTTTGAAAAAAATGAAAAAATAGGTAAAAAATAAATTGTATAATTATTTATAGTTAAGTATAATTATACATTATATAAATCAGGTGAGATTCCAATAAGGGGAGATGGTTAGATGAATAAGGCTTTAGCAGAAACACATGTTAAAAAGAATAGCTTTAAACAAAAGTCTTCGTGGAGTATATCAAAAAATAATTATAGTCCAGTAGATTGGTCTAATTTTAAGGATAAAGATTTTCTTACGATCAGTCAGTTTTCTTCTAGTGAATTATTATTCCTGATTGAGAAAGCATTAGAATTTAAAAACATGCAAAAGTCTGGAAAATTAATGCCTTTTTTAAAAAATAAAGTGTTAGGGATGATTTTTGAAAAAAGTTCGACAAGAACACGATTGTCATTTGAAATTGCAATGAAGCAATTAGGCGGAGATGCAATATTTATGAGCAGTAAAGATTTACAGATTGGTAGAGGCGAAAGTGTGCATGATACTGCTAAAGTTATGTCGCGCTATGTTGATGGTGTGATGATTAGAGCATATTCTCATGAGATGGTCGCAGAATTTGCTGAGCATTCTTCTATACCGGTAATCAATGGGTTAACAGATTTACATCATCCGGCACAAATTATGGCTGATTTATTAACAATTTTAGAACATAAAGGTAGATTAAAAGGCTTGAAGATTAGTTATATCGGAGATGGCAATAACAATGTATGTCATTCATTAATTGAAGGCTCAGCCAAATTAGGAATTCATTTGACGATTTCATGTCCTCCTGGATATGAACCGAATAAAGTGGTTTTGCAGTCTATGAAGCATGTGGCAAAAACGACTGGAAGTTTAATAGAGGTAGTGAATAATCCAGTGGATGGTGTAAAAGATGCAGATGTTGTTGTTACAGATGTTTGGACCAGTATGGGTCAAGAAGAAGAAACAGAAAAGCGACTGAAGATTTTTAGTTCATATCAAGTTAATGATCAACTTTTGGAGAATGCAAAAAATGATTATTTATTTATGCATTGCCTTCCAGCCCATAGAGGTGAAGAAGTAACAGCTTCAGTAATCGATGGAAAGCATTCTGTCGTATTTGATGAAGCTGAAAATCGTTTACATGCTCAAAAGGCAATATTGGTTGCTTTAATGGGTACAGACTTGTAATTACATTTTGAGGGGGAAAACAGAAATGGGAAAAGAAAAAATAGTTTTAGCATATTCAGGTGGATTAGATACATCAGTTTGTATTAAATGGTTACAGGATAAATATCAGTACGATGTCATTGCCCTATGTTTAGATTTAGGAGAAGGAAAAGATGTGGAATTCGTACGACAAAAAGCATTAGATTTAGGTGCTATTAAATCCTATATGATTGATGCAAAAGAACTATTTGCGTCAGATTATCTGTTACCAGCATTAAAAGCGAATGCATTATATGAAGGAAAGTATCCATTATCTTCTGCGTTATCTAGACCATTAATCGCCAAGTTATTAGTGGATGTTGCAAAACAAGAGGGGGCAGTAGCAGTAGCACATGGATGTACTGGTAAAGGTAATGATCAAGTGCGATTTGAAGTTTCTGTAATGGCTTTAGACCCAACATTAAAGGTCGTTGCACCAGTAAGAGAATGGGGAATGACTCGAGACGAAGAAATTGAATATGCAAATGAAAATGGCGTGCCAATTCCAGTAGATTTAGACAATCCTTTTTCAATTGATGCAAATATTTGGGGAAGAGCATGTGAGGCAGGTGTACTTGAAAATCCATGGAATGAAGCACCAGAGGAAGCTTTTGCATGGACGAATAGTATAGAGCAATCACCAGATTCACCCGAATATGTAGAGATTGAATTTGTAAAAGGAAAGCCAGTTGCGTTAAACGGTCATTCATTAGATTTAGTAAGTTTAATTGAAGAGTTAAATCATATAGGTGGAAAGCACGGGGTTGGAAGAATCGATCATATCGAAAATAGATTAGTAGGAATAAAATCTCGTGAAGTATATGAAAATCCAGCTGCTCTTATTTTAATTAATGCCCATAAAGAGTTAGAGTTTCTTACACTACCTCGTGAAGTAACAAATTTTAAAATTAATATTGAACAACAGTTTTCAAAATCACTTTACGATGGTTTATGGTATTCACCTTTAATGCAGGCATTAGATGCATTTATTAATACAACTCAAGAAACTGTTACTGGTACTGTACGCGTTAAATTGTATAAAGGAAATCATAACGTAATTGGTAGAAAGTCAGATTACAGTTTATATAATGAAGAACTTGCAACATATTCAAAAGGAGATCTTTTTGATCATCAAGCAGCAATCGGTTTTATTAAGCTTTGGGGCTTACCGACAAAAGTATTTAGTGAAGTAACAAATCAAAAAACAGTTTTCGTAAAATAATCGTATTAGGGAGGCCATCATGTCAAAGCTTTGGGGTGGGCGTTTTACAAAGGATACAAATAAGTTAGTTGAAGAATTTACAGCTTCAATTCAATTTGATCAAGTCATGGCAAGTGAAGATATCGCAGGAAGTATTGCACACGCTACGATGCTTGGTGAATGTGGAATTATTGATCAGAGCGATGCTGAGTTAATCATTAAAGGATTAAATAAATTATTAGTTAAAATTGAAAATAACGAAGTACAATTTAGTGTTGAGAATGAAGATATACACATGAATATTGAGAGTATGTTAATTGAGGAAATCGGACCTGTTGGGGGGAAATTGCATACTGGTCGTAGCCGAAATGATCAAGTTGCGACAGATATGCATTTATACTTACGAAATAAAACTGAGTTGATTATCGGGTTAATCGAAAACGTGCAATCAATCATTGTAAAAAAGGCTAAACAGCATGTGAATACAATTATGCCTGGATATACTCATCTTCAACGTGCTCAACCAGTATCATTTGCACATCATCTTCTAGCATATTTTTGGATGCTTGAACGAGATAAGGGGCGTTATAAAGATAGTTTAAAACGCATCAATATATCACCTTTAGGAGCGGGAGCTTTAGCCGGTACAACATTTCCAATTAATCGTAAGCGAACTGCTGATTTACTAGGGTTCTCTGATATTTATTTAAACAGTTTAGATGCTGTTAGTGATCGTGATTTCATTGTAGAGTTCCTTTCGCATTCAGCTCTATTAATGTCACATATTTCTAGGTTATCAGAGGAACTTGTTATTTGGTCTAGTCAAGAATTCCAATTTGTTGAGCTTGATGATGCGTTTTGTACCGGTTCTAGTATCATGCCTCAAAAGAAAAATCCTGATGTTCCCGAATTATTACGTGGAAAGACAGGGCGAGTATATGGAAGCTTGATGGGCTTATTAACGGTCTTAAAAGCGTTACCGTTAGCTTATAACAAAGATATGCAGGAAGATAAAGAAGGTATGTTTGATACAGTTTATACGGTTGAAGGATCTTTACAACTACTATCGGGCATTATTGAATCAATGAAAGTAAATGAAAGCAAGATGTATGAGGCTGTACAAAAGGATTACTCTAATGCAACTGATCTTGCAGATTACTTAGTACGAAAAAATATTCCATTTCGACAAGCTCATGAAATTGTCGGAAAAACAGTGCTATATGCAATAGAAGAACAGAAATTTCTTGGGGAATTAACCATCAAAGAATACAAACAAATTAACAATGTATTTGAGTCAGATATTTATGATGCTTTGCATCCAAAAACAGTCATGGAAGCAAGAATTAGTGAAGGTGGTACTTCTTCTAAAGAGGTATTGAATCAACTATTTATAGCTGAAGAAAGTTTAAAAATGTCTTAATGTTTGTTATAATTAAAAATTCTTGGAACGTCCAATACATACAAATTGGGCGTTTTTTATATGGAAGCAACGTAAATTATGATTTCTTTTAACTTCATTCATAATTTTCGATAAAATATGCAAATACTATAAATAGTTTCTAATAAAAGGTAGGTATATTATGAGTGGACAAGTGAAAAATAGCGTTTTTAAGGCGTCCGAAGGTATTGCCCATGCAGTCTTTGTGATGATTGGGATTGGTTCTTTAATTGAAAGTATTGGAAAGATTTTTCATATTGAATCGTTTGCCATCATTGGTTTATCAACAAAGCTTTTAATGGCTCCAGCAATTGGGGCAGGTATTGCAGTTCTGCTAGGGGCAAATACTTTAATCATCTTTTCAGCTATGGCTGCAGCGTTAATTGGATCAGGTGCATTAGCAATGGTTGATACAGCAATGACCATTAAAATGGGTGAACCAATAGGTGCTCTACTTGCTGCATTAGTTGCAATTTATCTTGGGAAGTTAATACAAGGAAGAACGAAATTAGATTTGATGATAGTTCCATTATTTTCAATTCTTATAGCAGGTTTAGTTGGTTTATCCTTATCCAAATGGATTTCTCCAATATTAGTCACTGCAGGGAATTTTATTAAAGAATCAACTGAAGGATCACCTATTGTCTCATCAATCGTACTAGCAGTTGTTTGGGGGATTTTAATCGTATCGCCTGCATCTTCAGCAGCATTAGCCATTGCGCTAAATTTAGATGGCATTGCAGGAGGAGCAGCATTAGCAGGAACAGCAGCACAGTTTGTAGGGTTAGCTGTGATCTCAGCAAGGGAAAATGAACCTGGAAGTATTCTCGGTTTATTGATCATAACGCCTAAGCTACAATTGCCTAATGTAACACGAAATCTTAAAATACTCATACCAACAATGGTAGCAAGTGCTGTTGCGGGTCCAGTATCTGCATTTCTATTTCATATTGTAGCGCCAAAAGAAATTGCAGGTCTAGGATTATGCGCATTAGTAGCACCAATGAATTTACTATCAACCCACGGGACGGCAAGTATCATACCAATGATTGTTACATATATTTTAGTTCCAGGTATCGTATCTTATATCGTCTATATCCTGTTAAAACAAATGAATATGATAAAAGATGGAGAATTGAAAATTAATTAGCAAAAAAGAGTATCTAAGGATACTCTTTTTTTGTCGGACTGAACAGTCGCCTCCACATTTCAGTATGTCTAGTTCCGGCTCCTAGCTCCTCGAGGTCATAAGCCAAGGCCCAATAAAGGTTAAAGAGCAACCTTTATCGGTCCTCGTCTTATGCTTGTCGGGGCTGAACAGTCGCCTCCACATTTCAGTATGTCTAGTTCCGGCTCCTAGCTCCTCGAGGTCATAAGCCGAAGCCCAACGAAGGTTAAAAAAAAACCTTCATCGTTCTTCGTCTTATGCTTGTCGGAGCTAACCAGTCGCCTCCACTTTTCAGTATGTCTAGCTCCAGGCGTTTGCCCCTCGAGTCATAAGCCAAAGCCCATTAAAGGTAAAAAGCACCTTTATTGGTCTTTGGCTTATGCTTGTCGGGGCAGGGCGAACGCCTTCCACATTTCAGTATGTCTAGTTCCGGCTCCTAGCTCCTCGAGGTTATAAGCCGAAGCCCAACGAAGGTTAAAAAACAACCTTCATCGTTCTTCGTCTTATGCTTGTCGGAGCTAACCAGTCGCCTCCACTTTTCTGTCTATTTATCCATAAAAAACAGTTTTAGTCCTATTCCTGTGAAGATGGCTCCTTGGGATAGGTTGATGATTCGGGATGATTTTTCGTTTTGTAGTAGTTTTTCGCCTAAGCTTCCTGCGAATATGGCAATGATTGAGAAGACGATTAGTGTCAGGATCATAAATGTTAATCCTAGGACGATCATTTGTAGTGGGACTGATATCCCATTCTTTTCAATGAATTGTGGTAAGAATGCTAGGAAAAATAATGAAACTTTTGGGTTTAGTACATTCATTAAAAATCCACGACGGTAAAGTGCTGGTAAAGTTTGTTTTTTAGGTTTTGCGAATTCACCAACTTCATTACTTGATCGAAATGCTTGGTATGCTAAGTATAGTAAATAAAATGCACCTAAGTATTTTAAGATGGAAAAGGCGATATTGGATTGATATAAAATAGCAGAAAGTCCAATTGAAGCGGCCAATGTATGAATTGTTACGCCAGAACAGAGTCCTAATGCTGTGGCTATACCTTCTTTTTTTCCATATGAAATACTTTGTGCCATAACGAATATGTTGTCAGGTCCTGGTGCGATGATGAGTAATAAAGATACGCCAATAAAAGATAGATAAATAGTTAAATCCAATATGAAACCTCCTTAAGAAATAGATTGATAGATTTTTTTATTCTACTTCATTCTTTAACTTCCTTCAATGATCATAATTATACAAGCAAGCAACTTGAGTAGATAGTTAGAGAAATCTTTTATTATCTTATGTTATCTGTTGTGAATTAGAAATAAGAAGTAGTAAACTTTGGTAGTAGATAGTATATATATTGTTTAATGAAGGGAGATACTGTAATGACTGAAAAAGAAAAAATGATAAATAGTGAATTGTATCTTGCTGGTGATGCAGAGCTAGTAAAAGAGCGTGAAATCGCAAGGCGTTTAACACGTGAGTTTAATACGACTACTGAGACTGAAAGCAGTAAGAGAGAGTCAATCTTGAAACAATTATTCGGATCAACAGGTGAAAGCTTGTATATTGAACCTACTTTCCGTTGTGATTATGGATACAATATTCATGTTGGCCAAAATTTTTATGCTAACTTCGATTGCGTTATTTTAGATGTTTGTCCAGTTAAGATAGGTGTAAATTGTTTTATGGCACCTGGTGTACATATTTATACTGCAACTCATCCTCTAGATCCAATTGAACGTGCAAGTGGAGTAGAGTTTGGTAAACCTGTAACAATTGGTGATAATGTTTGGTTAGGTGGTCGAGCAATTATTAATCCAGGTGTTACGATTGGAGATAATGTTGTAGTTGCTTCAGGTGCTGTTGTAACGAAAGATGTACCTAACAATGTAGTAGTTGGCGGCAATCCTGCAAGAGTACTAAAAGAGATAAAATAAAAAAAAGAAGAGAATTAAATTCTCTTCTTTTTTTATTCGAATCATTTTATGAACTATAAAAAAAGGTATTTTGTAGTTTTATGGAGAAATATAATACGTGTCATTTTCTTTTTATAGAAGAAGTTACTTATTTATCCAAACTTTCGGATAGGGCATTTTCCTGAATATTTGATTCGAATTTCACAAAATGTTCAAAAAGTTAGGTTGAATACAATTCCGAAGTTCTGGAATTTCCAAGAATTCGGAACGTAATCGATGAAGTTTTCCGGTTTTTCGGAAACTCTTTTAAACTAAAATGTTTGAATATTGTAAATTTACTTGATATAGCTAGTATTATAGATTTCTATCATTCCAAATATAACTTGGCACACTACTTGCTAATATGATGTTAGATAGTATTTTTCTAGGAAAGGAGAAATAGATCTAACAAAACCTATATAACAGGTTAATTATTATTAAATGTAAGCGTTAACAAAAATGCCAATATGTTCGTATTAAAGGGAGGGTATTATGGAAATTTTAATTATTTTATTATCTTTAGGACTTTTAATGTTTGTGGCGTATCGTGGTTTTTCTGTTATTTTATTCGCGCCAATTTGTGCTTTATTCGCTGTATTATTAACAGAGCCGAGTTATGTTCTTCCATTCTTTAGTAATATCTTTATGGAAAAAATGGTTGGCTTTATTAAACTGTATTTCCCTGTATTCTTACTTGGAGCTATTTTCGGTAAGATTGTTGAAATGTCTGGGATTGCAGAATCTATTGCGAAAACAATTATCAATGTAGTTGGAGCAAAGAGAGCGATTTTAGCAATCGTATTAATGGGTGCAATTTTAACATATAGTGGTGTTAGTTTATTCGTAGCAGTATTTGCAATTTATCCTTTCGCTGCTAATTTATTCCGTGAGGCAAATATTCCTAAACGTTTAATTCCTGGAACAATTGCACTTGGTGCTTTTACTTTTACAATGGATGCTTTACCTGGTACACCCCAAATTCAAAACGTCATTCCTACTACATTTTTTAAGACAGATATTTATGCAGCTCCAATTTTAGGGATTCTTGGAGGGATTTTTGTTATCGCAATAGGTATGTGGTATTTAGAATCTCGACGTAAAAAAGCTGAAAAAGCTGGTGAAGGTTACTTAGGTTTTAATGGGGAGCTTGCTGCAGCAAACGAACCACAGGTGAACAATGAAGAAGCGACATCTTTAACGACAAATACATCTACAGTATTAAGTCAAGTGTTAGCATTTGTACCATTATTATTAGTTGGTATTTCAAATAAGTTTTTTGTTACGTCATTTCCAAAATGGTATCCAAATGGGTTTGATTTCAAATCAATCGGATTAGAAGCATTTGGAGTAGTTCAAATTCCAGCAGTTGTTGGTATTTGGTCAGTTGAATGTGCATTAATTATCGGTATTTTTTCAGCAATGATTTATGGTTTCAAACGAATCCGTAAAAATCTTCAAACAGGTATTAATGCAAGTATCGGTGGCGCGTTATTAGCGGCAATGAACACTGGAGCGGAATATGGTTTTGGTGGAGTAATTGCAGCATTACCAGGCTTTGGGGTAGTTAGTAAAGGAATCTCAACAACATTTACTGATCCACTTGTAAATGGAGCTGTAACAACGACTACGCTAGCTGGTATTACAGGTTCAGCATCTGGAGGTATGGGAATTGCTTTAAGTGCGATGTCAGAAAAGTACGTTGAAGCAATTAATAAATTTAATATTCCACCTGAAGTAATGCATCGTGTTATCTCAATGTCATCTGGTGGTATGGATACATTACCTCATAATGGTGCTGTTATTACATTATTAGCTGTAACTGGATTAACTCATCGCCAGTCATATAAAGATATTTTTGCTATTACAATAATAAAAACAGTTGCAGTATTCTTTGTCATCGCAGTATTTAAACTAACAGGGCTTTATTAAAATCTATTCTATTAATCTTACTTTTGAAGGGAGCAGTATTATGAGCAAGAATAAGGTTATTACATCAATTGAAGAGGTAGCAGCAAATATTCAAGATGGAGCTACGATTATTGTTGGTGGTTTTGGGTTATGTGGTATTCCTGAGAAAATGATTTTAGCGTTAAGAGATAAGGGAACAAAAGACTTAACGATCGTTAGTAATAATTGTGGTGTAGATGATTGGGGTCTAGGACTTTTACTTGCAAATAAACAGATTAAAAAAATGATTTCTTCATATGTTGGTGAGAATAAAATTTTTGAAAAGCAGTTTTTAAGTGGAGAGCTTGAAGTTGAACTTGTACCACAAGGAACGCTTGCAGAACGTATACGAGCTGGTGGTGCAGGTATTCCTGGCTTTTACACAGCTACTGGAGTAGGCACACCAATTGCTGAAGGAAAAGAACATAAAGTATTTAATGGAAAAACATATATTTTAGAAGAAGGTATTACGGGAGACTATGCATTTGTTAAAGCATGGAAAGGTGATAAACAAGGAAATCTAGTGTTTAGAAAAACTGCTCGTAATTTTAATCCTCTTGCAGCGATGGCTGGAAAAATTACAATTGCTGAGGTTGAAGAATTAGTTGAAACAGGCGATTTAAATCCTGATGAAATTCATACACCTAGTATTTATGTACAACATGTGTTTCATGGTCAGACATATGAAAAAAGAATTGAACGCAGAATGACAACTGGAGTATAGGAGGGGCTAAACATGAAAGATATTCGTCAATTAATCATTCAAACTGCTGTAAAAGAAATTCAAGATGGCATGTACGTTAATCTAGGAATTGGTCTACCGACATTATTAGCTAACTATCTCCCAGAAGGCATTGAAGTAATGCTTCAATCTGAAAACGGTTTATTAGGTATTGGACCTTATCCAACTGAAGCTGAAATTGATGCTGATTTAATTAATGCAGGAAAAGAAACAGTTACTGCTACTAGAGGTGCTTCATATTTTGATAGTGCTGAATCATTTGCAATGATCAGAGGAGGTCACATTGACTTGGCTATTTTAGGAGGCATGGAAGTCTCTGAAACTGGTGATCTAGCAAACTGGATGATTCCTGGGAAAATGGTAAAAGGTATGGGTGGTGCCATGGACTTAGTAAATGGTGCAAAGAAAATTGTTGTAGTCATGGAGCATGTTAATAAGTACGGTGAGAGTAAAGTGAAGAAAGCCTGTACTTTACCTTTAACAGGTAAGGGTGTTGTTCATAGATTGATTACTGAATTAGCAGTATTCGATTTTACTGACAAAGGTATGGTTTTAGTAGAGTGTGTTGGTGAAGCAACAATTCAGGAAATCCGTGAAAAAACTGAAGCAGCATTTATCGTTAGCCCTCAGTTGTTAAACAATGTGAACTAAGGGTGAAAGGAGAATGAAAAATGCAACACATGCTTTCACAAAAGGTCGCATTAATTACTGGAGCTGGTAGTGGAATTGGTTTTGAAATTGCCAAAACATTTGCCGAGCAAGGTGCAACAGTAGTATTAACAGATTTGAATGAAAAGAACGTTCAAAATGCATCAAACGAATTAAAGGAATTAGGTTTTGATGCCATCGCCTACGCATGTGATGTGACAAATGAAGAGCAAGTAAAAGAGGTATTCGATAAAGTAATAGAGCAATATGGAGAACTTCATATTTTAATCAATAATGCTGGATTACAATACGTTTCCTCGATTGAGGAATTTCCAACTGAGAAATTTGAATTGCTATTAAAAGTCATGTTAACAGCACCATTTATTGGCATTAAGCATGCTTTTCCGATTATGAAAAAACAAAATTATGGCCGAATTATTAATATGTCATCTATCAATGGACTGATCGGCTTTGCAGGAAAAGCAGCATATAACTCTGCGAAACATGGCGTGATTGGATTAACGAAGGTAGCAGCTTTAGAGGGAGCAGAGCATGGAATTACAGTGAATGCAATCTGCCCGGGATATGTTGATACGCCATTAGTTCAAAATCAATTAGCTGATTTAGCAAAAACTAGAAATGTTCCATTAGAAAGTGTCATTGAAGAAGTCATTTATCCATTAGTTCCACAAAAGCGTTTATTGTCAGTACAAGAAATTGCAAATTATACAGTATTTCTTGCAAGTCAATATACGAGTGGTATAACTGGTCAAGCGAGTGTAATCGATGGAGGTTATACAGTACAGTAAGGATTGAAAAGTAGGGAAGTAAGGAAAAGAGTAAGGAAAAACGTAAAGTTAGGGGAAATAGTTGTATCAGTCTAAGGCTATTATTACCTGTCCTTCTCTTTATCCTGCTTTTCCCTCTTTATTTTTTTCTGATTATTTTCAATATTTAAGTTATAATAGAGGTAGCATAAAATTATACTTGATTTAAAAAGTGGGGGAAACACGAATGAATAAAATGCTTCAATGCCTACCATTTAATTGGATTCAAGAAATAGTTAATTTAGCTGCCGAATGGATTGTAGTCGTTGATCGTGACGGAAAAGTACTCTATATGAACGAATCATATTGTAAATTTGTTGATAGAGATCCTGATGAAGTAATTGGTATGGATGTTCAAGATGTAATTGAGAATTCACGAATGCATTTTGTAGCGAAAACAGGGCAGGCTGAAGTAGCGGAAATTCATCCGATAAAAAATACAGAAATGGTAGCGAATCGATATCCATTATTTATAGATAATGAATTAGTCGGTGCAGTTGGAACTGTCATGTTTAGAAATGCACAAGATTGGCTGGAGTATTCTAAAAAGGTAGAACCGCTTATCGAAGAATTAAATTATTATAAAAAAAGATTCGAGAAAGAATTAGTAAGTAAATATAGTTTTAGCCAATTAATAGGGTCAACTCCATCTTTTCATGCGGCAAAACAATTAGCTGAAAAAGTTTCGGCGAGTTCATCTGCCATTCTATTATTTGGAGAATCTGGTACAGGAAAAGAATTATTTGCTCATGCAATTCACGATGCTAGTCCAAGAAGACTATTTCCTTTTGTAAGAGTTAATTGTGCTTCAATACCAGAACATTTACTAGAATCAGAGCTTTTTGGTTATGAAGAAGGTGCATTTACAGGTGCAAAACGTGGTGGAAAAAAAGGGAAATTTGAAATAGCAAATAGAGGGACTATTTTTCTTGATGAAATAGGAGATATGTCCTTACATATGCAAAGTAAATTACTTCGAGTCCTTCAAGAAAAAGAAATTGAACGTGTGGGTGGAAATTCACCGATTTCCATTGATGTTCGCGTCATTGCAGCTACTCATCGAAACCTAGAAGATATGGTTGTATTAAAAGAATTTCGCCAAGATTTATATTACAGATTAAATGTGATTAAAGTAGATATTCCACCATTACGTGAACGAATTCAAGATATTCCTTTAATTGCCAATGCTTTATTAAAAAAGCTAGAAAGAAAGTTTCATAGACATGGAATACAAATTTCTAATGAGGTTTTTCAAATTTTAAAGTCTCATCATTGGCCGGGAAATGTTAGAGAGCTAGAAAATGTTATTGAAAGATGTGTGAATGTTTTAACTGGTAATGTCATTACACCTGAGCAATTACCTCTTTACTTATACGAAAATCCATCAAATAAAATCTTATTAAATCATGATCCATCACACTACATAAAAAGTGATTTGAAATTAACAAAGTCATTAAAAGAATTAATTGAAGAAACTGAACGAAATGCAGTAATACAAGCATTAGTTGAAGCAAATGGTAATAAAATAGAGGCTGCTAAACTATTAGATATTAGTAAATCAACCTTTTATGAAAAAATTAAATACTATAACATTCATAGAAATGAAATTGATGAATTCATTAAAAACTAATTTAATTAGGGGGATTAAAAATGGGAGAAAAAGTTGTAATTGTAAGCGCTGTCAGAACGGCGATTGGAAATTTTAATGGATCTTTAAAAGATATATCTGCTGTCGAATTAGGAGCTAAGGTAATTGCAGAAGCACTTAATCGAGCAGGTATTCATGGACATCAAGTTGATGAAGTAATTATGGGGAATGTATTACAATCTGGCTTAGGTCAAAATCCTGCAAGGCAAGCCGCAATTAAAGCAGGATTACCTCAATCTGTCTCAGCTATGACAATCAATAAAGTATGTGGATCTGGATTAAAAACTATTCACCTAGCAACACAAGCAATCTTAGCTGGAGATGCTGACATTATCGTTGCAGGTGGAATGGAAAATATGAGTCAGGCACCTTACTTGCTTCAAGGAGCAAGAGAAGGTTATAAAATGGGACATCAAAAAGTAGTAGACAGTATGATTTCAGATGGGTTATGGTGTGCATTTAATGATTATCATATGGGAATTACTGCTGAGAATTTAGCAAACCAATATGAGATTTCTAGAGAAGCGCAAGACCAATTTGCAATTCATAGCCAGCAAAAAGCAGAACAAGCAATTAAAAACGGTAACTTTGTTGAAGAAATTGTTGCAGTTGAAATTCCACAAAGAAAGAAAGATCCTATTATCTTCAAAGAAGATGAGTATCCAAAATTTGGATCATCATTTGAGAAAATATCAACATTAAGACCGGCATTTGATAAAAATGGTACAGTCACTGCAGCAAATGCCTCTGGAATAAATGACGGTGCTTCTGCTGTTGTGGTCATGAGTGAGAAAAAAGCAAAAGAACTAGGAATCGTGCCACTTGTAAAGATAAGTGCTAATAGTAGTGCGGGTGTCGATCCAAGCATTATGGGAATTGGTGCTGCATTTGCGGCTAAAAAAGTAATTGAAAAATCAAATATAGAATTAAGTGAAATTGGCTTAATTGAAGCAAATGAAGCGTTTGCTGCACAATCACTTTCAGTAATGAAAGAATGTGGCTTTGATGAGAATATTGTTAATGTAAATGGTGGTGCAATTGCATTAGGTCATCCAATCGGGGCAAGTGGAACAAGAATATTGGTTTCTTTAATTCATGAAATGAAGAGAAGAGAGACTAGATATGGGCTTGCAACACTTTGTATTGGCGGAGGCCAAGGAGTAGCTACAATCATTGAAAATTGCTTTGAATAAAATTTGATTATCTAATTAACTGTAAAAGAGCCGTTTGGCTCTTTTTTCATTACTTTCCAATTTTTAGTTCATACTATAAAAAAAGGGACGGTAAAGGTTGTGCAAAAGTGTATTCAAATGCAATTATTATTTTAATTTATTCTGTATTTGGGTTTCTAATATTTCTTTACTTATATAAAAATTTAATAAAATATTTTGAAAAAAGTAAGAAATATATCGGTCATGGCTTTAAAATACTTATTTTATACTTACTATTATTGTTATGTACTTGGATCAGTTCATTGAAAGCAGCAAAAGTCATTTTCCCCTTATTAGATGAAGAGGGAATTCAGTATAAGTTAATAGTAGGGATGGTTATTTTTCTAATTATCGTTTTAAATACGATTTGGATCATTATTAATCTCTATATCATTAATAAGCTTCCGCAATATACAGGATATATAAAATCAATTATATTTGGCTTATTTTTTATTTCATTGATAGTAGTGACTTCTGTTTTAATTTATGGAAATATATATCAGGATTATAATATTTACTATAAGGACATAGACCCCATCATCATGGTATATTTAAAGGCAATGAAAGAGTATTTGGGATAACGAATCTTTTGTACTTTAGTAGCATTGTTATATTTACAATCGGAATTGATGACGTAGCTATTATAGGTGCAGATTTAAAGTGGATTGTTATGAGTGAAATGTTTCTTTCTTACTTACTGATGAGTATTTTCGTACCATGTTTTTTAGTGCTTTTGGACCCTAAGGATATAAAAAAGAAAAAACAAAAAAAGAAACAATCTTAAGAAAAACTGTCAAATTTTGACAGTTTTTTTATTTTGTAGTGGTATGATGAAAATAGTAGTAACATCATGTTAGAGAGGGGATTATAAGATGAGACAAGCCTTTAAATTTAGTTTGACTACTATTTGCAGTACGATACTATTATCTTCTCTATTTATGACAGATATTGGTAGAGTAGGTTTAAAGATTGATAGAACGGTATTTGCAGCTGGGAATACTACAACAAAAAAAGCTCAAAAACCGATCACGATCACTTTAGCAGGAGATATCATGTTTGAAGGGAAAATTAAATCACAGATCAATAAATATGGAGTTGACTATCCTTTCAAATATGTTAGTCCATATTTTAAACAGTCTGACCTTACATATGTAAACTTAGAAACAAGTATCTCAAAAAGAGGAAAAGCAGAAAATAAACAATTTACATTTCGTGCAGATCCTTCAATTGTCAAAGGAATTAAAAATTCAGGGATTGATGTTGTTTCACTAGCAAACAATCATTCTCTTGATTATGGAAATACAGCTTTGATGGACACAATTGATTATGCTAAGAAAGCAAATATTAGTACAGTTGGTGCTGGTAAGAATACGAAGGAAGCTTTTTCTGCACAGTATCGAACAATTAATGGGAAGAGAGTAGCTATTCTCGGTTTTAGTAGAGTATTACCTGAAGCTTCTTGGTTCGCTTCTACGAATAAAGCAGGTATTGCTTCTGCATATACAACAAATCCTATGATGCAATATGTAAAAACTGCTGTAAAATATTCGGATTATACAATCATTATGATTCACTGGAATAAGGAAAGAAAAGATTATCCAGAGGATTATGCTAGACAACTAGGAAAACAATTTATTGATGCCGGAGTAGATGCAGTTATTGGAGGTCATAGTCATACACTCATGGGAACAGAGATGTATAAAGGGGCACCTATTTATTACAGCCTAGGAAACTTTATATTTGATGGCGCAAATGACCAAAAGGGCCAAGAAAGTATGATCGTTAAACTGACGCTAGAAAATAATAAAGTAAAAAGTTCTATTATTCCTTTAAAAATTACGAATGGTATTCCGCGACCAGTAAACAATTCATATAATCAAACGATAATAAATAAATTAAATAAGATTTCCTATAATACGAAATTTACAACCAATGGTACTTTGACGAGTAAGTAATAGATATCAGTTGTAATTAGTTTGTTCATCTAATTTAATATTGATCAAGATGCTTATTAAATAAACGACTTCCCTTTGCAGGGAGAAAACAATAAAATATCACAAGTTATGACAACTAATTAGAACGGTAATTAGTTGTCATTTTTTATTAAAAGAAGACTCTAATTAGATAAGATTATCGCTTTTTAAGGGGTGTTGTTTAAAACAGTTTTTTTGAGTGTACTGATGACAAAGAATGTGATTGGAACGGAAGGCCACTCGACTCCTGTGGGAATAGCGGGAAGGTTGAGACCCCGGAGGCTTGCCGAGGAGGCTCAAGCTTAGCCCCACGGAAAGCGAGTTGCCTGAAGTGGAAATCAACGCAAGCATTTTTAATACAATAAATTGTTCGAAATTAATATTTAAGCTAAAAAAAAGAGGCGCCTCATGTCAAATTGACTTATGAGACAGCCTCTTTTTTTTCAATTAATCTATTAAATAATTCTCACACTAATGACGCCTTCAATTTGCTTAATATATTGTTCAACTTGCTCGTTGATCATGTCATCAAGGTCAATCATTGTATAGGCATATGCACCTTTACTACGGTTAAGCATATCCGCTATATTTACATGATATTTTGCTAGTAGCCCAGTAATTTGCCCAACCATATTTGGAATGTTTTTATGAGAAATCGTAATTCGTTTCTTTCCTGTATAAGGAAGTTCTACATTAGGGAAGTTGACTGAGTTTTTTATATTGCCTGTTTCTAAGTAATTCTTTAATTGTTTTGCAGCCATTCGAGCACAATTTTCTTCTGATTCTTTCGTAGAAGCACCTAAGTGAGGAATTGGGATTACATTTTGCATTCCAATGACCTTCTCATTTGGAAAATCAGTTACGTATACACCAACAGTTCCATCATTTAATGCATTTTCAAGAGCGGTATCATCAACTAATTCGGCACGAGAGAAATTTAACAGTCGACTTCCTTTTTTCATAAGTGATAATAATTTTTCATTCACAAATCGATTTGTCTCGTTTGTTAGAGGTACGTGAATTGTAATATAATCACAAGTTGAGAAAATTTCTTCAAGATTATCAATGCGTTGCACATTTCTTGATAATCGCCAAGCTGTATCCACTGAAATATAAGGGTCATAACCATATACTTCCATATCTAGTGCTAAAGCATCGTTGGCAACGAGAGCTCCAATTGCTCCTAATCCGATAATACCCAATTTCTTTCCAGCGATTTCTACACCTGCATATTCTTTTTTTCCAGCTTCAACTATTTTTGTAATATTACTCTCACCAAATAAAGAACGCGTCCATTCAACACCTTCAAGAATACGACGAGATGATAGTAGTAGACTAGTTAATACAAGCTCTTTCACTGCATTTGCATTTGCACCAGGTGTATTAAATACAACTATTCCTCTTGCTGTACAATCGTCGATCGGAATATTGTTTACACCAGCACCTGCTCTTGCGATTGCTTTTACACTTTCAGGTATATTCATTTCATGCATACTATAACTTCTTAATAGAATGCCATCCGGTTCATTCATATCGTTTTCAATTGTATAATTTTGTATTGGAAATTCATTTATACCGTTTTTAGAAATATTATTTAAAGTTTGAATTTTAATCATGATTCAATCACCTCTACTATTTTCTTTTCAAATTGACTCATAAACTGAACTAACTTTTCAATTCCTTCAATCGGCATTGCATTGTATATGCTTGCTCTCATTCCACCAACAGAGCGATGGCCTTCAAGATTCACAAATCCATTAGCTGAAGCTTCAACTAAAAATTGTTTGTTTATTTCTTCTGAAGGTGTTGAAAATGGAATGTTCATTAATGATCTACTTTCGATTTCAACTGGTGAAGAAAACAAAGGTGATTGATCGATAAAGTCATATAATAATTTTGCTTTTAATAGATTATTTTCATGAATTTGTTTAAGTCCACCTTGTTCCTTAATCCACTCTAGTACGAGCATAGAAACATAGATACTAAATGTAGGCGGTGTGTTATAAAGTGAGGATGCCCCAACGTGAGTTTTATAATCTAACATAGTTGGACAAAGAGTGTTAGCATGGCCAATTAAATCATCACGAATGATGACAATCGTTAATCCAGCAGGACCAATATTTTTTTGAGCTCCAGCATAAATTAACCCAAATTTAGAAACATCAATTGGTTCAGAGAGAATATTTGATGAAAAGTCAGCAACTAAAGGTGCTTTAGTAGTTGGAAAAGAAGAAAATTTTGTTCCTTCAATTGTATTGTTTGATGTGATATGTAAGTAATCAATGGAAGGATCAATATATAAATCTTCTAATTTAGGAATATAGGAGTAATTTTTGTCTTCTGAAGATGCAATAATCTTAACATCTCCATATTTTTTTGCTTCAGAAATAGCTTTTTTAGACCAAGAACCTGTATTAATAAACGCAGCAGTTTGGAAATGTTTTAATAAATTTAATGGTACCATTGAGAATTGTGTTGAAGCTCCACCTTGTAAAAATAATACTTTGTAGTTTGTTGGGATTTCTAAAATTTCCCTTAATAAAGCTTCACATTTCTGAATGATTTCCTCAAATTCCTTAGAACGATGACTCATTTCCATTACCGACATTCCTGCATTACCAAATGAAACTAGATCTTTCTGTACTTTTTCTAACACTGAAACTGGTAAGACAGAGGGGCCAGCAGAGAAATTATAAACACGCTCCATAATATCATCCTCACCTGATTTTTTATAATATTCTAACTTTAAACCAAGGCAAACTGAAGGTCAATAAAAGGTTTGTTTTTGTCAAAATAAATTCTATTTTTACGAAATATTTTCAAATAAAAGAAGGAAACATTCGTGATATGGAGAAATATGCTTAAGTTAAGAATAAATAAATGTTTCACAGGAGGAAAAATTGAAAAAGATTATTGGATTAGTACTTAGTTTTGTATTATTCTTTCATGTATTACCGACAGCTCAAGCAAGTGAATTAGAGGACATAAATGGGCAATACAAAGAATTGTATGCATCAGATTTGTCATATGTAAACGGTGTATATAAGAGTGAAGGAAAAAAGGTAAAAGATATTGTAGGAGTTAGCTCAGATATAAAAGATGCCTTAGGTGAATGGACAGTAGTTTCTGTATCAAAAAACGGTGGCTCAGTTAATGTAGGTTTTGAGGCGATCGTTTTACAGAATCCAGATAAAGCAAAAAATGAATATATTATCGCATACAAAGGTTCTGCGGGTTCTTTAACAGATAAAGATTGGAAGGATAACTCTGAAGCAATTTCTAAAATTTCAACTGATTTAACACAAAAAACAGGTGTTGTCTATCATCCACAAGATGCTGATGCAGTATTATTTACACAATCAATTTTAAGCAAATATAAAGGCGCGACATTTACCTTAACAGGTCATTCATTAGGTGGTCATTTAGCGCAAAGAACTAAAATAGACTTAAAGCTAGAAGGAACAAAGGTTGTTACATTCAATTCATTGGGTGTTGTGACAGAAGCAAAATTGTCTGATTATGCTAATTATTTACAAGGAAATATGAACTTCATTATAGATGGAGAATTTGTTGATAAATACAATAAATTATATTTAATCACAAGCTTAGGTAACAAATATACATTGTTATTACCGAATGTAACTTCAGATCAAGAGAAACATAAATTAGTTAATTTTTACACATACACAAAAAAGACGTATGCAGTCTATCAAAATACTAAGCTATTAAAAACATTTTATAATGTAAATAATGCAAAACAATTAGCGAGTATGAATTTAAAAACAACGATAAAAACTTTAGATGGTAAAGTAACATGGAAAAACGACAATCGTTATGCAGTTTATTTACATGAAAAACTTTTATATACTTTTCCAGATCGAAAAACAGCTGACAAATTTGCAAATGTACAGGCTGGAAGAAGAGTATTAGATTTAAAGACAAATAAAAATGTATATTTTAAATCAAATGCTAATTTTAGATATAGTGTTTATCTAGGAAAAGATAAACTTGATATATTTACTTCAAGCAATGATGCGATAAAATTTGCAAAGTTAAACAGTAAACGAGTTGTAAAAGATGAAAAAACAAAGAAAATAATTTATCCGAATAAGTAAAACGAAAGTAGCTTGTCTTGTGACAAGCTACTTTTTCGTTATATTTAATTGAATAGTCAGATATGTAAAGAGTAGTAAATCTAATTAAAGATGATTAATCTTATTTACATACCACGAAGGAATTATATTTTTAAAGTTGTCATGATCCTCTAAGATTCTATATACTCGTTTCCACATTGTCTCAATTAAATGTGGTGTTGTTTTATAGCTCCAAATAATATCTGAAGGAATGATCATTGCAGCATAAAGTGTGTAATATTGCCAAAATTCATCCGGGATGTTGTCAGAGAAATAACCGTCTATTTGACCAATCGAAAAAGGCTTACTAATCTCACTTGTAAATAAGGCGACTTTGTGAAAATCATGATATGGATCACCCCATTCAAAGCGATCAAAATCAATAACAGCTGCTAGTTCACCTTCGTTAAAAATGATATTTGATGGGTGGAAATCATCGTGAAGAAACCGAACTGGTCGATCTTTTAATAAATGAATGTGCTGATCAATAAAATGTAAAATATCGTTTATTTCAGGGAATGAAATTGTTGACTCACTAAATAATTGTAAGTATCTATTGTGCTTATTCAGTTTATAATCTTCCCATGTCTGTAATGAAGAAGGATCTGAAAGAGAATGAAGTTTTTTCAATTCCTTGCCGGCATGATAACCTAACTTATATTGCGTATCACTTGAAAAGTGATGTAAAGACTCCTCACCGTCAACTCCGTTTATGCTTGATACAATTTGGATACAAATCGAATCCTTGGGTAGTTCAATAAATTGTATTGGCTTAGGTACGAGTGAGCCGATTTGCTCAAAATATTCTAGATATTTGTAAACAGATTTTGCTGTATCTAAACGCGCAAAATCATAAATCTTTAAAAATAGAATATCTCCGCTTTCTGTAATGACTTGCCATTTTTCCTCGAGAGAGAATCCCTTTGTAATTTGAGTAAATGATTTAGCAGGGCATAACAGCGGAACTTTTTGAATAATATCATCAGTTAATCTCACATGAAACACCTCCATTGCGGTTATATTGAAATCTACTAAATCATACTATAAATAGTAAATAAAAAGTTTATCATTTCCCGATTATTCTCAATATATTGACTAATAGTGCATCTATCTATAATGAAAATATGTGACAAATGACTATTTCTTTTTTAAACTGGAACGTTTGACTGTATAGTTTCTAAACTATATAATAATATTAATCTATAATGAGGGGAGGTTTGTCACTTGGGATCGAGTATCGAATTGGTGAGTTAGCTGAAGTAGCGCAAGTTTCAAAAAGAACAATTGATTATTATACTAAACTGGGGTTATTGGAAGCAAAACGATCTGAATCAAATTATCGATATTATTCCAATGAGGCAATCGAAACCCTACGGTTTATTGAACATTGTAAACACATGAGGATATCTTTAGACGAGATAAAATCTTTAATACAAAGTAACTATAATCAAAAAAATTGTGTTTTTGAACAAATTCAAATGATTTCGAACCAGATTATTGAACTAGAATCTAAATTACAACAATTAGTACCTGTTATTTCAGATATGGATGAAAGTGAAAAAAATGCATTAGTTAGTACATTATCACATCATACATCTCCGCTTTTACAAACACTAAAGTTTTTTGTAAAATAGAATCCTTTCTCAATGATTGTAAAGTAAGGCCATGTGTCAGAGTTGAAACATGAATATTCTGACAGAATATGGTAATGTATTAGTAGTTTCATAAATTAATAAGATTGAAATTCTCAGGAGGTGAATACTCGAGTAATATACTCGGGTTCGTCATTGGACATAGTTAACTTGTTTTTGATTGCAGTTTTAATCGCACTTACAGCATTTTTCGTTGCAGCGGAGTTTGCAATAGTAAAGGTTCGATCGAGTCGAATCGATCAACTGGTAGCTGAGAAAAAAAGAGGCGCATTAGCTGCGAAAAGGGTTACGGCGAGTTTGGATGAATATTTATCAGCTTGTCAATTAGGTATTACTGTTACGGCATTAGGTTTAGGTTACTTAGGGGAACCAACTTTTGATGATATTTTACATCCAGTTGTAGAATATTTAGGATTAAATGGAACAGTTGCTTCTTCTATTTCATTTACTCTGGCATTCGCATTAGTAACATTTATTCATGTTGTTATTGGTGAGTTAGCCCCAAAAACGGTAGCAATTCAAAAAGCTGAAACAATTACATTGCTTCTTTCTGCACCTTTAATTCTTTTCTATAAAATAGCTTACCCATTTATTTGGGCTTTAAATGGTTCTGCAAGATTTTTTACAGGATTATTTGGAATTAAACCGGCATCGGAATCAGATGAAGTTCATACTGAGGAAGAATTGCGAATTATTTTATCTGAAAGCTTTGAAAGTGGAGAAATTAATCAAGCTGAATATAAATATTTAAATAATATTTTCGAGTTTGACAACCGACTTGCTAAAGAAATTATGGTCCCTCGTACTGAAATTATTGGATTATATGCTGAAGATCCAATTGAGGAACAAATTGAAACGATAAAGAATGAAAAATATACGAGATACCCAGTTTTTGGTGAAGATAAAGATGATATTATCGGTATGGTTAACGTTAAAGACTTTTTTATTCGTTATTTAGATGGAAAAGTTGATAGCTCATACGAATTAACAAATTATACTCGACCTGTTATTCAAGTAATTGAAACCATCGCAATTCATGATTTATTACTTGAGATGCAAAAGAAACGTATTCCTCTTGCGATTTTATATGATGAATATGGGGGAACGGCAGGTTTACTAACAATGGAAGATATACTAGAAGAAATTGTTGGTGAGATTAGAGATGAGTATGATGATGATGAAAAACCAGCAGTACAACATATTACAGAGTCTCATAAAATTGTTGAAGGGAAAGTTTTAATTTCTGAAATCAATGATCTGTTTGGTCTTTATGTTGAAGAAGACGATGTAGATACAATTGGTGGATGGATATTAACTCAAAACCATGATATACAACAAGGTGAGTCCATCATTTTCGAAGATTATGAATTTAAAGTAGTTGAATTAGATTCAAATCAGGTGAAATTAGTTGAGATAAAAAAAAATAATGAGTTTGTACAGTCAGTAAGCTCGTAACTTTTAAGAAGGATTAAAGGCAAAAGTCTTTAATCCTTTCTTTATTTGATTGGAACTGTAAAGATTTCTATAATAAGTTTCATAACATAGCAAAGTTTTTTTTATAGATAAGTGAAAGAAACCGATTAGTGACTAAATTAAAAAAGAGGTACATATATGAAAAGAAACGCGTTAGTTATTGGTGCGACAGGTTTAATTGGTAAAAATGTAGTAAATCAATTGATTCAAAATGAGGGTTATGAAAAAATTACAATTCTAGTTAGGAAAAGCACTGGATTAACACATGAGAAGTTAGAGGAAATCATTGTAAACTTTAATCAACTAGAAGAATTCGAGCAATATTTTCAAGTGAATGATGTATTTAGCTGTCTCGGAACAACGATTAAAATAGCGAAAACAAAAGAAAATTTTAGGAAAGTAGATTATGATTATTCATTAAAAGTAGCCGAATTAGCTAGTAAGGCAAATGTGCAAAACTTTCTTCTGATTAGCTCAATGGGAGCAAATAGTCATTCTAATATTTTTTATAGCAAAGTAAAAGGTGAAGTTGAAAGAGATGTAAGAACATTTCACTTTTCAGGACTGTTTATATTTAGACCGTCGTTATTATTAGGTGAAAGAAAAAAAGTACGAATAGGGGAAAAAGTTGCCGAAAAAATTTCAACAATCATGCCATTTATATTTACTGGACCATTTAAGAAGTATAGACCAATTAAAGGAGAAACAGTTGCAAAAGCTATGATTAATAGTGCATTAAGTGGTAGAAAAGGTGAACAGATTATTGAATCAAATAGTATTGAGAGTATTTCAAGAATGTAAGAATTAGTAAGAAATAAGACTTGTGATATTATTCACAAAAAGGTAACATTTTACTTCTAAATTAATGTGTATTTTATTATAAAATAAAAACATAAGCTTGATTGTTTGATCACTTCAGAATGTAAGTGAATTGAATCATAATCATCTTATTATTAAATTGTTTCGTACTAAACCTCATTTTTTTCCTCTTACTACTTTAAAAGTAAGAGGAAATTTTTTGCATAATTTTTCCTGTCATGAATACATATTAATTAAATATTTGTAAAGGATTGTCGACATTTTTAAGTATCAAAAATTCATATTAAGGGCGTGAAGTGTTTGGCAGATGCTCCCTCGGGAAAAGGATTACTGGGTTTTTTTCGCCTCTTTAAAAAGGATAATTTGAACGAAGATGAAAGTAAAATACTGGAAAATCGACAGCAATCAATTCAGGAATATATTAACCAAAAGAATGAACTAAATATGTATGAAGATGAATTATTATTAAGATCTATAACGTTTAAGGAAAAAATAATTAATGACATACTCACACCCCGCACAAAAGTGGTTGCAATTGATGTGAATGAAACTGTCGATAAGGTCCGAGATATTTTTCTGAATGAGCGTTATTCGCGGGTTCCAGTGTACGATCAGGATATTGATCATATTATTGGGATATTGTCAGAAAGAGAATTTTTAACGAGTTTACTTCAGGAACAAGAAGTTGATATTAGAAAGTTAATCAGGATACCAATTTTTATTATGGAGACAATGAAATTATCAACTGTTTTAACAATGCTTCAAAAAGAGAACGCCCATCTAGCAATTGTTATTGATGAATTTGGGGGAACATCAGGAATTGTCACATTAGAGGATATTTTAGAGGAATTGGTTGGAGAAATTCGAGATGAGTTTGATGAGCACGAAAATAATGAATTTATTCAGGTTAACGAATATGAATATCAATTCCAGGCTTCTATGTCTTTATCTAATTTTTCCCATATTGTAAAAATGAACATGCCAAAGAGCCGGTATTTAACCCTTGGTGGATGGATCTTTGAATGCTTCAAACATGTTCCAAGTATAGGAGAAACACTACAATATAAAAATTTAACTTTCATCATAAATGAAATTCAAAATAGAAGAATTCAGAGTGTTATTGTTAAAATTAGTAAGCATAATTTGCAAAGTAAACTCGGTTCTTAAGAACCGAGTTTTTCATTTAAAAAAGTTAGAATTAAAAAGCAGAAAATAAAAATAATAATTTTATAGTAGTTTTTTGTTGAAATTTCGCTATACATGAAATATATTTAAAACAAATAATTCCGATAAGGTTAAGGGAGATTTAAAAATGAAAATTAAGAAAATTGGTTTAGCATTAGGTTCATTAGTTTTAGCAGCAGGCTTTATGGCAGGTTGCAATTCAAATAAAGAAGACAATTCTGCAAAAGGAAAAGATTTATTAACACAAGTTAAAGATAGTGGAGAATTAAAAATTGGAACTGAAGGTACATATGCACCTTTCACATTCCACGATAAAGATGGAAAATTAACTGGTTTTGACGTTGATTTAGCAAATGAAGTTGCAAAACGTTTAGGTGTAAAAGCGAAATACTCTGAAACACAATGGGATGCAATGTTTGCAGGTTTAGATGCAAAACGTTTTGATATGATCGCAAATGAAGTAGGTATCAAACCAGAACGTGAAAAAGATTATTATTTCTCACAGCCATATATTACGTCATCTGCAGCATTAGTTGTAAAAAGTGATAGTGACATAAAAGCATTAGAAGAAATTCAAGGGAAAACAGCAGCACAATCTTTAACAAGTAACTATGGTGATATCGCTAAAAAATATGGTGCAAAATTAATCGGTGTTGAAGGTTTTAGCCAAGCAATCCAATTAATTGAAACTGGCCGTGCTGATGTGACTGTTAATGATAAATTATCAATTCAAAATTACTTAAATGAAACTGGCGACACTAAAGTGAAAATCGCTGCATTAGAAGCTGATGCGTCTGATAGTGGGTTTATGTTCCGTAAAGATGATGATTCTTTAGTAAAAGCAGTTGATAAAGCGTTAGATGAAATGAAAGAAGACGGAACGTATGATGAGATCGTAACTAAATGGTTTGGTAAAGATGGTACTAAGTAGTATATTTCAACAAGACTGGAGTAACTCAATAACCATTGTGAAGGAATCTTTCCTTCCAATGGTTAAAACTGCTTTAACAGGAACTATTCCATTAACGATTATTACTTTTATCGTTGGTTTAGTTTTGGCCTTTATTACTGCGCTTTTCCGTCTATCAGGTAATAAATTCTTAAATGCTATTGCAAGAGTGTATGTTTCAATCATTAGAGGAACTCCATTACTAGTTCAACTATTTATTATTTTTTATGGTCTGCCATCAATTGGACTAACAATATCACCTTATATTTCAGCGATTATTGGTTTTTCATTAAGCGTTGGCGCGTATGCATCTGAAATTATACGAGGTTCTATCCAATCTATTGATAAAGGGCAGTGGGAAGCTGCTTATTCAATTGGTATGACATATAATCAAACACTAAAAAGAATTATCATTCCTCAAGCTGCTAGAGTTTCATTACCACCGTTATCAAATACTTTTATTAGTTTAGTGAAAGACACATCATTAGCCTCATTAATTTTAGTTACTGAAATGTTTCGTACTGCTCAAGAAATCGCAGCAGTTAACTTTAAATTTTTATTAGTATATACTGAAGCTGGATTTATATATTGGATTATTTGCTTCTTCCTATCAATCATCCAAGGACGATTAGAAGCACGTGTTGAACGATATGTTGCAAAATAATGGGGGAAGAGAGATATGATTAAGTTAGAAAATATTCAAAAACGTTTTGGTGAATTAGAAGTATTAAAAGATGTTAGTTTAAATGTTCAGAAAGGGACTGTAACCGCAATTATTGGCCCTTCTGGTTCAGGAAAAACGACATTTTTAAGATGTATAAATGTACTAGAGCAACCTAATAACGGTAAAATAACAATTGATGATCAAACAATTGATTTTTCAAATAAGGTGTCTAAAAAAGAAATTATATCTTTAAGAAGTAAAACAGGTATGGTTTTTCAGCAACACCATTTGTTCCCACATTTAACTGCACTTGAAAATGTGATGGAAGGTTTAGTTACAGTACAAAAAGTTAACAAAGAAGTTGCGAAGAAAAAAGCGACTGACTTACTGATAAAAGTAGGATTAGAAGATAAAATCAACTTATTGCCACATCAGTTATCAGGTGGTCAGCAACAACGAGTAGGTATTGCAAGAGCATTAGCACTTGAACCGACTGTCATTTTATTTGATGAACCAACTTCTGCATTAGATCCTGAACTTGTACAGGAAGTTTTAAAGGTGATGAAGGAATTAGCAGAAGAAGGTATGACGATGATTGTTGTAACGCATGAGATGAGATTTGCTCGAGACGTTGCAGATGAAGTCATCTTTATGGATGGTGGTTATATTATTGAACAAGGTCATCCAAGTGAAGTATTAGAAAAACCAAAACAAGATCGAACAAAGCAGTTTTTACGTTTAATACAATAATTTGAAGGTACTAGAGCCAGATCTAGTGCTTTTTTTTTGGTCTTTTTTACTTTACATTCATTTTCCAAAATTTACATTGACTTTAAATACATATGAAATCGGTTTGGAGTCATACTATCATTACACTTACATAAGGAGGTGAGACACAGATGGCTAACAACACTAACAACCAATTAGTAGTAGCTGGAGCTCAACAAGCTTTAGACTCAATGAAGTATGAAATCGCTTCTGAATTTGGTGTACAATTAGGACCAGATGCAACTGCACGTGCTAACGGTTCTGTAGGTGGAGAGATCACTAAACGCTTAGTTCAAATGGCTGAACAAAGCTTAGGTGGATATTCAAAATAATAATTATGGATATAGGGATGGAGATTCTTCTCCATCCTTTCTTAATGAAAAGAGTTATACATAGTGGAGGTATGGTGATGGAAGGAATATGCCCGCTTTGTAATGGAATTGAACAATTAAAAGTAATTTGCCCAATTTGTGAAAATCAATGTGATGATCAGGGAAGAGCAATAGATTATGAAGACAAATATAGTCCTTATATGGATTACGATATTTCTGCTAAATCTGATGGTTTAACAACAGAAAATTCAAATCAATATTGTACTCACATGTTTAATTGTCCAGATTGTAACGAGGGACTCTTAAAAATAATCAATAAAATAAGATAACGCAGTACCAATATAAATGGTACTGCGTTATTTGTTTTACTAATTATTATCGAATACGTGATTCAGTTTCTTTATCGAAGAAATGTACTTTATTCATATCTACTGCTAACTTGATGATTTGACCATGTGTAAAGCTAGAACGTGCATCTAGTCTTGCTACTAATTGATTGCCTTCAAAGTTAGTGTAAAGCATTGATTCTGCACCTAAAAGCTCTGCAACTTCAATTTCTAAATCTAGAATTGTACCTTGAGAAGCTTCTAAGAAAACTGGCTCGTCATGTAAGTCCTCTGGACGAACACCAAGGATAATGTCTTTTCCGATATAACCTTGATCTCTTAAAGTTTTCATTTTACCTTCAGGAACAGCAATTCTCTTGCTACCTAAGTTAAAGTATCCATCTTCTAATTTTCCGTTTACAAAATTCATTGCAGGAGATCCAATAAATCCACCAACGAAAACATTTTCTGGTTTGTCATATACTTCTTTAGGTGTACCAACTTGTTGGATGATACCATCTTTCATAACAACTAGTCTTGTTGCCATTGTCATTGCTTCTGTTTGGTCATGTGTTACATAGATTGTTGTTGTTTGAAGACGTTGATGTAATTTAGAAATCTCTGAACGCATTGCTACACGTAATTTAGCATCTAAGTTAGATAATGGCTCATCCATTAAGAATACTTTTGCATCACGTACAATAGCACGTCCTAAAGCAACACGTTGACGTTGTCCACCAGATAGAGCTTTTGGTTTACGATCTAAGTATTGTTCTAGACCTAAAATACGAGCTGCATCTTTCACGCGGCGATCGATTTCAGCTTTATCAAATTTACGTAATTTTAAACCAAATGCCATATTATCATAAACAGTCATATGTGGGTAAAGTGCATAGTTTTGGAATACCATCGCGATGTCACGATCTTTTGGTTGAACATCGTTAACACGCTTACCATCGATATAAAAATCACCTTTAGAAATATCTTCTAGACCCGCGATCATACGAAGTGTAGTAGACTTACCACATCCTGATGGTCCTACAAAAACAATAAATTCTTTATCTTGAATGTGAAGATTAAAGTCTTCAACTGCTGTTACGTTATTATCATAAATTTTGAAAATATGATCTAATTTTAATTCTGCCATGATTCGTTTCCTCCTAATTGTGAAATCGGTTTCATTAACTAGATTGTACAGATTAAAATGTTTTTTAACAATAGTAAACGTTTACAAAAAATACAAGCCACATTTGTACATATTGCACAAATGTGGCTTGTATTAAGACATTTCGCGTAACTCAAGTAATTGAATCGCCAAAAAAATAACTAGTCCATCTTCGAAATGCTTTAAATCAATACCAGTTTGTTCTGAAAATTTATCTAATCTGTATTGAACTGTATTTCGATGAAGAAATGCTTTTTTGGCAGTTGCTGTTACATTCATATTATGTTGAAGATAAATTTTGACAGTTGAAAGTGTTTGATCATTTAATGTCATATCATTTAACAAAATATTAGGAAGTACATTTCTTAAATCTTCTGGAATGAAAGACATAAAATAATGGAGCATTTCTTTTGAAAACCAAAGTACACTTTTATGTTTTTTAAACTTTAAAGCCTTCTTAAAGCATTGTTGTTCAATCTCAAATGCCTGTTGCAATTCGGATAGAGGAGCATAACATTTCCCTACAAAAAAAGTAACATCGTGATATAAGTCAGCGGCAATTGTTTCTTGCATATGTTCAAGATAGGATTGCATGATTGGCTGATCGTTTATTTTTTCTATAATTACACCTTCTCTAGCAGAAGACCAAATGATGATGATCTCTTTATGGAAAAATGCCAAAATAGCTTCTTCAAATTCTGCTTTATTCGAGAAAAATTGTTTGCTATTAAAATGAATAAAACGTACGGAGCTTGGCAATTTCACTTCATTTTCATCAGTAAATGGATTCTTTTCATTATCATTAAATAAGTAGTCAAACCATCCATTATTGATTGTAGGAATGAAGAGGGCTTCTGTATCTAATGCCGTGAATATTCCAGATAATAGCTTTTTTTGTTCATCCTGAATACTTTCGTTTTTAATGCCAAATAATTCTTGGTGATCTGTGAGAAACCAAGTGTAATCTAAGTATGTGTTTTCATCAGGTATAACAGATACAGAATTCGTGCCAAATATATTTATAATTTTTTCAATCATATTTATGTACCTTTCCACATTCTTTCATTTCATTTTATCATTGTTGTTGAGAATAAAAAAGAAACCATAGTACGTTACTATGGTTCGAAGTTTGAAAGTTCATAAAATAGATGTATTAAATTTTCCATGCCTTTTTCTTTTATCTCAACTTCATCAAACACCATTGGTTTCGAATTGATTTCAAAAATATAATAATGACCATAATGAAGTCCAATATCCATCGAGAATTCATAGAAATGACCTTGATGCTGATTTAACGCTTCTCCAGTGAGTTGAACAATCTTTTGAAGTAGTTGTTCATTTAATTGAATAGGAAGCTCTTCAAGGGGGATGATGCTTCCACCTCTAGGGACATGGGTAGTAATTCCACCAGGTGTGCCAACTCTTACCCCAATACCAGAAATGATAAATTGTTTGTCTTTTTTATGAACTAGGATTCTTAAATCAAATTTCCTACCATCAGGCAATTTGCTATCAATCCCTTGCTGACATATATAGGGCTCACTTATAGAGGTTAGAAATTTCCAACAATCTTTTATCTCTTTTATCAGTTCAACATGAAATGCATTTCTGATACTCACTGTATTATCTTTTAATAATGAAATTTTAAATACGCCCAATCCTTTTGCGGAATGGTGCTTTTTAATGTAGATGCAATTCCATTTATTTAAGTATATGCGCAGGTCTTCTTCCGTTTTTAAATCAATCGTTTCAGGTATATATTTTGATAAAAACTTATCAGATGAGAGGAGTGACATTGTTCCGATTTTAGATAAATAGGATTCATTGAAAAAAGGAATATTAAGCTCTGATAATTTGTTACGAAATTGTTTGTATTGTTCATTGGATTCATATAGAACGGATGGTATGCGATTATAAATGACATCTGGCAAAGGTGAAAATAATTCAAGCCATTTTTTTGTTTGAAAACAAAAAGTATAACATTTAAGGGAGGTCCCAGAAAATGCAGATGGTGTAAAGATAACTGGGATGCCACCTTCGTTCATGATTTTTTTGCAAATTCTTTTAAAGGTTTTGATATTGCCACTAAATGGGAAACGATCTTCATTTGTTAATATACCAATAATTGGGCCAAAGTGATGCTGATTTTTTTTAACTTGAAAAGTTATGGTGCTTTTGCCTTGATCTTGAATTGAAATATGGTTAATTAATAAGCGATTATGACCGAGTGTAACCTTAGGGCGATCAATTTCATTATGGGACCATGTATTTGATTCAAGATTATAAAAAACGGAAGTCATTTTATCGTAACCTTGGACTTAGTGCTTTGTTTAGACAAATGCGTTGCATATTCCAAAAATAACTTTTTAATCGTTTTGTCATGTTCTCGGAAATGTGGATTCGTAAAGATTGAACGCCCAGGTTTAGAGTTCGCTTCAAATAACCACACTGTTTCGTTTTTATCAACACCTAAATCAAACCCAATTTCTCCTATATGGCCTTCTAATTGTTTGTCTAACACTTCGCTAATTCTGAGTGCAGCTAAAGATAATTTATCATGTATTCTTTTTGCTTTATCGCTTTCAAATATTTCATCAAGTGTTTTAACACGTCCGCCATTATTTAAATGCGTCGTTGTACTTCCTTTACCAGCTACCTTTGCAGCAATGACAGTTACGTGCCATTTACCATGAGCATCTTTATTTGTATGAACTCGGAAATCAACTGGTTGATGTTCATAACGAATTAAAGAAATACCTTGTTGGACGATAAATTCATGTAGTTTCGTTTTCCTAAATACACGATTAATCAATACATTAAGTGATGAGAATTTTTGAAGTTTATTTACTCCGTCTTCTCTATAACGGCAATAATAAATATCTTCCTCGCGGTGGTAACGGATGACTATAACTTTTGAACCTAAACTACCATTTTCAGGCTTTATATAGACGAATTGATGCTGAGAGAGTAATTGCTCAATTGTATCTAAATTATTAAATTTTTCCGTTACTGGGAGATAATGTTTCACTGATATTTCGTTTTTCAACTTAACATACAAATCCCACTTGTTGAAAAATCCGGGATTAAACCAAGGAATTTTATACTCAGTCTCAAGTCGATTTCGAACTTTCTTAATTAATTTATGTTCCTCAATTTTTCGATTTGGTAGACGATTGTAAATTACAGTTGGAAATGGGACAACTTCTTTAACCCATCTTTTTTCTGTGAAAAAATAGCCTTGAATTGTTTCAGTTTCCCAATCAATTCCATGCATTCCAAATATAAAAATAAAGCTGTTTTGCAGATTATTTTCTGCCATTAAGTTTGCGAACATAAAACTGCGATCACCAATCGGTCGAAGTAGTGATTCAGTAAAGCCAGCCGTAAAAATCCCAATTAAAGGGCCTAATTGAAGTGTATCTCCAATAATAATTGGTTCGATATTGCCTTCAAATGGAATACATAACATATCTTTTAACTGTTCAGAGATTGAAATGACATCATGAAGTGTATTCATCGTGACGAGTTGACAAGGGTACTTTTTTTGACCAAATGCAATATATTCAATATTTCTAGTTGAAGTTAATGCTTCGGGTACACAGACTAAGTCTTTACTCTGTCGATGTGTAACGATTTTTACAACATCATTCATTATTTGATTTCACTTCTTTCATTTTTAGATTTAGATTGTAGATGAAGACAATATTGAATTGGTGCTGAATAAAGTTTATGTTGAATTGAAGGATCGGATTGAAGTAATACTTTTCTGCCAGGTTTAGAATTTATATCTAAAATCCATACGGCTTGATTGGAATCAATTCCTAAATCTAAGCCGATTTCAAATAGAGGTAGAAAGTTTTTCTCTAGTACAAGCGGTAATTGATTGCAGATTGTTTCAATATCCTCCTGCAATATTAATGCAGTTCTTTGGTTGAATTGCTTAATCCACTCATCAAATGGTTGAACATTACTTCCTCCACTCAAATTGGAAATAATTGAATTAGGCTGACCGACTCTAATACCTTTTCCTACTGTATCCCATTTACCTTTTTCGTTCTTTTGTAAAAGTATTCGTAAGTCAAAAGCTTCATGTGATTTCGTTTTTAAATCCAAATAACTTTGATAAACATAACCTTTAGATTCAACGATTGGTTGTAACCATTCAAAAAATTCATCTCGAGTTTCATATACCGTCTCGATCACTTCTTTTTGCTTTTGAGTTGATACACTTATCGAATAGGCATTTAAAGTCACAAAGTATATATTAATCCCTCTAGAACCATGAATTGGTTTAATCACTAATCTTCGAGATTTTCTTAACTCTTCAAAAAATACAGCTAGGTGTAACAATTTCTTCGTTTTAGGAATGTAAGGACTTAAGCTTTCATCAGTAGAAATGGCTTGATAAGTTTCCCACTTTCCAGGAAGACCGTACCCTAAAAATGTAATATCTTTACGTTTCTTTAACCAATCTACTATTGGTTTTGCTTGCTTACTTTTTACATTAGGTGAATAAAAACAACGATCATAAATAAAATTAGGAATTTCAAAAGATGTTTTCTCCCATTGTTCAGTTTCAGGGATATACTTCCAACCCACAATATCTTCAGTGGAAGGTTGGATGCTAAATGGTGTAAATTGTACAAATTCATATCCAAGTTTACTTGCTTCCTTTGCCATATACTGAACGTATTCACCTTCTTGCCTTTCTTTCAGAGATAAATATCCAATTCTCATCTTCTTCACTCCTTGTACTTATAAATATGATTGAACAAGCGAAAAAATAGCTTTTGTTGAAGGTCTTATTTTATGAAGTGGATCTACTATTTGTAAGTCCTTTGAAGGCTTAGAATTTAGTTCAATAACCCATGGGTTAAATTGCTCATCTATAGCAAGATCCACCCCAAATTCAGCAAATAATCCATCAAAGGATATATCTATGCATTTACAACATTCTATTGCTAACTCGGTAAGTAATTTTTTAAAGTGAATTCTCTCTTTTTTTGGCAAGTATTGACTTAGAAATTCATCTATCTTTTCAAGATCACCACCACGAGCTAAATTGCTAACGAACTGTGTTGGATGGCCAATTCTTGCAACAGTAGAGGTTACTTCCCATTTGTTAAATTTATTTTTATGGCAAAGAAAGCGAAAATCAACGAGTCGATGATCTTTCATAATTAAAGGCAAGCCTTCTTGAATGATATAAGTTCTTCTTTTTAATTGCGGTTTAATTGTTTGAAATAGTTGATGAATCGTTTCAAATTGTTTTTCCTCATCTGAATTTTGACTATTTTGCAATCGATAATGTTCTTTTTCTTTTGTTACTTTAAAAATATTTCGCCCTTGGCTACCATGGATTGGCTTAATAAAAACGGTCTGATATTTTTGTAAAAAGCTGTTTAATTGATCTTCAGAAATACATTCTTCTGTATATGGAACATAAGGTTTTAAATACGGTGATTCGATAAAGGACTTAAAAACTTCAAGTTTATTTAAAAATCGTGCGTTAAAGAATGGAATATTTTGATTTGATAAAGCTGAACTCAATTGCTTAAATTCTTTAGAGCGTTCTAATTTTCTCGAATGGATTCTGTTGTGAATAATAGAAGGGGAATTTACTTCTGTTAAAAACCAGCCACTTTCATTCCGCTTATATCCAACTAATTCATTGCTAATAAGCTTTTGAAACGTAGTAACATAGAAATTCATTTCATGCTCTTCGCATAAATCAGTAAATTCTTCACAAAGGCTCGTGATGGTGCCAAGAGGTTGTATGGATTTTTCATTTACAGTATCTGTTACGATCACAAACGATTGTGGACTTGAATGTTTAGGAAAAGATTGCAATGATTCTCCTCCTTTCCAAAATTATTATCGTTGTATCATATGTGATATCCGCCTAGTTGGTGAATGTTTTTCTTTTAATAATCAATTGAATTCTTTATGTGAAACAAGTCCATAAAATGAATTTAATAGAAGCTTTTATTTAAGAGAGACAATAAAATGTAGTTACTAAGATAAGAATAAATAGTTTTATACCTGAAAAACTGACATATAATAGAATGTTTGCTATAGTGTTAGTTACAAAGTAATTAGGAGGTTAGAAATATGTCAGTAAACATTCATGATATTGCATATTCACTACAAAATGCGCTAAATGAGCACCCAGATTTAAAAAACTTACAATCTTTATATGCACAAATATTAGCTGATCCAAATGCTAAGCCTTTATTTTCGGAGTTTCAAAACTTTCAAATGACAATGCAGCAAAAAATGATGCAAGGAGCACAAATTTCTCCAGAAGAAAGTGCACAAGCTCAAGCGCTTATGGCAAAGGTTTCACAAAATCCTTTAATATCAAATTTAATGCAAGCTGAACAAAGAATGAACTTAGTCATTCAAGATTTAAATAAAATTATCATGAAACCATTAGAAGATTTATACAGTAGTTTAAATCGATAATGTAGTAAAAGACTCCATGACATTGGGGTCTTTTTTTTATGATAATTGGAAATAATATCAAACTACTATGTGTTCTAATTAATGTAAGCATGTCATATCTTTGAATATCGGTATTCTTGGTGAAATGGGGGAGAACTTAATGATTTATAAGTTACTTGCGATTAATATAGATGGGACGTTATTACAATCAAATGGAAAGCTCACTAAAGAAACTAAGGAAGCAGTCGAATATGTTCAAGACAAAGGAATATATGTGACATTATTTACAAGCAGAAATTTCCAAGCAACAAAAAAATTAGCTAAAGCTTTGAAAATTCCTTCATTACTAGTCTCTCACTCTGGTGCATTTATTTCTTCTAAACTTGATGAACCATTCTTTGAAAAGAGAATTGAAGAAGAAGAAGCTTATGATATCGTTAAGAAATTAGAAAAATATGATTGTAATATACGTTTGTCTCACGAACATTTTTCGATCGGAAATAGGAAAAAATTGCAGTCTAATTTAGTAGCTAAAGCGGTTTTAAATAACGCAGACCCTGTTTTTTATCCAATCCAATTCGTTGAATCTCTCTCAGATAGTATTCTAGAGAATTCAATTTCTCCATTAAAAATAGAATGTCATTTTTCAGATGAAGTAGAAAAAAATAAAGTTAAAAAAGAAATTAATCAAAAATATCCACATTTAGATTGTTTAAGTGATGAAGAAAAGAAAATTGAAATCGTTCGAAAAGGCATTTCAAAGTATTCTGGTTTAAAACGTTTAGGTGAACATTTAGGTGTATCCTATCATGAAATGGTTGTTATTGGAGACAATTACAGTGACTTACCACTAATTGAGCATGCCGGGTTAGGTGTTGCGATGTCTAATGCACCAGTAGAAATTAAAAAAGTGGCTGATTGGATTACACGTTCAAATGATCAAAATGGTGTACCTTATATGATCAAAGAGCATTTTAGAAAACAATTCCCACTTCCATTCTTAAAATCACATTTGAAAATTGAAAAATAACATGTTGCCTGGTTTTCATTGAGATGTAATCATTGAAAACCAGGTTTTTTAATGACAAATTTTATTAATTGACCTGCATTGTCTTTAATTTTATACTTAAGTGATAAATTTACAAAGGTGATAAAACATGAAAATATATATTAGAGGACTAGACGATCATCGTTTCCAAAGACCCTTAGAATTACTAGCACAATTATTCTTTGAAGATTGTAATGTATCGTTAGATGAAATAGAAGATGCAGATTTAGAAATACAATTCCATTTAGATGAACCAAAAAAGGCAGTATCAGGTGAATTAGGAAAAGATATTCAATCTACTACTACCTATGTAGAAGGAAAAGATGAAAAGGAATCTTTTAAATTTAAAAAGAAAGCCGTTAATTTCGTCTTTTTAACATTGCTGCAGGATCATACTAAAATAGAGCAAAAATGGGGAATCCTTACTGGAATTAGACCGACAAAACTTCTTCATACAAAATTAAAAAACGGTATGACAAAAGAAATGGCTCATAATGAATTACGTAATGATTATTTAATTCATGAAGAGAAAATTCAATTGATGCAGTCAATCGTCGACCGTCAACTTAAAGTTATACCTGATCTTTATAACCTTGAAAATGAGGTTAGTATATACATTGGGATTCCATATTGTCCTACGAAATGTGCTTACTGTACTTTCCCAGCTTATGCAATTCAAGGTAAACAAGGAGCGGTTGATTCATTCTTATATGGATTACATTATGAGATGGAAAAAGTCGGTGAATTCCTAAAAGAACGTGGTATTAATATTACGACGATCTATTATGGTGGAGGTACGCCAACGAGTATTACAGCCGAAGAAATGGATTTACTTTATGCTAAAATGCATGAATCTTTCCCAAATATGAAAAATGTACGTGAAATAACGGTTGAAGCTGGAAGACCTGATACGATTACACCTGAAAAACTTGATGTATTAAATAAATGGAATATTGACCGTATTAGTATTAATCCACAGTCTTATATTCAAGAAACATTAAAAGCAATTGGCAGACACCATACTGTTGATGAAACAATCACGAAATTCCATTTAGCAAGAGAAATGGGTATGAACAATATCAATATGGATTTAATCATCGGCTTACCGGGTGAAGGATTAAAAGAATTCCAATACACATTAGATGAGACTAAAGAATTGATGCCTGAGTCTTTAACTGTTCATACATTATCATTTAAGAGAGCATCAGAAATGACGCAAAACAAGCAAAAATACAAAGTTGCTGAACGTGAAGAAGTACAACAAATGATGAATGAAGCTACCGTTTGGACTGAAAAACATAACTATCATCCCTATTATTTATACCGTCAGAAAAATATATTAGGTAATTTAGAGAACATTGGTTATGCTGTAGATGGTCAAGAAAGCTTATACAATATTTTAATAATGGAAGAAGAACAAACAATCATCGGATTAGGTTGTGGCGCATCAAGTAAGTTTGTTCATCCAGGTACACGACAAATTACTCGATTTGCAAACGCGAAGGATCCAAAATCGTATAATGATGGTTATGAACATTATACAAATGCAAAAATTAAAATTTTAGACGAGTTATTTTCAAAAAAGTGATATAACAATTTAATAAAATAAAGGAAAATCCCCTTTCAATGTTTAATGTTAAAAATAAACATAAATATAAAGGGGATTTTTTTATGACAATTTCTAACACAACAGATCACATTTTATTAAAAAAAGAGGGTCGTGTAGCTACAATTGTTTTTAATCGACCTGAAGTATTAAATGCAATGAACGAAGAAACATTTAGACAGTTTAGAGACGCTTTAGATGACATTAATAATTCAGAAGTAGACGTAGTTGTACTTTGTGGAAATGGCAAAGGATTTTCATCAGGTGGAGATTTAAAATCAATGTTAAGTAATACTGACGAAAGTGCATTTTCACCAGTAATGGATTTAATTTCAGAACTAGTTATTAAATTGTATACGCTACCAAAAATTGTGATCAGTGCAATTCACGGACCAGCAGCTGGAATTGGATTAAGCTTAGCACTAGCAAGTGACTATGTTTTAGCGCACGAATCTGGCGTATTAGCAATGAATTTTATTGGAATTGGGCTAATCCCTGATGGTGGAGCACATTATTTCCTTGAAAAAAGAATAGGTGAATCAAAAGCAAAACAACTGATATGGGATGGCCAAAAACTAAATGCAACAAACGCTCTAGAATTAGGGTTAATTGATGAAGTCATTTCAGGAGACTTTGAACAAGAAATCAAAAATCGCGTAAATGGTATCTTACAAAAACCAGTAAGTGCGATGATCCAAACAAAGAAAATATATAACGAAAATAACCTAGACAAACTAACAAAAGTATTAGCAGCAGAAAAAAACGGACAAGGCCTAATGAGAAAAACTGCAGATCACAAAGAAGGCGTACAAGCCTTCCTACAAAAAAGAAAACCGGAATTTATTGGGAAGTAAGAAAAGCGGAGGCGACTGGTTAGCTCCGACAAGCAAGCTCCTTCAAAACATAAGCAAATAGAAAAAAGCTGCGAAAATTCATTCGCAGCTTTTTTATGGATGAAATAAAAGTAGTTTTCCAGTAGGACTGATGCATCGGTGAGTTTTATCAAGTGCACCAAGGATAGCTAGTTTTTCTTCTCCGAATTTTTTCGCTTCTAGGTCGGTGTTAGCTTCAAATTGTTCGTCTACAATAGATTCTCCACTTTGCTCAAATGCAGTAATACGATAGAGTGCCATGATTTTTCCTCCTTGAAATTCTCTATAATTCTTATTTTGGCATAAAATGAAAAGAAGTGTAAAGTAATAATTTGAATAATTAGAAAGTTGTAAATTCAATTTAAGTAGATGTCCTAACTATTTGTTACATTATGTCTTATTTTTTGTACCAACATTGTTGGGATAAGTGAGTGTTTTAACGTATAATAGTGTACGTGACATAACAAATACATAATACGAAATGGTTTTATTTGTTGGGAAAACTGAATTATTTTTCTTCATTTTATGTTTACAAATTTATTGATGTTGTAGAGGCTTTCTGAACTAGAAGAAAAATAGACTTGTTGGAGGTACATGATGGATAAAAAAGTATATGAATATGAAGTAGGCGAACGCTTCGTGGCGTTTTTGTTTTTAAAAGCTGTTACAAAAGGTGTAGCAAGTAATCAAAAATCATTTTTATCTTTGACATTACAGGATCAAAGTGGGGATATTGAAGCAAAACTTTGGGATATTTCTTCTGAACAAGAAGAAGCGTATGTAGAAGGTGCAGTTGTAAAAGTAGAAGGGGAGCTTCATGATTATAGAGGAAAGCTTCAATTAAAGTTACGTCAAATTCGTCCTGCAAAAGAATCTGATGAAGTAAATCCTGAAGATTTTTTTGCAAGAGCTCCAGTCGCGAAAAATGAGCTATATGAAAAAATTACTTCTTATATTAATAATATGGAAAATGAAAAACTTAAAAAAATTACCGAATACTTAGTATTAAAAAATGAAGATGATTTTCTTGAGTTTCCAGCAGCTACAAAAAATCATCATGAATTTGTATCTGGTTTAGCTTATCACGTATATTGTATGTTGAAACTAGGCGAATCAATTGCAACTTTATATCCTTCAATTAATAAGGATTTATTATATGCCGGCATTATTTTACATGACTTAGGTAAAGTTCGTGAGTTATCTGGTCCTGTTTCAACAAAATATACAGTAGAAGGAAACTTACTTGGACATATTTCATTAATGGCAATTGAAATTGGAAATGCGTCTATAGAACTTGGAATAGAAGGGGAAGAAATAACTGTTCTTCAACATCTTGTATTAAGTCATCATGGTAAATATGAGTATGGAAGCCCGAAACTACCACTAATTAAAGAGGCAGAAATTCTACATTATATTGATAATATTGATGCGAAAATGAATATGTTAGATCGTGCACTTGAGCGTGTAGAGCCAGGTGAATATACAGAACGCATTTTCCCACTTGAAAATCGTAGTTTCTACAAACCTAAGTTTTAATCATTAGTCATTATAAAAGGGTGAAGCGTTTCACACTCACTAAAGATCACAGTTCTTATGTTCTAAGAACTGTGATTTTTTTTTGAATCATTTCACTTTAGTGGTGCACCTCCATTCCAAAAAAGAGTGAATTCCTGAAGAAGAACTGAACAAATGAATAAACCGATTTCTACAAATAAAATACTAAAATAATCATACTTTTTCTGAAGTGACCATATAATGAAGCAAATGCTTGTCTACTAAGGAGGAAAAAATATGTTACTATTACCGTTTTGGATGTATATTGTTATTTTAGGGATATTTGTGAGTGGGTTTATGGTATTGTATACCTCTAAGCAAGACAGAGATGCAGATGAAGCTTTCATTGAAAAAGAGGGAGAAATTTATTTGCAAAGAATTAAAGAAGAAAGAGAAAGAAGAGAGCAGTTATTAATTAGCTCTGAAGTTTCTTCAAATTAATAAAAAAACTGCCTAACATAATTAGGCAGTTTTTTTTATGGATTATTTCTTATCTTGTTTTTCTAAATCTTTATCTTCTAATTTAAAATCTGCATCTTTAAGTAGAGAGTCTGAAAACGCTGAGAAGTTTTCTTGAGTTAATTTAGAAGCAGCAATCTTTTCGCGAGCTTCTTTTTCATTTACTTCTTTTTTATCAACTACTTTAATAATGTGGTAGCCAAATTGTGATTTTACTGGCTCACTAATTTCGCCAACTTTTAAGTTATATGCTGCTTCTTCAAATTCAGGTACCATCGCACCTTCGCCAAAGTAGCCTAAGTCTCCACCTTTATCTTTTGACCCAGTGTCAGTAGAATATTTTTTTGCAAGTGCCGCGAAATCTCCACCAGCATCTAATTCTTTTTTCACTTTTTTAGCAGTAGCTTCATCTTTTACTAAGATATGGCTTGCTTTAATTTCTGGTTTGTAATTTTCAATTTCCTTTTTAGTAACACTTTTTTGAGCAGCTTTTTCAGTTAATAAATCAATCTCTACACGCTCTTTAAAAGCTTTTTCATCTTTAAAGCCATATTGAGTTAAGAATGCTTCAAACTGGTCACCATTTTGTGTTTTATACTCATTGAACTTTTTATCTACTTCTTTATCGCTTACTTTAAAGTTTTTACGTAGATAATTTTCAATAGCCATTTGTTTTAGCATTGCTAAGCCAGCTGTATCTTTCATTTTATTATATAAATCTTCTGTTGTAATGTTTCCTGAATTTGTTTTAGCAACTACGTCATCACCAATACTAGATGATCCACATGCTGCTAGTCCAAATACTGATGTTGCTAAAACTGCAGATACGATTAACTTTTTCATTTAAACATCTCCTAATAAATATTTAGACTTTATTTCTTCGTAAAAGAAAAATACCTAGCAAAGTATGTATACTACATTTCCAATACATATCTAACTTTCTAATAACTGGAAATAACTTCACTTAATATATCATATTTTCCTTCAATGTGACAAAGTTTATCCCAAAAAAAGAAGAAATTGGAACGTATTTATAAAAAAAATTTGTTAAAAAGAAGCTTGTTTATGTATGTCCTCAAAAATAAAATAGGCTTTTGTTTAAAAAACAGCTTGCCAATCGTGACATTCGCACAGTCATTTGTAACTTTCGTTTATATATTATAAAGAGTTACTTTTAGGAGGTTGGAAAAATGGGAGCTAGTTCATCACATGAGTTTGTATTAATCGTCGTTTTATTTATCTTATTAATTATCATTGGGTGTTCTTGTCTATAAGTGGATCTCTATCTATGAAATTAGAGAAGTACTAGGACTGTTGCCCAGACCATTTTATGATGCACGCATAAGATAAGATATGTAGCTAAAGGAGGTGTATATGATGAGCACAGGATTCTATGGTGGGTTTGCTTTAATCGTCGTATTGTTCATCTTATTAATAATCGTTGGAGCAGCTTGCATATAATGTGTAAATAAGAAAAATATTCAACCGAAAGCTAAATGCTTTCGGTTGAGTTTATATTGAGGTTAAGAAAAGATTTACATAGAACAAAGAATTGAGTGTCGAAATGAATAATAGAAGGGTAATAGGATGATTTTTTGGAGGGGAATTTTTGTGAATCGTTGAACAAAGTGGGCTAAAAACAAAAAGCGGTAGGATATAGTATCTTTGACCCGCTTCTTTTTGGTTGAGCAATCGTCAAATCCTTAACAGGTTATGTTTGTCGCTCGAATATAGAAAGGATACGCTTTCAAGAAAAAAATTTGGAAAAGATTAGTGATTTAAGGTTTCTTAATCAGACGATTATCTTCTTCAATAAACTCTTTATCGATATTATCTAAAGTTGTTTCGAATATATCGATGAAATCTTTACCATAGATATTTCTTAAAATAGCCATGATTTCCATATTCTCAGGGAATTTACCATAAAACTCTTTTAATGGCAAAGTACCTTGGAAAACAGAGTTTGTTTCTGGATCGAATTCTTCTAATATATCTAATAACATATTTTTGCCTTTTTCAGTTAACTCAATATAAGTATTTCGCTTATCTTCAACTTTTTTAGAAAATACTAATAAACCACGTTCTTCTAGCTTTTTAGAGAAATTAAAAGCAGTTGATACGTGCATTACACCAAATTTAGCAATTTCAGAAATTGAGGCACCCTTTAAATGGAAGGCGATCATTAAAATATGATGTTCATTGATATTTAAATCATAGGGTTTAATCCATTGTTGCCAGTCTTTTTCAACTGACTTCCATAATGCTTTCGAAATTTGGGCAATTCTTTGACTAAAAATCAAAGCTTCTTTCATTGTGTACATCTTTTGTTCAGTTTTCATCAATTCACCTTCTTTTCTATTTAACTATCTATTTATTATTATGCCAATAATATCTGAATAAATAAAGAACTTTTATTTAGAATTTTTAAAAATTTTCACAAAGTAGTTGATAAAATTCTACAATTTTATATTATAATAGAATGTTATAAGTTAAAAAAGATATGCTTATATAATGTTGAGTGAATCTTAAATAGGAAATAATAATAAATTTACTAATTGATATATAGTAAATATAAACTATATAACCTAAAAAAAATAGTGTAAATGAAACGAAATGTGGAATATCCATGAAATGGAAAATAAAAAACAGGAGATCTGAGATCTCCTGTTTTTTTATTTAATAATCGTCGTAATTTATTATTGTTTAATAATATTATTTTCGATAGATTTTGCAATCTCTTGAAGTAGTTCGTTTGTGTATTTTTCTGAATTGGTCTGCCATTTTACATCGAATCCATCATTTTTTCCATATCGTGGTAAAATATGCATATGATAATGAAATACAGTTTGACCTGAAACTTCACCACTATTATTTAATATATTTACACCTTCAAGATCAAATGCATTTTTTATTGCGTTTGCAATAACAGGTACTTTACTAAAATATGTAGCTGCAGTTTCTTCACTCATTGAAAATATATTATCTACATGTTCCTTTGGAATAACTAAAGTGTGCCCTTTTGTAACCTGGCTTAAGTCTAGAAAAGCCATAATATTGTCATCTTCATAAACTTTTGAAGATGGAATTGAACCTTCTGCAATTTTACAAAATATACAATTAGAATCATGTGCCATCGTAAACATACATCCTTTACATTTTTTTCCTATTCTAACATAAAATCCATTTTTACTGATAACAGAAAATAAAACAAGAAGCAACTAATAGTTGCTTCTTGCTGAAGGAGAAAGATATTATTTGTTAAATTGTTAAGTTAAATTGTCTTTAACTGACACCTCATTTGCTATAATGTTCAATTAATTTGTACACCTTATATTAAAAATATATGCTCTGCTCGAGACACCTCATTTACGAGTTGGTATACTAATGACCTTTGTGTTTAATGATATTGTTCAAGCGCACCATCCCCTTAGATGTTTTCACTGCTGTTTATACAACGATGTTTTTATCTTTCGGAGATACCTCATTTCACTTTAAACAGTTATCTTACAATGGTTTGAACGCAAACTTGATTTGACTCTTTAACAAACACCTCATCTCAAAATGGTTAAAAACCGGAAAAGAGAGTGTTTCTTTCCCTTCAAGAATTATAATACCCTTTAGCAGAAATAGTATTCAAAAAAAGAAGGATTTTTTTTTGAAGGAAGATAAATATGATATTAAGGAAGTTAAAGTTAATATTTGTTACAATAAATCTGAAAGTACTTTCGAAAGGATTTGTAGATAATGACTTTATTACATGTACAAGATGTATCAGGCGGATATACAAGACAGCCTGTTATTAAAGATGTTTCATTTACGATAGAAAAACACGAGCTCGTTGGGTTAATTGGTTTAAATGGAGCTGGTAAAAGTACAACAATTAAACATATTTTAGGACTATTAAAGCCATTAAAAGGAGAAATCTTAATTAACGGAAGAAATTTTGATGCTGATCCGACTGTTTACCGTTCAAGCTTATCCTATGTACCAGAATCACCAATGATTTATGATGAGCTTACTTTACAAGAACATCTAGAAATGACAGCACTAGCATATAACATTCCAGAAAAAGATTTTAAACAACGAAGCGAAGAATTATTGAAAACATTTCGTCTTTATGAAAAGAGAAATTATTTTCCATCTACCTTTTCAAAAGGTATGAAGCAAAAAGTTATGATTATTTGTTCATTAATCGTACAACCAGAGCTATACATAATTGACGAGCCTTTTCTTGGGTTAGATCCAATCGCTATAAACGATCTTTTAGAAATACTTAAGGTGGAAAAAGAAAAAGGTGCCGGCATTTTAATGTCGACGCACATATTATCCACTGCGCAAATCTATTGTGATTCCTTTATTATATTACACGAAGGCGTGATCATTGCTAAAGGTACTTTAAATGAGCTTCAGGAACAATATAACATGCCTAATGCGTCATTGGATGAAATTTATATCTTTGCTACTAAGGAAAAAACAATATGAGAACGGTCAAGCAA
>Ga0209676_1000428_pt1 | contig 73542 bp, 49 predicted proteins | sample AraplaCvi_mLB_r2_FD_184282 | JGI IMG/M metagenome (GOLD analysis project Ga0209676, IMG submission 184282) | Arabidopsis root microbial communities from North Carolina, USA - plate scrape MF_Cvi_mLB_r2 (SPAdes) (version 2) | ecosystem: Host-associated > Plants > Roots > Endosphere | place: USA...
GAGCGTTGGAACCACCTGATCCCATCCCGAACTCAGCAGTGAAACGATGCATCGCCGATGGTAGTGTGGGGTTTCCCCATGTGAGAGTAGGTCATCGTCAAGATTAAATTCCGAAACCCCAATTGCGAAAGCAGTTGGGGTTTTGTTTTGCCTGCGAGAAAGTTCTTACAACCTTCGCAGACGTCGTCCGGCTGTCACAATCTGCCGACAATGCTAAGGTTCTGCCTCGGCTTTTGTGATTTTCCAAGGAATCTATATGTCGGACGCCCAGTCCCTCAACGCTGCATTCATGGTGGTTCAGAGCAACAGTCTCGATGAACTGCGCAGCCTTGTGGTCAGCATCATGCGGCGCTATCCACTGGCACCCTTGGAAAACGAAATCGCTTTGGTGCAAAGCAACGGCATTGCCCAGTGGCTCAAGCTGGCACTGGCCGAGGATCCCGAAGACGACGACCTTGGCGGCTGCGGGATCGCGGCAGCGATTGATGTGCAATTGCCCGGCAGTTTCATGTGGCAGCTCTACCGAATGGTGCTGGGACGAGAAGAGATCCCGGCGAAATCCCTGCTCGATAAAGCCCCGCTGACCTGGCGCCTGATGCGTCTCTTGCCACAGGTAATCGACCAACCACATTTCGAACCGCTGCAACGCTTCCTCACCCACGACACCGATCTGCGCAAGCGCTACCAGTTGTCAGAGCGCCTCGCGGATCTGTTCGACCAATATCAGGTTTATCGGGCCGACTGGCTGGAGGACTGGGCGGAAGGCCGCCACCAACTGCGCAATGTCAGAGGTGAAGTAAAGCCGCTGCAGCCGACCAGTTGCTGGCAGGCAGAGTTGTGGCGAGCGCTGCTGAATGATGTAGGCGAACAAGGCATGGCGCAGAGTCGCGCAGGCGTGCATCAACGTTTCATGGAGCGCATCAACACACTCGACAAGGCCCCGGCTGCGCTGCCGCCGCGCGTGATTGTGTTTGGTATCTCTTCGTTGCCTGCGCAGGTACTGGAAGCGCTCGCCGGTCTGGCTCGCTTCAGCCAGGTACTGCTTTGCGTACACAACCCTTGCCGCCATCACTGGGCGGATATCGTCGCCGACAAGGATCTGTTGCGGCATCAGTACAAACGTCAGCAGCGCAAAAGTGGAATGCCCGTCGTGCTCGATGCCGAGACCCTGCATCAGCACGCGCATCCGCTATTGGCCGCGTGGGGCAAGCAAGGTCGCGACTACATCAACCTGCTCGACAGCTACGACGATCCCAACAGCTACCGCGCAGCCTTTCGTGACGGACGCATCGACCTGTTCAGCGAAAATCAACCCCACAACATGCTTAACCAGCTGCAGGACGACATTCTCGAGCTGCGTCCGCTCAACGAAACGCGCGAACTCTGGCCAGCGGTCGATGCAACGCAAGACCATTCAATCCGTTTTCACATCGCGCATAGTGCCCAGCGCGAAGTCGAGATCCTGCACGATCAACTCCTGGCGCGGTTCAGCGCAGACCCGGATCTGCGCCCGCGAGACGTAATCGTCATGGTCCCTGATATCGACAGCTATGCGCCGCATATCCGTGCGGTTTTCGGTCAGCTCGATCGGCATGACTCACGCTTCATCCCGTTCACACTGGCGGATCAGGGCCAACGTGGACGCGACCCTCTATTGATCGCGGTCGAGCACCTGCTCAAACTTCCGGACAGTCGTTTCCCGGTCAGCGAGATCCTCGACCTGCTCGATGTCCCGGCCCTGCGTGCTCGGTTTGGTGTAGAGGAACGCGACCTGCCAACTCTGCACCGCTGGATCGAAGGCGCAGGCGTGCGATGGGGCATGAGTGCTGAACAACGTGCCGGCCTCGGCCTTCCTGAAGAACTGGAGCAGAACAGCTGGCATTTCGGCCTGCGCCGAATGCTATTGGGTTACGCCGTCGGCAGTGCCGACGCGTGTGCCGGGATCGAGCCTTACGACGAAATTGGTGGGCTTGACGCTGCCTTGATCGGGCCGCTTGTCGCGCTGCTGGATGTCTTGGAAATTGCTCACCAGCAACTCGCCCAACCAGCTCAACCAAAGGAGTGGGGTCTGCGCTTGCAGGCGCTGATGCAGGTGTTCTTCCAGGCCAGCAACGAGCATGACGACTACCTGCTGGCCCAGCTGGAAGAGCTTCGCGAAACCTGGCTCGAGACCTGCGAGGCAGTGGGGCTGACTGACGAGTTGCCGCTGACTGTCGTTCGCGAAGCCTGGCTCGCCGGGCTCGATCAGGGGCGTTTATCGCAACGATTCCTCGCCGGCGCGGTAAATTTCTGCACCTTGATGCCGATGCGTGCCATTCCTTTCAAACTGGTCTGTCTGTTGGGCATGAACGACGGCGATTATCCCCGCGCCCAACCGCCACTGGATTTCGACCTGATGGGCAGCGATTACCGCCCTGGCGACCGGTCAAGGCGTGAAGATGACCGCTACCTGCTGCTCGAAGCGCTCCTGTCTGCACGCAATCAGCTCTACATCAGTTGGGTGGGTCGCAGCATTCGCGACAACAGTGAGCGACCCGCCTCGGTGCTGATCGGCCAGTTGTGCGATCACCTCGCCAGCGGCTGGCGTTCAATCGACCCTAGTCAGGATCTGATAGAAGCGCTGACCGAAGAACATCCTCTGCAACCTTTCAGCGCCCGCTATTTCCACGAAGGCGAGCAACTGTTCAGCTACGCCAGCGAGTGGCAAGTGTTGCATCAAGAGCAAGTGCATCAAAACGAGACGCCGTTGCTCGCGCCGTATGTTCAGGAAGAACCGCTGACGCTGTCTTTACTGCAGGATTTTCTGCGCAACCCGGTGAGGCATTTTTTCACCCAACGACTCAAGGTCTATTTCGAGGCCGCGCAAGCGCCGTTGGCCGATGAAGAACCTTTCGTGCTGGACGCGTTGCAGCGCTATACGCTGAGCGACAGTTTGCTGGAAGCCGCACTTAACCAGCCGGATGATTTCGATCAGGCACTGCAAGCCCGGGCGCTGCGCCTGCAAAACAGTGGTCTGCTGCCTATGGCCGGTTTCGGCGAATGCCTGCAGCGTGAACTGATCGAACCGCTGCCGGATCTTCTGCAGCGTTATCAACAGTTGCTGACGTTATGGCCGACGCCGTTGACCAGTGCGATCCCGGTCAGTCTCGACTTGCAGGAGCTGCGTCTGGAGGGATGGCTCGCAAGTCTGCACCAGCGCGCCGATGGCGGCCTGCTGTCAGTCACGACCATTCCCAACAGCATCGGCTCGATCAAAACGCGCAAGTGGCACCGGCTGACCAAACCTTGGGTCACCCATCTGGTCGCCTGCGCGAGCGGGCATGCGTTGACCACCGCATTGGTCGCGAGTGACGACACATTGTTGCTTGAACCCATGGAGCGAGACCGAGCGCTGCGGTTCCTCGGTGACCTGCTGCTCGCCTGGCAAACCGGCATGCGCCAGCCCTTGCCGATTGCGATAAAAACCGCATTCGCCTGGCTGTCGCAATCCGACCCGATCAAAGCCGAAGCCGCGGCGCGAAAAGCCTATGAGGGTGATGGCCAGACCAGCGACGGCGAGCGGCGCGAAAGCCCGGCGCTGCTCCGACAATATCCCGACTTCGATGCGTTGTTGGCAGACGAAACCTTCACCGGCTGGTGCGATGCGCTATACCGCCCATTATTCGAAGCGCCCTGGCGTTCCTTGTCCAACGAAGGTGCACGTTCATGAGTACCAGGACACCGTTGGCTCTGGCCTTCCCGTTGCGCGGCAGTCAGTTGATCGAAGCGAGCGCCGGCACCGGCAAGACCTTCACGATCTCGGCGCTTTATCTGCGGCTGATTCTCGGCCATGGCGGCGAGACAAGCGGTTTCGCGCGCGAATTGCTGCCGCCGCAAATCCTCGTAGTGACGTTCACCGACGCTGCCACCAAAGAGCTGCGTGAGCGCATCCGAACCCGCCTGGCCGAGGCTGCGCGTTTTTTCCGCGACGAGATTCCCGCTCCTGACGGACTGATCGCCGAACTGCGCGATCAGTTCGATCCATTGCAATGGTCGGGCTGCGCCAACCGCCTCGATATCGCCGCGCAGTGGATGGACGAAGCTGCCGTCTCGACCATTCACAGCTGGTGTCAGCGCATGTTGCGTGAGCACGCGTTCGACAGCGGCAGCCTGTTCACGCAGTCGCTGGAAACCGATCACAGCGATTTGCTTGGCGAAGTGCTGCGCGATTATTGGCGACTGTTTTGCTACCCGATGCAGGGCGACGCGCTGAACTGGGTGCGCAGTAATTGGGGTGGCCCCGCAGCGTTGTTGCCTCGGGTCCGCGGCTTGTTCGCCAGCGAGCGTGATACCGATGAAGGCAAGGTGCCGGCGGACCTGATCGCTGAATGTTTGCTGGAGCGTCGAGCGGCGTTGGTCGAGCTGAAAATGCCTTGGCGTGCCTGGGCAGACGAGCTGCTTGCTCTCTGCCAGGAAGGCGTGGCCAGCAAAACCGTCGATGGCCGCAAGATGCAGGCGCGATATTTCGAGCCCTGGTTCGAGAAGCTCAAGACGTGGGCCGAAGACGAGTCGCTCGAGCAACTGGACATTGGCAGCGGCTTCACTCGACTGACACCTGATGGCATGGCCGAGGCCTGGAAAGGTCAGGCGCCGAGCCATCCGGGGCTGGACGCCATGTCCGGGCTCAAGTCGAGTCTCGATGCCCTGCCGACGCCGGATGCCGCTGTTCTGCAACACGCCGCCAAGTGGGTCGGTGCACGCTTTGAAGAAGAGAAGCGTCGCCGCGCGGAAATGGGCTTCGACGATATGCTGCTGCGTCTGGATGCCGCGCTGCAATCGGAGGGCGGCGAGCGTCTGGCGACGCTGATCCGCGAGCAGTTTCCGGTGGCACTGATCGACGAATTCCAGGACACCGATCCGGTGCAATACCGCATCTTCGAGAGTATCTACCGCATCGAAGACAATCATCCTGACACCGGCCTGTTCCTGATCGGCGACCCCAAGCAGGCGATCTATGCCTTTCGCGGAGCTGACATCTACACCTACCTGCGCGCACGTCAGGCCACTACCGGCCGCTTGCACACGCTCGGCACCAACTTCCGCTCCAGCCACGGTATGGTGACAGCGGTCAATCACGTATTCGAACGCGCCGAGTCCCGAGAACAGGGACGCGGCGCGTTTTTGTTTCGCGAGAAAACCGGGGAAAACCCGGTGCCGTTCATTCCCGTCGAGTCCCAGGGACGCAAGGAAACCCTGCAGATCGCGGGGCAAGACGTCGCGGCGCTGAATCTCTGGCTATTGCCGAGCGATCAACCGCTGTCCGGCGCAGTCTATCGCCAGCAAATGGCCGCGGCCTGTGCCAGTCAAATCACCGCACTGCTCAATGGCGGGCAAACCGGCAGCGCTGGGTTCACCCAGGCAGACGACTTCAGAGGTTTGCGTCCTTCGGACATCGCGATTCTCGTCCGCGACGGTAGAGAAGCCCAAGCCGTGCGAGCTGAACTCGCCGCCCGCGGGGTACGCAGTGTTTATCTCTCGGACAAGGACTCGGTCTTCGCCGCGCAAGAGGCGCATGACCTGCTGGCCTGGCTGAAGGCTTGCGCCGAACCCGATGTCGAGCGTTCGCTCAAGGCCGCGCTGGCATGCACCACGCTGAACCTGCCACTGATCGAGCTGGAGCGCCTGAATCAGGACGAAATGGTCTGGGAAGCCCGGGTCATGCAGTTCCGCGGCTATCGCGAACTCTGGCGCAAACAGGGCGTGTTGCCGATGTTGCGCCGCCTGCTTCACGATTTCCACTTGCCGCAGACCCTGATGCAGCGCAGTGATGGCGAGCGCGTATTGACCAATCTTTTGCACCTGTCGGAACTGATGCAGCAGGCCGCTGCTGAACTCGACGGTGAGCAAGCGTTGATCCGCCATCTGGCCGAGTTGCTGGCACTGTCCGGTCAGGCCGGCGAAGAACAGATTCTACGTCTGGAAAGCGACGAGCAACTGGTCAAGGTGGTGACCATCCACAAATCCAAGGGCCTGGAATATCCGCTGGTATTCCTGCCATTCATTTGTTCGGCGAAACCGGTGGATGGCAGTCGCTTGCCGTTGCATTACCACGATGCTGCGGGCAAAGCACAGATCAGCCTCAAGCCGACCGACGAGTTGATCACCCAGGCTGATGATGAGCGTCTGGCCGAAGACTTGCGTCTTCTGTATGTCGCATTGACCCGTGCGCAACATGCCTGTTGGCTGGGCGTCACTGACCTGAAACGCGGCAATAACAACAGCTCGGTGCTGCACCTGTCTGCGTTGGGTTACTTGCTGGGGGGCGGTGCTGCTTTGGGCGAGTCCAGCGAATTGAACCGTTGGCTGCAAGAGCTGCAGCAAGACTGTCCGGCGATCGACATCGGCGAAATGCCTCAGCCTACTGACGAACATTACCAGCCGCCGCGCAATGAAGCGGTCCTGCGAGCCACGCTACGACCCAAGCGCAAAGCCAGTGAAAACTGGTGGATCGCTTCCTATAGCGCGTTGCGCATCAGCGACGTATTGAGCGTCGGTAGCGATGAAGCACCGGACAGTCCGCAGGCGCAAAAGCTCTTTGACGATGAGCGCCTCGACCCCGACGCGCCACGCGAAATCACCAGCGGTGGCGCCGATATTCACCGCTTCCCGCGTGGCCCCAACCCGGGCACGTTTCTGCATGGCTTGCTCGAATGGGCGGGCGCCGAAGGTTTTGCGGTTACCCGCGAAGCGCTGGAGGATGCGATTGCCCGGCGCTGCAACCTGCGCGGCTGGCAAGGCTGGATCACCACCCTGACCGACTGGCTGCAGCATTTGCTCAAATCGCCGTTGCCGATCGCTGGCGGGCAACCGCCGGTGGTTTTCGAGCAACTGAAGCAATACCGCGTCGAGATGGAATTCTGGTTCGCCAGCCACAAGGTCGACGTGCTCAAACTCGACGAGCAGGTGCGCCAGCACACCCACAATGGCGTCGCCCGCGTGGCGGCGGAGCCAGTGCAACTCAACGGCATGTTCAAGGGCTTTATCGACTTGACCTTCGAGCACGCTGGCCGTTATTACGTCGCCGATTACAAATCCAATTGGCTCGGCGTCGATGATCAGGCCTACACCGTGCAGGCCATGGAGCAGTCGATCCTCGACAACCGTTACGACCTGCAATATGTGCTGTATCTGTTGGCATTGCATCGCCAGTTGAAGGCGCGGTTGGCGGATTACGATTACGACCGGCATGTCGGTGGGGCGCTGTATCTGTTCCTGCGCGGGACGCGTGCTGAGAGTCGCGGCGTGTACTTCGTGCGCCCGCCACGGGAATTGATCGAACGCCTCGACCGGATGTTCCAGGGCAAACCCGAACCCAAGTCCGAACCCGCCTGGGAACAGGGAGTCCTGCTATGAGCCGCACATTCGCCGATCTGCTGCCGACACCACTGGAAGCGGACAGCCTGTCGAAACTCTCGCCGCTGACCCGCGCCGATGATTTGCTGTTATTGCTGAGCCGTTGGGTCGAGCGCGGCTGGCTGCGTGCGCTTGACCGGGCCTTCGTCGCCTTCCTGCACGAACTCGAGCCCGAGACCGATCCGCTGGTGCTGCTCGCGGCGGCGCTGACCAGCCACCAGCTCGGCCATGGTCATGTCTGTCTGGACCTGTTCGAGACCCTCAAGGCGCCGGATTTTGCACTGTCGCTGCCGCCGGAAGGCGATGTGCAGGGCGGTGTTTTGTTGCTGCCTTCGCAACTTCTCGAAACGCTGGACGGGGCCCATTGGTGCAAAGTGCTGGCAAGCAGCTCGCTGGTGGCCCTGGCCGCTGACGCGAGGGATACGGCGCACACACGTCCCTTGGTGCTGTCCTCGAAACGCCTTTACTTGCGCCGGTACTGGACGTACGAGCGCCGCATCGATGCCGCGTTGCGCCAGCGGCTGATGCAGCAGGAACCGACGCCAGATGATCTGCCCCAGCGTCTGAATGAATTGTTCGGCGGCGCGGAATCTGCGGCTGTCATCGACTGGCAAAAACTCGCCTGTGCACTCGCCACGCGCAGCGCCTTCAGCATCATCACCGGCGGCCCGGGCACCGGTAAAACCACCACGGTAGTGCGCTTGCTCGCATTGCTGCAGGCACCGGCCGTAGAGGCTGGCCATCCGTTGCGCATTCGTCTGGCCGCACCGACTGGCAAAGCCGCCGCGCGCCTGACCGAGTCGATCAGCCAGCAAGTGCAATCGCTGCAAGTCGCCGAAGCGGTGCGCGCGGCTATCCCCAGTGATGTCACCACCGTGCACCGTCTGCTCGGTAGTCGACCGGGGACCCGACACTTCCGTCACCATGGCGGTAACCGCTTGCCGCTGGATGTGCTGGTGGTCGACGAAGCTTCGATGATCGACCTGGAAATGATGGCCAATTTGCTCGACGCGATGCCGGCCCATGCTCGGCTGGTATTGCTGGGCGACAAGGATCAGTTGGCCTCGGTCGAGGCCGGTGCGGTGTTGGGCGATCTGTGCCGTGACGCCGAGGGCGGTTGGTACAGCCCGCAGACGCGCCAATGGCTGGAGTCAGTCAGCGGCGAGTCGTTGCAAGGCAGCGGTTTGCATGAAGACCGCGACGGCGCCCATCCGCTGGCGCAACAAGTGGTGATGCTGCGTCACTCGCGCCGCTTCGGCGAGGGCAGCGGCATCGGTCAGCTTGCGCGACGGGTCAACCAGCAATCGGCCGACGAGGCGCGACAGTTGCTCGCTACCGGTGGCTATGAAGACGTGTATTCGCTGCCGCTCAAGGGTGAGCATGATCACAAGCTTGAACGCCTGTTGCTCGAAGGTCATGGCAACGGCCCGCAAGGTTACCGCCATTACCTGAGCGTCCTGCGCGACCAGCGTCCACCGTCGACGCGGCCACTTGAGCATGCGGACTGGACCGATTGGGCCCGGGAAGTCTTGCAGGCGTTCGATACGTTCCAGTTGTTGTGCGCCGTGCGCAAAGGCCCATGGGGCGTTGAAGGCCTGAACCAGCGCATCACCGCCGCGTTGCTCAAGGCGCGGCTGATCGAGAGCGATCAGCAGTGGTATGAAGGTCGGCCGGTGCTGATGACACGCAATGACTATGGTCTGGGCCTGATGAACGGCGACATTGGCATCGCCCTGAAACTGCCCGAGCGCGACGGGCCCGATATCGGCAAAACGGTTCTGCGCGTGGCCTTCCCGCGTAACGATGGTCAGGGCGGCGTGCGCTTCGTGTTGCCGAGTCGACTCAATGACGTCGAAACCGTGTATGCCATGACGGTGCACAAATCCCAGGGCTCGGAGTTCGCGCACACGGCACTGATCCTGCCGGATGCGCTGAACCCCGTACTGACCAAAGAGCTGATCTACACCGGTATCACTCGCGCCCGGCACTGGTTCACCTTGATCGAGCCGCGTGCCGGTGTGTTCGAGGAGGCGGTGCAGCGCAAGGTCAAGCGTCTGAGCGGGCTGATGCTGGAACTGGAGGAGGGCACCGAGCCCCGGGAATGAAGCGCTGAATGATCGGCAACGATTGCTGACCAACCGGTCAGGGGCAGGCGCCTCGCTGGCGTTTCGACGCTGTGCTATCGTTGCGGCATCATTTCGTTACGCTCCAAGAGAATCCCTGCATGAAGGTCGCCGTCCGGACGACAGAGCGTGTGGTTGCCTGCCAACGCGCCTTGCTGATCGTTTTGCTCTGGTTGTTGACGGGCAGCGCCATCGCACAAGCGCAAACCGGGCCCGCCGAGCAACGGGCCAAAGCGGTGACGCAGGTGGTCCTTGGTATCCTCAGTTATGCACGCTGGCCAGTGGAGCCAGCGCAGTTGCGCCTGTGCATCGTCGGCCCCACCGAATACACCGATGACCTGGTCAAAGGCACTACGCAAGCCAGTGGCCGGCCGGTGGCGGTGCGTCGTCTGCTGGCGAACAACCCGGCCATCGTCAACGAGTGCGACGCGGTGTACATCGGCAAGCTCACCGCCGATGAACGCAGTCGCCTGTTCGCATCGTTGATCGGGCATCCGGTGCTGAGCATCAGCGAAGCGGACGATCAATGCACGGTCGGCAGTCTGTTTTGCCTGCGCGTCGGCGATGAGCAGGTGTCGTTCGAGGTCAATCTCGACTCAGTGGCTCGCAGCGGCGTGCGCATTCACCCCAGCGTGTTGCAGTTGTCCCGTCGCAAAGCGGCGGCGCCATGAAGCTGTTCAGCTGGAAGGCTCGCCCGACCCTGGGCTCGGTCATTGGCCGTGGGCATCTGATTGTCGCGCTGGTAGCGGTGGCGATGGCCAGTGTTTCGCTGACCTTGCTGGGCGTGCTGGCGCTACGGGTGTATGCCGATCACAACCTGCACTTGATCGCCCGTTCGATCAGCTACACCGTCGAAGCAGCCGTCGTGTTCAACGACAAAGCGGCGGCAACCGAGGCGCTGGCGATCATCGCCGCCAGCGAGGAAGTGGCGGATGCCCGAGTGCTGGACGCGCAAGGCCAATTGATTGCGCAATGGCAGCGCCCTGAAACCGGCTTGTTCTCCGAGCTGGAAATGCGGATCGCCCGCACCATTCTGGAAAAACCGGTCAGCCTGCCGATCGAACATCAGGACCGTGAAATAGGTCGCGTCCTGCTCATCGGTCACGGCGGCAGCCTGATGCGTTTTCTGCTCAGCGGCCTGGCCGGGATTGTGCTGTGCACCGCGATCAGCGCCTGGGTCGCGCTCTATCTGGCGCGACGGCAACTGCGCGCAATCATCGGCCCATTGCACAGCCTCGCCTCCGTCGCCCACGCAGCCCGCAGCGAGCGCGCACTGGATCGGCGCGTGCCGCCGGCGCAAATCGCCGAACTGGATAATCTCGGCAACGACTTCAATGCCTTGCTCGGCGAACTCGAGTCGTGGCAAACCCACCTGCAAAACGAAAACGAAACCCTCGCCCATCAAGCGACCCACGACAGCCTCACCGGGTTGCCCAACCGGGCGTTTTTCGAAGGCCGCTTGATCCGCGCCTTGCGCAACGGCAAAAAACACGACGAGCGGATTGCCGTGCTGTTTCTCGACAGCGACCGCTTCAAAGGCATCAACGATAACTTCGGCCATGCCTCGGGTGACGCAGTGCTGGTGGCGATTGCCAATCGGGTGCGAGCGCAATTGCGCGAGGACGATCTGGTCGCGCGTTTGGGCGGCGACGAGTTCGCCGTGCTGCTCGCGCCGCTGCACACCGTTGAAGACGCTGAGCACATCGCTGACAAGATCCTCGCCAGCATGGACATGCCGATCACCCTGCCGGGCGACACCAGTGTGGTGACCTCGCTCAGTATCGGCATCGCCGTCTACCCCGATCATGGTGCCACGCCGGGCACCTTGCTCAACGCAGCCGACGCGGCGATGTATCAGGCCAAGCGCCTGTCACGCGGCGCGCAATTCACGGCCGGGTCGGAGCGCCCGGTTGATTCCGTTCACACCAGGAGCTGATGTCTGTGTTCACTCTTCCCGTTCGACTTTTTTCCGCATTGCTGTTGATCGCCGCGCTGACGCTGAGCGGTTGCCAGACCGCCCCGCAGAAGGGCCTGACACCGGCGCAGGTCGCTGTGCTCAAACAGCAGGGTTTCGAGTTGACCGACGACGGCTGGGAGTTCGGCCTGTCGGGCAAAGTGCTGTTTGGCAGCGACGTCGAAAGCCTGAACGCACCCAGCACGGAAATCGTCGAACGCATCGGCAAGGCGCTGCTCGGCGTGGGTATCGAGCGGGTGCGCGTCGATGGCCACACCGATGCGTCTGGCAAGGAAACCTACAATCAGCAACTGTCCCTGCGTCGGGCCAAGAGCGTCGCCAACGTCCTCGGCACGGTCGGCATGAAGCAGGAAAACATTCAGCTGCAAGGCCTCGGCAGCAGCGAACCGGTAGCCTCCAACGATACAGCGGCTGGCCGCACGGAAAATCGCCGGGTGTCGATTGTGGTCAGTGCCGACTAATCGGCAAAGCGCATCTCCCGCGTTTCCCCCATCAACAACGCCTGATTGCGCTCAGTCACCTCGCGGATGTAATCCCACAACAAGGTGATCCGCTTCAACTTGCGCAGATCCTCCCGGCAGTACATCCAGAACTGCCGGGTAATGTCGACTTCCTCCGGCAACACCGGCAGCAAACGCGGGTCCTGGGCGGCGAGGAAGCACGGCAGGATCGCCAGCGAGCGGCCCTGCTGCGCGGCGACGTATTGAGCGATCACGCTGGTGCTGCGCAAATGTGCGCTGGCGCCGGGCAGCACGTTGGCCAGGTAAAGCAGCTCTGAGCTGAACGCCAGATCGTCCACATAACTGATGAATTGATGCTTGCTCAAGTCTGCAGGGCGGCGGATCGGTGGGTGTTTGTCGAGATAGTCCTGGGTCGCGTACAGCTGCAAACGGTAGTCGCAGAGTTTGCAGCAGACGTACGGCCCATGCTCCGGCCGTTCGAGGGCGATGACGATGTCGGCCTCGCGCTTGGACAGGCTGATGAAGTGCGGCAGCGGCAAGATGTCCACCGAAATTGCCGGGTAGGCGTCGACGAAATGACTCAGTTGCGGGGTGATGAAAAAACTGCCGAAGCCTTCGGTGCAGCCCATGCGCACGTGCCCTGACAGCGCGACGCCCGAGCCGGAAACCTGCTCGCAGGCCATGTGCAACGTGCTTTCGATCGACTCGGCATAACCGAGCAAGCGCTGGCCTTCGGTGGTCAGGACGAAGCCGCTGGTGCGGGACTTTTCGAACAGCAATGTGCCCAGCGCCGCTTCCAGCGAACTGATCCGTCGCGACACCGTGGTGTAGTCGACAGCCAGGCGTTTTGCAGCGGTGCTGGCCTTGCGGGTGCGGGCGACTTCGAGGAAAAACTTCAGGTCGTCCCAGTTCAGCGAGCCTAGCGAGGTGATGTTTTTTTGCATGATGGACGGGCTTATATGTGCGTTCTTATTAGAAGTTTGCACATCTATACTCCAAAAACCGTCCGACAACCATTCTGGACACACGCCTCATCTCAAGGCGAACCTCTCGCCTTGGCTCCTACGATAACAACAAGTTCTGGAGACCAGCATGAACGCATCGCTTACGCCCAACGACACCACACTGCAAAAGGTCAAACTGCTGATCGACGGCGAATGGGTCGAGTCGCAGACCACCGAATGGCACGACATCGTCAACCCGGCCACCCAGCAAGTGCTGGCCAAGGTTCCATTCGCCACCGCCGCTGAGGTCGATGCCGCTGTCAGCGCCGCCCAGCGCGCATTCCAGACCTGGAAACTGACCCCGATCGGCGCGCGGATGCGCATCATGCTCAAGCTCCAGGCGCTGATTCGTGAGCACTCCAAACGCATCGCCGTGGTCCTCAGCGCCGAGCAGGGCAAAACCATTGCCGACGCCGAGGGCGATATTTTCCGCGGCCTGGAAGTGGTCGAGCACGCTTGCTCGATCGGCACCCTGCAAATGGGCGAGTTCGCCGAAAACGTCGCCGGCGGTGTCGACACCTACACCCTGCGCCAGCCGATCGGCGTCTGCGCCGGCATCACCCCGTTCAACTTCCCGGCGATGATTCCGCTGTGGATGTTCCCGATGGCGATCGCCTGCGGCAACACCTTCGTGCTCAAGCCTTCGGAGCAGGATCCGCTGTCGACCATGCTGCTGGTGGAGCTGGCGATCGAGGCGGGCGTTCCGGCGGGCGTGCTCAACGTCGTTCACGGCGGCAAGGATGTGGTCGATGGCCTGTGCACGCACAAGGACATCAAAGCCGTGTCCTTCGTCGGTTCGACCGCCGTCGGCACCCACGTTTATGACCTGGCCGGCAAACATGGCAAGCGCGTGCAGTCGATGATGGGCGCGAAAAACCACGCTGTGGTGCTGCCGGATGCCAATCGCGAGCAAGCGTTGAATGCCCTGGTCGGCGCCGGTTTCGGTGCCGCCGGACAACGCTGCATGGCCACCTCGGTGGTGGTGCTGGTGGGCGCGGCGAAACAGTGGCTGCCGGACCTGAAAGCGCTGGCGCAGAAACTCAAGGTCAACGCCGGCAGCGAGCCGGGCACCGATGTCGGTCCGGTGATCTCGAAAAAGGCCAAGGCGCGGATTCTCGAACTGATCGAAAGCGGCATCAAGGAAGGCGCCAAGCTTGAACTCGATGGTCGCGACATCAGCGTGCCGGGTTACGAGCAAGGCAACTTTGTCGGCCCGACCCTGTTCTCGGGCGTGACCACCGACATGCAGATCTATACCCAGGAAATCTTCGGCCCGGTGCTGGTGGTGCTGGAAGTCGACACCCTCGATCAGGCGATCGCGCTGGTCAATGCCAACCCGTTCGGCAACGGCACCGGCCTGTTCACCCAGAGCGGTGCGGCGGCGCGCAAATTCCAGACTGAAATTGACGTCGGTCAGGTTGGCATCAACATTCCGATTCCGGTGCCAGTGCCGTTCTTCAGCTTCACCGGTTCGCGGGGTTCGAAACTCGGCGATCTCGGCCCGTACGGCAAGCAAGTGGTGCAGTTCTATACCCAGACCAAAACGGTCACGGCGCGCTGGTTCGACGACGACAGCGTCAACGACGGCGTGAACACCACCATCAACCTGCGCTGAGGATCCGATCATGAAAATCGCATTTATCGGGCTGGGCAACATGGGCGCGCCAATGGCGCGCAACCTGATCAAGGCTGGCCACTCGCTGAACCTGGTCGACCTGAACAAAACCGTGCTGGCGGAACTGGAGCAACTGGGCGGCACCATTCGCGCTTCGGCGCGCGAGGCGGCGGAGGATGCCGAACTGGTGATCACCATGCTCCCGGCCGCGGTGCACGTGCGCAGTGTCTGGCTGGGCGAAGAGGGCGTGCTCGCCGGCATTCGCCAAGGCGTGCCGGCGGTGGATTGCAGCACCATCGATCCGCAGACCGCCCGCGACGTCGCATCGGCTGCCGCGAAGCAAGGCGTGGCCATGGCCGATGCGCCGGTCTCCGGTGGAACTGGCGGAGCGACGGCCGGGACCCTGACCTTTATGGTCGGCGCCACCCCGGAACTGTTCGCCACCCTGCAACCGGTGCTGGCGCAGATGGGCCGCAACATTGTGCATTGCGGTGAAGTCGGCACCGGCCAGATCGCCAAGATCTGCAACAACCTGCTGCTGGCGATCTCGATGGTCGGCGTCAGTGAGGCGATGGCTTTGGGCGACGCGCTGGGGATCGACACCGGCGTACTGGCCGGCATCATCAACAGCTCGACCGGCCGCTGCTGGAGTTCGGAGATGTACAACCCGTGGCCGGGCATCGTCGAAACGGCCCCGGCCTCGCGCGGTTATACCGGAGGGTTCGGTGCGGAGCTGATGCTCAAGGATCTGGGTTTGGCGACGGAAGCGGCGCGGCAAGCGCACCAACCGGTGGTGCTCGGCGCGGTGGCGCAGCAGTTGTATCAGGCGATGAGTCAGCGTGGTGATGGCGGGAAAGATTTCTCGGCCATCATCAACAGCTATCGCAAGCCGCAGTAACTGTTCAAAAAACTGAAGTGAAAGGGTTTTTTGTGGCGAGGGAGCTTGCTCCCGCTGGTCTGCGCAGCAGACCTGACCACGGCAAATGAGGTTCTTCAGAAAAACCGCATTTGCTGAAGTTACGTCTGCTGCGCAGTCGAGCGGGAGCAAGCTCCCTCGCCACGAGTGATCTCATGGCTTTTTGTGCCGCCATCATCAATAGCTATCGCAAGCCGCAGTAACTGTTCAAAAAACTGAAGTGAAAGGGTTTTTTGTGGCGAGGGAGCTTGCTTCCGCTAGTCTGCGCAGCAGACCTGAACACGGCAAATGAGGTTCTTCAGAAAAACCGCATTTGCTGAAGTTACGTCTGCTGCGCAGCCGAGCGGGAGCAAGCTCCCTCGCCACGAGTGATCTCATGGCTTTTTGTGCCGCGATCATCAATAGCTATCGCAAGCCGCAGTAACTGTTCAAAAAACTGAGGTGAAAGGGATTTCTGTGGCGAGGGAGCTTGCTCCCGCTGGTCTGCGCAGCAGACCTGAACACGGCAAATGAGGTTCTTCAGAAAAACCGCATTTGCTGAAGTTACGCCTGCTGCGCAGCCGAGCGGGAGCAAGCTCCCTCGCCACAGGTGATCTCACGGCTTTTTTGTGCAGGAAGAAAAAGATCGCAGCCTTCGGCAGCTCCTACATGGGAATGCGTTCCTGTAGGAGCTGCCGAAGGCTGCGATCTTTTGCTTTGTCAGGCGAAGACGAAATACTTGCGCACGGTCTCGACCACTTCCCACGTGCCTTTCATGCCCGGCTCAACCACGAAGATATCGCCGGCGCGCAGGTGAATCGGCGCCATGCCGTCCGGGGTGATCACGCAGTAGCCTTCCTGGAAATGGCAGTATTCCCACTTCACATAATCGACGCGCCACTTGCCCGGCGTGCAGATCCACGTGCCCATGATCTTGCTGCCGTCTTCGCTGGTGTAGGCGTTGAGGTTGACGGTGTGCGGGTCGCCTTCGAGTTTTTCCCACTTGCAGGCATCGAGTACCGGCAGCGGGTGAGTGTCGCGCAGAACGGTGATAGGGGCGGTCGCGGTCATGAGGGACTCCGGGCAAGTGGACTTGAGAATTGAAGTCGCACCCTATAGCGCCCGGTTGTCGCTCAGTTGTCTGGGGTCGACATCGGAGTGCTCAGAAACGCGCGCAGCGGTGAGCGCTTGTAACAATCCCTGGGCATAACCCGGCAGCGCGGCGAAGTCTCTTGCGCAGAGCATCAACGTGCGGCGCGCCCACGGTTCATTGAGCGGCACACATTTGAAGTGTTGGACCGTCGCGCGTTCGACAGCGGCCAACGGCACGATGGCCAGTCCGGCGCCTCGGGCGACCATGCGCATCGCCCCATCGAAGCCATCGGCGCGAATGCGCACCTGCATCCGCGCGCCGCTGTGCAGCGCCTGTTCTTCCAGATAAATCGCCAGTGCGCTGTCGGCACTCAGTCCGACAAAGTCATGCTGCAACGCGTCGCTGAAACTGACCTCGGCGGCGTCAGACAAAGGGTGGTCAAGCGGCAGAATCAGCACCAGCGGATCGTTGCGAAAAGCCTGCGTCTGTAGGCCGTTGCTGTCGACCGCGTCGGACACGATGCCCAGATCCGCTGCGCCTTCACGCAAGGCATGGGTGATCCGCGCGCTAGGCAGTTCCTGTAGATCGATATCGAGGTTGGGATGGCTGCGCAGGAAATCCGCGAGCACTTCTGGCAGGTATTCGGTGATCGCCGTGGTGTTGCACAACAGCCGCACCTGGCCTTTGACGCCTTGTGCGTATTCAGCGAGTTCCTGCTGCAAGCGCTCGGCCTGTTGCAAAAGAATGCGCGCGTGGCGGGCGAGGGCTTTCCCGGCGGGCGTCGGGGTGACGCCACGCCGACCACGGTCGAGGAATTCGGCGCCCAGCGAGGCTTCCATCGCGCGGATTCTGGCGCTGGCGGCGGCGAGGGATAGGTGACTGCGCGCGGCACCGGCGGTGATGTTGCCGGTGTCGATGATGTGCAGGTAGAGGCGCAGGTCGGTGAGGTCGAAGTGCATGGGTTTGCCTGTGGTTTTTGTGGTGTCTGGGCTGGCCCATTCGCGAGCAGGCTCGCTCCCACAGGGACTCATGTACGCCGCAGATCCCGTGTGGGAGCGAGCCTGCTCGCGATAGGGCCAGATGCCCTGATAAAAATATCAGCCTCTTGCTCTGTAAGAGGCAGCCTCAGTATATGGCAGATTTTCACCCGCTCCGGATCAGCGCACATTACCCCAATGCACACGCTAACCGACTTCTACCAAACCCTCGGCCTGACCCTTTCGCTGCTGGTCATCGCCACCTTCATCCTCGCCGGCATGATCAAAGGCGTCATCGGCCTTGGCCTGCCCACCGTTGCCATGGGCCTGCTCGGTCTGGCTATGGCTCCGGCGCAGGCAGCCGCTTTGTTGATCATCCCCGCGACGTTGACCAACCTCTGGCAACTGGCCTTCGGTGGGCATCTGCAAAATTTGCTAAAACGCCTCTGGCCCATGCTGCTGATGATCTTCCTCGGCACCGGCATCGGCACCTTCTGGATTGGCATGGCTGGCGGCCATTGGGTCGTGCGCGGGCTCGGCGCGGCGCTGTTGCTGTATGCGTTGAGCGGGCTGTTTCTGCCGACGCTGCACGTCAACCCGCGCCATGAGCGCTGGCTCGGTCCGCTGTGTGGCCTGATCACCGGCGTCATCACCTCCGCCACCGGCGTCTTCGTGATTCCGGCGGTACCGTACCTGCAAGCACTGGGGCTGAGCCGCGATGAGCTGGTGCAGGCGCTCGGTCTGTCCTTCACCGTTTCGACCCTGGCGCTGGCGCTCGGGCTGCTCTGGCACGGCGCCCTTGGCGGTGGCGAATTGAGCGCCTCGCTGCTGGCGCTGATCCCGGCCATGCTCGGCATGTGGCTCGGCCAATGGCTGCGTCAGCGCATCCGTGCGGCGCTGTTCAAGCGGGTGTTCTTTATCGGACTGGGCGCGCTCGGCGCCCATTTGCTGATCAGCGGCTAGCCGACGATTCGCTGAGCATGTCGATCGGGCGGATATCGAAATCGCGCTCCAGATACTCCATGCCTTTGGCGAAGAACGCTTTCATGTGCGGCAACGCTGAGTGCACATCCAGATGCGCCTGGCTTGCCCAGATCTCGTAGAAGATAAACAGCGTCGGATCCTCTTTGTCCCGCAGCATGTGGTACTCGATGCAGCCCGGTTCGGCGCGGCTCGGCTCGACATAGGCGCGGAACAGCGCTTCGAACTCGGCGGCTTTTTCCGGGCGGGTCTTGGCGTGCAGGATGAAACCCTGACGTTCACTCATCGCAACTTCCTCGAATGCAGAAAGCGCCGAATGTTACGGCAACAATTGGCTGTCGATTCGTGCGTTTTAATCAAATGTATTTTGCGCTGACATGGCTGTTTCCTCGCGAGGTCGATGGTTAATCTGCCGCCATTCCATTTAATGTTGCCACCAGCCCCAAGGGCTGCGCCGAGGTTTTCCGATGAAAAAAGTCCTGTTGCTCAATGGCGGTAAAAAATTCGCCCACTCCGATGGCCGCTACAACACCACCCTGCACGAAACCGCGCTGAGCGTGCTCGATCGCGGCGGTGTCGACGTCAAGACCACCTTCATTGATGAGGGCTACGACGTTGCGGAAGAAGTGGCGAAATTCCTCTGGGCCGACGTGATTATTTATCAGATGCCGGGCTGGTGGATGGGCGCGCCGTGGACGGTGAAAAAGTACATCGACGAAGTCTTCACTGAAGGCCACGGCAGCCTCTACGCCAGCGACGGTCGCACCCGTTCCGATGCCTCGCAGAAGTACGGCAGTGGCGGTCTGATTCAGGGCAAGCAGTACATGCTGTCGCTGACCTGGAATGCGCCGCAGCAAGCCTTCGATGACCCGACGGATTTCTTCGAAGCCAAAGGCGTGGACGCGGTGTACTTCCCGTTCCACAAGGCCAACGAATTCCTTGGCATGACCGCGCTGCCGACCTTCCTCTGCGTTGACGTGATGAAGCGTCCGAATATCGAGAATGATGTGGTGCGTTATGAGCAGCATCTGACTGAGGTGTTTGGCCTCAAGGCTTGAGGCTTTCAGGCTAATATCGGGGTCACAGCAAAAGATCGCAGCCTTCGGCAGCTCCTACAGTGGGCATGGCGACTGGCTGCGATCGGCGATTCCAGCGAGGACACCCGTGAAAGCCAGATCCGATGAGTTGCAGATTTTCGTCTGCGTGATCGAATGCGGTTCGATTTCCGCCGCCGCCGAGCAGGTCGGGCAGACGCCGTCGGCGGTGAGCCGCACGCTGTCCCGGCTCGAAGCCAAACTCGACACCACGCTGATCAACCGCACCACGCGGCGCATGGACCTGACCGAGGAGGGCAAGTATTTCTTCGAACAGGCCAAGCTGATCCTCGATCAGATGGATCAACTCGAAGAACGCCTGTCCTCGCGCCAGCAGACTCCGTCCGGACGTTTGCGCATCAACGCCGCCTCGCCGTTCATGCTCCACGCCATCGTCCCCTACATCGGCGAATTCCGGCAGTTGTATCCGGACATTCAGCTCGAACTCAACAGCAATGATCTGATCATTGACCTGCTGGAACAAAGCACCGACGTCGCCATCCGCATCGGCACCCTCGCCGATTCGACGTTGCATGCGCGTTCGCTCGGCTGCAGTCCGTTGCTGATTGTTGCCAGCCCGGCCTATCTGAAAAAGCATGGTGCGCCCCGGCAGGTCGCAGACCTGAGTGAACACACTCTGCTCGGCTTCACCCAGAACGAAGGCCTCAACCAATGGCCGCTGCGCTTTGTGCATGGCGATCGCTGGCCGATCACCCCGGCGATCAGCGCCTCCAGCGGCGAGACCTTGCGTCATTTGGTGCTGGAAGGGCAGGGCATCGCTTGTCTGTCGCACTTCATGACCATCGACGATATCCGCGCCGGACGCCTGAAAGTCCTGCTCGGTGAATTCAACAGCGGCTACCGCCAGCCGATCAACGCGGTGTACTACCGCAACTCGCAGCTGGCGTTGCGCATCCAGTGCTTCCTCGACTTTATCCAGGGCAAACTCGCCGCCTACGCCAGCGCCGAATTCAAGGGCTGATTCGTGATCCCTGCGCAAGAGTGAATTGGCCGAGGGCGGGTTTTTCGCCGGGTTTCATCGGCCGATACTCGTTGCATCATTTATTCACGCAGGGAGTTAATCCATGAACGTTTTTGTTACCGGCGCGGCCGGTTTTATCGGCGGTTCCATCGCCACCGGTCTGGTTCAGGCCGGGCACAAGGTTACTGGTTTGGTGCGCAGCGCCGAGCAGGCAGACGAGCTCAAGGCGCTGGGCATGAACGCAGTAATCGGCACCCTCGATGACAGCCAATTGCTGGCGGAACAGGCCCGTGCTGCCGATGCGGTGATCAACGCGGCCAGCAGCGATCATCGCGGCGCGGTTGAAGCGTTGCTCGACGCTTTGCGCGGTTCCAATAAAGTCTTTCTGCACACCAGCGGTTCGAGCATCGTCGGCGATGCGTCCGGCGGCAAATCCAGCGACGTCATCTACTTCGAAGACAACCTGCCGGAACCGACCGTCGATAAAGCCGATCGCGTGGCCATCGACAACCTGGTGCTCGCGGCGTCGAAGGATGGAGTGAACTCGGCGGTGATCTGCAACACCCTGATCTACGGCCACAGCCTGGGCGTCAAACGCGACAGCGTGCAATTGCCGCGACTGCTGAAACAGGCGCGCAAGAGCGGCGTGGTGCGCCACGTTGGCAGCGGCCAGAACATCTGGTCCAACGTGCACATCGAGGACGTCGTCGCCCTGTATCTGCTGGCGCTGACCAGGAATGTGCCGGGCACTTTCTACTTCGTTGACAGCGGTGAAGCGTCGTTCATCGACATGACCACCGCCATGGCCGAAGCCCTGAACCTGGGCAAACCGCAAGACTGGCCACTGCAAGACGCCGAAGCCGAATGGGGCTATGAAATGGCCAACTACGGCCTCGGCTCCAACAGCCGCGTACGCGGCAAACACGCCCGCGAACTGCTGGGCTGGACGCCGAAACGCACGTCGGTGGTTGAATGGATACGTAACGAAATGGTGTGAGTCCAGCGCACACCGAGTGAAGCCATTCGCGAGCAGGCTCGCTCCCACAGGTTGATTGCGATGTTGCTGAAGGAATGCGATCAAAAACTGTAGGAGTGAGCCTGCTCGCGATAGCGTCGTGTCAGTCAAATGATCCTGTTTTGACCCACCGCAATCGCGAGCAGGCTCGCTCCCACAGATGACCGCGTTCTGCCTGGAGGAATGCGATCAAAACTGTGGGAGCGAGCCTGCTCGCGAATGCGGTGGGTCAGTCAATGAAGATGTTGAATGTGAAGCCGCCTTCGCGAGCAGGCTCGCTCCCACAGGTTGATTGCGATGTTGCTGAAGGAATGCGATCAAAAACTGTAGGAGTGAGCCTGCTCGCGATAGCGTCGTGTCAGGCAAATAATCTTGTTTTGACCCACCGCTATCGCGAGCAGGCTCACTCCTACAGGTGACCGTGTTCTGGCTGGAGGAATGCGATCAAAAACTGTGGGAGCGAGCCTGCTCGCGAATGCGGTGGGTCAGGCAATGAAGGTGTTGGATGTGAAGCCGCCTTCGCGAGCAGGCTCGCTCCCACAGGGTTTTGTGTTGATTGGAAAAGGCATGAAAATCCCGCCCCGCAATTTTCATTAATCACGACAGCACATACTCACCTGCGACACACCTTGTCTCTCCACGAAAATTACTTTCATGCGGTTTGAAATCTCGATATCGAAATGATTTATGAGTTTCACCACCCATTCGAACGTGACCCTTTCGAGGAGTACCGCATGACGCCTTCCTTCGGCTATTGGCTGCTCGTATACGCCGCCGTGGCCATCATTGCGCTGATCGTGTTGATCGCCCGTTACCGGCTAAATCCGTTCATTGTCATCACCCTGATTTCCCTGGGCCTGGCGCTGGTGGCCGGGATGCCGCCGTCGGCTGTGGTCGGTGCGTATGAGGCCGGTGTCGGCAAGACGCTGGGGCATATTGCGCTGGTGGTGGCGTTGGGAACGATGCTCGGCAAGATGATGGCCGAGTCCGGTGGCGCCGAGCAGATGGCGCGCACGCTGATCGAGCGATTCGGCGAGAAGAACGCGCATTGGGCGATGGTCTGCATCGCGTTTCTGGTCGGCTTGCCGCTGTTCTTCGAAGTCGGTTTCGTCCTGCTGGTGCCGATCGCCTTCACCGTGGCCCGCCGCGTTGGCGTGTCGATTCTGATGGTCGGTCTGCCGATGGTTGCCGGGCTCTCGGTGGTGCATGCGCTGGTCCCACCGCACCCGGCGGCGATGCTCGCGGTGCAGGCCTATCAGGCCTCGGTCGGGCAGACCTTGCTGTACGCCATCGCGATCGGCATCCCGACCGCGATCATCGCCGGCCCGCTGTACGCGAAATTCATCGTGCCGCGCATTCAATTGCCGGCGGACAATCCCCTGGAAAAGCAATTTCTCGACCGCGAACCGCGCGACAAACTGCCGGGTTTCGGCATCACCATGGCGACCATTCTGCTGCCGGTGGTGCTGATGCTGATCGGCGGCTGGGCCAACCTGATTTCCACTCCCGGCAGCGCGTTCAACCAGTTCCTGTTGTTCATCGGCAACTCGGTGATCGCGCTGCTGCTGGCGACCTTGCTGAGCTTTTGGACGCTGGGCATCGCCCAAGGCTTCAACCGCGAATCGATCCTCAAGTTCACCAACGAATGCCTCGCACCCACCGCCAGCATCACCTTGCTGGTAGGCGCTGGCGGTGGCTTGAACCGGATTCTGGTGGATGCCGGCGTCACCGATCAGATCGTCGGCCTCGCTCACGAATTTCACCTGTCGCCGCTGATCATGGGCTGGCTGTTCGCAGCACTGATGCGCGTTGCCACCGGTTCTGCAACCGTGGCGATGACCACCGCATCAGGCGTTGTCGCGCCGGTGGCCATTGGTCTGGGTTATCCCCACCCTGAGCTTTTGGTACTGGCGACCGGCGCCGGCTCGGTTATCTTTTCCCACGTCAACGACGGCGGCTTCTGGTTGATCAAGGAATACTTCAACATGACGGTCGCGCAGACGTTCAAGACCTGGACCGTGCTCGAGACGTTGATCTCGCTGGTCGCTTTCGCCCTGACCGTCGGCCTTTCCTACCTGCTGTAACCGGAGCCCGCCGCCCATGGACATCCTCTACCAGATCCGCGCCCGCCAGGATTCCTTCAGCGCCGGCGAGGGCCGCATCGCTCGGCTGATGCTCGACGATGTCGGCTTTGCCGCGAGCGCCAGCCTCGAAGACCTCGCGCAACGCGCCGAGGTCAGCACCGCTACGCTGTCGCGTTTTGCCCGCACGGTTGGCTGCCGCGACCTGCGTGACCTGCGCCTGCAACTGGCCCAGGCCAGCGGCGTGGGCAGCCGCTTTCTCGACCCGGCGGGCACGCCTGAGCAGTCGGCGTTCTACGGGCAAATCGTCGGCGATATCGAAACCACCCTGCGTCAGCATCTGGCCGGTTTCGATGAATCGCGCTTCGCTGACGCAGTGAAATTGCTCGGCCAGGCGCGGATGATTCATGCGTTCGGCATGGGCGGTTGCTCGACCCTGTGCAGCGATGAATTGCAGGTACGTCTGGTGCGCCTCGGTTACCCGATTGCGGTGTGTCATGACGCGGTGATGATGCGCGTCACCGCCGCCAGTTTGAACGCCGAGCAAGTGCTGATCGCCTGCTCGCTGACCGGCATCACCCCGGAGCTTTTGGAAACCGTGGAGTTGGCGCGCAACTACGGCGCGCGCATCCTCGCCATCACTCGCGGCGATTCACCGCTGGCGGAACTGGCCGACGTCGTCCTGCCGCTGCAAGGCGCGGAAACCTCGTTCATCTACAAACCGACGGCGGCGCGCTACGGCATGCTGCTGGCCATCGACGTGCTCGCCACCGAGCTGGCGCTGGCCAGCCCTGAAGACAATCAAGAACGTCTGCGGCGAATCAAACTCGCCCTCGACGAATACCGTGGCGGCGACGATCACCTGCCGCTGGGAGACTGACATGCAGTACGACACCCTGATCCGCAACGCCGTGGTCATCGACGGCAGCAACACGCCCGGCTATAAGGCCGACGTGGCGATTCTCAATGGTCGCATCGAGCGCATCGGCGATCTGCCTGAAGCCCGCGCCACCGAAGAAATCGACGCCGCCGGCCGGGTGCTGGCGCCGGGTTTCATCGACGTGCACACCCACGACGACACCGTGGTCATCCGCCAACCTGAAATGCTGCCCAAGCTCAGCCAGGGCGTGACCACGGTGATTGTTGGCAACTGCGGCATCAGCGCTTCGCCAGTGAGTTTGAAGGGCAATCCGCCGGATCCGATGAACCTGCTCGGCACTGCCGCAGCGTTTGTTTATCCACGTTTCAGCGACTATCGCGCCGCCGTCGAAGCGGCCAACCCCACGTTGAACGTCGCCGCACTGGTCGGCCACACGGCGCTGCGCAGCAATCACCTCGACGACTTGTTGCGCACCGCGACTCCCGCCGAAATCAGTGCGATGCGCGAGCAGTTGCGCGACAGCCTCGAGGCCGGTGCATTGGGTTTATCCACAGGCTTGGCCTACGCCAGCGCCTTCAACGCCTCGACCGATGAGGTCATGCAACTGACCGAAGAACTGACGGCGTTCGGCGCGGTGTACACCACCCATTTGCGCAGCGAATTCGCCCCGGTGTTGGAGGCGATGGACGAGGCGTTCCAGATCGGCCGACACGCGCAATCGCCGGTGATCATTTCCCACCTCAAATGCGCCGGCGTCGGTAATTGGGGGCGCAGTCCGCAATTGCTCGCAGCGCTGGAAGAGGCAGCGAAAACCCATCCGGTCGGCTGCGATTGCTACCCGTACGCGGCGAGTTCCTCGACTCTGGATTTGAAGCAAGTCACCGACGCCCACCGCATCACCATCACCTGGTCGACACCGCACCCGGAAGTCAGCGGGCGCGACCTGATCGACATTGCTGGTGAATGGAAATTGTCGCTGGAAGAAACCGCGAAACGTCTGCAACCGGCCGGGGCGGTGTATTACGGCATGGATGAGGCGGATGTACGAAGAATCCTCGCCCATCCGCTGTCGATGGTCGGCTCTGACGGACTGCCGGAAGACCCGTTCCCGCATCCGCGCCTGTGGGGCGCTTTCCCACGGGTGCTCGGCTATTTCAGTCGCGATGTCGGCCTGTTTCCGCTGCACACCGCCGTGCACAAGATGACCGGTTTGTCGGCGGCGCGTTTTGGCTTGCAGGAAAGGGGCGAGATTCGTGAAGGACACTGGGCGGATCTGGTGTTGTTCGATCCGCACACCGTGCGCGATGTGGCCGATTTCAACGATCCGCAGCGGGCGGCGCAGGGGATTGACGGGGTGTGGGTCAACGGCGTTTTGAGTTATCGCGACGGGCAGGCGAATGGGAGCAGGGCAGGGCGGTTTCTGGCACGTGAAGGTGATTTGCGCGAAGGGTTTCGTTGAGTCGAATGACGCCAAAAGATCGCAGCCTTCGGCAGCTCCTACGGAGATCGCATTCCAATGCAGGAGCTGCCGAAGGCTGCGATCTCTTGATCTGTGTCTCATAGTGGCACTGTGCAATTAAAGAAAGCCATCACCAGGCCGATTTGCTGACATCCTCCCCGTCTACACTGTGGGGCCAATCAGTCAGGGAGCACCCCATGAGCTTCGGCAAAACCACCCCGATCCTGCGGATCTTCGATGAGGCCAAGGCTGTAGAGTTTTACGTCGATTTTCTCGGTTTCAAGATCGACTGGCAGCATCGCTTCGAAGCGAATTTTCCGCTGTATCTGCAGGTGTCGCGCGGAGAGTGTGTGCTGCATCTGTCCGAGCATCACGGCGATGCCTGCCCGGGTTCCGCGCTGCGTATCGAAACCGATGAGCTGGAGGTGTTTCAGCAGCAGCTGATGGCCAAGGACTATACGTTTTCCCATCCGCAGATTCAGGCGATGCCGTGGGGCAGTCAGGACATGACCATCGCTGATCCGTTTGGTAATCGGTTGGTGTTTACCAATGCGATCAGTCTTTGATCTGCATGCCTGAGATCAAAAGCCCCTCACCCTAGCCCTCTCCCGGAGGGAGAGGGGACCGATTGGGGGATGCTCGGGAGTTACGCCGACCTGAATGTGCTGTGCTGAATCCATAATCGACTCGGTCTTTCAGGTCGACGGACAGCGCAAGACAGCTGGGTCGGCCCCCTCTCCCTCTGGGAGAGGGCTGGGGTGAGGGCAACCCCTGACACCCCATAAAACCCGCCCGCAACGCATCCCCAAAAACCCTCAATCAGTCGGCACCAACCGATCCAGCACGCGATTCACCGCCATCTCCGCGACCATCACAATCTGCGCAATGCCCTGCAACGTCTTGCGTTGCGCTCCGTTCACCAGCCCCGCCTGATCGTTGAGCATCACCGTCGCCGACCCCAGGGTTTCGCAGGCATCGGCCAGCAGCGATTCGTTGTCGGCGTCGGGATTGGCCATGTACAGCGTGTTGGATTTGTAGGGCGGGGCCATGAATTCAGCGCTGGATGGGCCGAGGTAATGATCGAGGGCACGGTCGGCGGCTTCGTGGAATTTCTTGGAATCGGGGGATTCGTAGGGGGATGCCGAGTCAGTGGTTGGCGGGTTTGGGGTTACTTTGAACATATCCAGATCCTCATTTTGGCTGGCCACCGCTTCCCTACTAAAGGAAGTGGAGGCAGCTGTGCGCAGGTTAGTAGACCGGGGATCTGGGAAACCGGCGCGCCCGAGAGCGCCCTGCGCACAGCCACCATGAAGTTCAGGCGAGACCTGACTGTCTGATGAACGATGCACCCCAAATACTCCGGGCTACTAAACCCGATCACTGATGGGCAGTGACGCAATCACAGTAGCGATGAGGTCTGGGGCGCACAAGCCGGCGGATTCTGGCGCAGGCGTAGGCAGCGGCGCAAGGAATTGTGGGTGGTTTCGCGGAATACCGGGCGGTTTTAAACAGTTGTGCCAAGACGCGTTTAATTGGTGTGGCGAATGACGCCTTCGCGAGCAGGCTCGCTCCCACAGGGGGGGCGGCGGTGAGTTCCGAAATGCAGGCAACCGAGAACTACTGTGGGAGCGAGCCTGCTCGCGAAGAGGCCATCAGCATCACCGCCGATTCCGCAACCGAAACTCCCCCGGCGGTATCCCGCGCCAGCTCTTGAACGTGCGATGAAACGAGCGCGGTTCGGTAAAGCCCAGATACTGCGCAATGTCCTGAATCGGCAACGTGCTATTAAGCAAATAGTGCTCCGCCAACTCCTGACGCAACTCATCGAGAATCTGCTGATACGACGTCCCGGCCTGCTGCAATTGCCGCTGCAACGTGCGCACCGACACGCTGAGCTGCTCCGCCACTTGCTCCTTGCGCGGCAGACCTTCCTTGAGCAAACCGCGCAGAATGTTCTTCACCTGCTGCGCCAGCGACGCCTCTTCCAGCGTCGCCAGCAAACCCATCGCGTGTTCTTCCAGGGTTCGCAGCAATTGCGCATCGGCCTGGCGCAGCGGCAGCTGCAAATACGCCAGCGGCACCACCAGCGCCGAATACGCCTGATCGAACAGCACCGGGCAACCGAAAAACGCCTCGTACTCGGCCAGTGTCACCTCATCCGGCCGCGCATGCTCCAGCCACACGCAGGCCGGCGACAGCTGCGTGTCGGCGATCCAACGCGCGTAGTGCAGCCACGAACCGAGCACGTTTTCCACCAGATGCCGACGAATCCGTGGCCGCTCGTAGCGGCAAGTCCAGACCAGATGCACGTGCTCGCCCAGCACCTCGGCGCGACTGACGCCCATATCACCGACGAGTTTTTCGAATGGCATGATCCGGCTCATCGCATCGCCCAGCGTCGCGCAGTTCATGGTGATGTAACCGAGTACGCTCCATGAATTGGGCAGGACGAAATTTGCCGCGTGCAGCCCGAACAAGCCATCGCCCGAGTGCTCGCAGAAATAGTCCAGCAAGCGCTCGTGAACCTCACCCGGCAGGCGCAAGGTGTTGTCGCTCAACTGCTGCGCCTGCAACCCGGCCGCCGCCAACGCAGGCTCGATGGCCATGCCCAACTGTTCGGCGTGGCGCAGGTATTTGAGCAGCGGCGGAACGGAAGTGAAGCCGAGCGATGGCATGGTCGCGGTCCTTTGATCGACGGCGCGTGAGCGAATGAATGGCGCAAGGTAAGTGGATTGCCCGGCGAAAGTAAATGCCCCGACGTTTGGCGCCATTCGCTACAAGGTCTGGCCGGATGCGACCGTGACAGATCCCCAGCGCTGACTAGTATGCAAGCTTGATCCGACGGCAAATAAAGGACACACGCATGCGACGCTGGAACGGCTGGGGAGATGCAGGCACGGTGGTCGAACTGCCGGCTCAGGGCGCGACGTTTCTCCACGAACGCTTGGGCGCTGGCCGCGCTTTGCCCGATGCGACGTTGGCAGCGGCGTTGGCGCAAGTGCCGACCTCGCGCCTGGTGCCGCATCGCTTGTACAGCGTCGACACTCACGACCGTCTGCTGCACGCGCGCGGCCAGAGCCTTCCGGACTGGCTGGCGTTGCGCGAAGGCGCGCTGGGCACGTATCCCGATGCCGTGGCATTTCCGGAAACCGCCGATCAGATCCGCCAATTGCTGGCGCTCGCCCATGATCAGGATCTGTGCCTGATTCCCTATGGCGGCGGCACGTCAGTGGCCGGACACATCAATCCGCCAACATCCGCGCGCCCGGTGCTGACGGTGTCGCTGGCGCGGATGAATCGCCTGACCGACCTCGACGAACAGAGCCTGCTGGCGACATTCGGCCCCGGCGCCAGCGGGCCGCAAGTGGAAAGCCAATTGCGCGCGCGCGGCTACACGCTGGGGCATTTCCCGCAGTCGTGGGAGCTGTCGACGCTGGGCGGTTGGGTGGCCAGTCGTTCCAGCGGCCAGCAGTCGTTGCGCTACGGGCGGATCGAGCAATTGTTCGCCGGCGGCACCCTGGAAACGTTCGCCGGGCCTCTGCAGATTCCGACGTTCCCGGCGTCGGCCGCCGGCCCGGATCTGCGGGAAATGGTGCTCGGTTGCGAAGGCCGTTTCGGGATCATTTCCGAGGTCAAAGTGCGGGTCAGCGCGTTGCCGGCGGACGAGCGTTTCTACGGCGTGTTTTTGCCCGATTGGCCGCAGGCGCTGCGAGCGATCCGGCAACTGGCGCAGGCGCGCGTACCGCTGTCGATGCTGCGTCTGTCCAACGCGGTGGAAACCGAAACGCAACTGGCGCTGGCCGGTCATCCGCAGCAGATCGCCTGGCTGGAGAAGTACCTCAAGCTGCGCGGTGCCGGCGACGGCAAATGCCTGCTGACCTTTGGCGTCACCGGCAATCGCCAGCAAAACGCACTGTCGCTGAAACACGCGCGCCGGCATCTGAAAGCCTTCGGCGGCGTGTTCACCGGCACGCTGCTGGGCAAGAAGTGGGCGCAGAACCGCTTCCGTTTTCCCTACCTGCGCGAGAACCTGTGGAACGCCGGTTACGTGGTCGACACCCTCGAAACCGCCACCGACTGGAGCAACGTCGATCACTTGCTCGCCCTCATCGAAAACAGCCTGCGCGACGCCTTGGCCGCCGAGGGCGAACGCGTGCATGTGTTCACCCATCTCTCGCACGTCTACGGCGAGGGCTCAAGCATCTACACCACCTATGTGTTTCGCCCGGCGGCGGACTATGCCGCAACGCTGGCGCGATGGCGGGCGCTCAAACACGCGGCCAGCCAGACCATCGTCGACCACCACGGCACCATCAGTCATCAGCACGGCGTCGGCAAGGATCACGCGCCCTATCTGCTACGGGAAAAAGGCCCGCTGGCGATGCAGACGTTGCAGGCGCTGAGCAAACATTTCGACCCGGAAGGGCGCCTCAATCCCGGCACGCTGTTGCCAGAGTCGCGGCCATGACGGCGGAATGGAGCGCGCAATGGCGCGAGCAGATGCTGCCGACGCTGGCGGATCAAACCTGGGACCTGATCGTCATCGGCGGCGGCATCAGCGGCGCCGGGATCGTCCGCGAAGCCGCGCGCCGAGGCTGGCGTTGTCTGCTGCTGGAGCAGCGGGATTTTGCCTGGGGCACGTCCAGCCGATCGTCGAAAATGGTCCACGGCGGTTTGCGTTACATCGCCAAGGGCCAGTGGCGCCTGACCCGCGATTCGGTGCGCGAGCGCCAGCGCTTGCTTGACGAAGCGCCGGGGCTGGTCGAGCCGATGAGTTTCATGATGCCGCACTATCGCGGCGGCTTTCCCGGGCCGCGCGTCATGGGCGGCTTGCTCTCGGTGTACGACGCGCTGGCGGGGCGTCGCAACCATGGTTTTCATGACGCCCAGCAACTGCGTTTTCTCGCCCCGGGAGTGAAGGAAAACGGTTTGCTCGGCGGCAGCTGTTTTGTCGATGCACTGACCGATGACGCGCGGCTGGTGATGCGCGTATTGCGCGAGGCTCGGGCCGATGGCGCGGTGGTGCTCAATGGTGTGCGGGTCACGCAACTGCTGCGTGAAGGCGGGCGGGTGTGCGGGGTTCAGGTTGAGGATTGCGAGGGCGGCACGACGCTGCAACTGCGCTCCGCTGTGTTGGCCGTGGCCACAGGCGCGTGGGCTGAGCGCTTGCGCCCCGCTGAAGCTGTGAAGCAATTGCGCCCGTTGCGCGGTAGTCATCTGTTGCTGCCGGGCTGGCGCTTGCCGGTGGCGCAGGCGTTCACTTTTCTGCATCAGCGCGATCGGCGCCCGGTGTTTGTCTTTCCCTGGGAAGGCGCGACGGTGGTCGGCACCACGGACCTCGATCACCGCGACGATCTCGACCAGAGCGCGCGCATTTCCAGCGAAGAACTCGACTACCTGCTCGCCGCGTGCCAGCAGCAATTTCCCGGCGCCGAAGTAGGCGTCGACGACGTGCTCTCGACCTGGTCAGGCGTGCGTCCAGTAGTGGGCAGCGCGGCGGGTGCGCACCAAGACAAACCATCGAACGAAACCCGCGAACATGTGCTGTGGCAGGAGCCCGGTTGCGTGACGTTGGCCGGCGGCAAACTGACCACATTTCGCCCGCAAGCGATCGAAGTGCTCAAGGCTTGTGCGGCGATGCTTGGGCGTTCTTTTGTAGATGACGGCGCGCCGGTGTTCGCCGCTGTGCCGCCGCTGACGATTGCGGGACTGAGCGGCAATCAATGGCGACGCTTGGCCGGGCGTCACGGTCGAGACCTGCCGAGGCTGGCGAAATTGCTCGGCGAACTCGGTCTGGAAACGGTTGGCGCCAGCGATACTTTGTGGGCAGAACTGGCGTTCGCCTGCGAGGCGGAAATGATTCTGCACCTGGATGATTTGCTGCTGCGTCGCACCCGTTTGGGCCTGTTGCTGCCGCGCGGTGGCGAGGATTATTTGCCGGCGATCCGCACGCTGTGCCAGCCACGATTGGCCTGGGATGATGAGCGCTGGCTAGCGGAAATTCAGCGTTATCGATTGTTGTGGCTGCGCGATCACGGCTTGCCGGAGATCACGCCATGAAATACCTATTAGCGATCGACAACGGCACCCAAAGCGTGCGCGCGCTGCTCTTCGATCTGCAGGGCAATCTGCTCGGCAAAGGCAAAGTCGATCTGCAGGCGTACTACTCGACGCAACCCGGTTGGGCCGAGCAGGATCCGGAGTATTACTGGACGAAACTCGGCGAGGCCTGTCAGCAACTCTGGCAGCAGACCGGCATCGACCGTGCGCAGATTGCCGGGGTGTCCCTGACCACCCAGCGCGGCACAGTGATCAACGTGGACGCCAAGGGCAAACCGCTGCGGCCGGCGATTGTCTGGCTCGATCAACGTCAGACTGAAGTCGAGGGCGGCATCAAAGGGCCGTGGGGCTGGCTGTTCAAATTGGTCGGCGCCAAGGCAACGGTGGATTATTTCCGCGCCCAGGCCGAGGCCAACTGGATCGCCCGTCATCAGCCCGAAGTGTGGGCGGCCACTGACAAGTATTTACTGCTTTCTGGCTTTCTTACTCATCGCCTATGCGGGCGCTTCGTTGATTCTGTCGGCTGTTGCGTCGGCTATCTGCCCTTCGATTTCAAACGGTTGAAATGGGCGGCCCGGCGTGACTGGAAATGGCAGGCACTGGCGGTGCGCCCCGAGCAGTTGCCGACCCTGCACAAACCCGGCGAAACCCTCGGCCACATCACGGCCGAAGCTGCCCGTCACACAGGTATTCCCGAAGGCCTGCCGCTGATTGCCGCTGGCGCGGACAAGGCTTGCGAAGTGATCGGCTCCGGCGTGGTCGATGCGCGCACCGTGTGCCTGTCCTACGGCACCACCGCGACCATCACCAGCACCCGCGCGCGCTACCTGGAAATCGTCCCGCTGATCCCGCCCTATCCCTCGGCCGTGCCCGATCAGTACAACTGCGAAGTGATGATCTATCGCGGCTACTGGATGGTCAGCTGGTTCAAGAATCAGTTCGGCCTGCGCGAGATGCAACAGGCGAAAGCGCAGGGCATCGAACCGGAGCAACTGTTCGACGCCCTGGTCGACGAAGTACCGCCGGGCTCGATGGGCCTGATGCTGCAACCCTACTGGTCACCGGGCATCCGCGAACCGGGGGTGGAAGCCAAAGGCGCGATGATCGGCTTCGGCGACGTGCACACCCGCGCGCATATTTACCGCGCGATTCTCGAAGGACTGGCCTACGCGCTGCGCCAAGGCATGGAGAATATCGAGCGACGCTCAAAGGTCTCGATCAAACGCCTGCGCGTCGCCGGCGGCGGCTCACAAAGTGACGCCGCCATGCAACTGACCGCCAACATCTTCGGCCTGCCGGCCGAGCGCCCGCATGTGTATGAAGCGTCCGGGTTGGGGGCGGCGATTTGTTGTGCGGTGGGGTTGGGATTGCATAAGGATTTCCCATCGGCCATTGCCGCGATGACTCGGGTGGGGGCGGTTTTCAACCCACAACCCGAGGCGCACAAGATTTACCAGCAACTGTACAAAGACGTTTACCTGCGCATGTACCGCCAACTTAAACCGCTGTACCAAAGCATCCGCAAAATCACCGGGTATCCCGCGTAAAAAGCACACCACAAATCCCCTGTAGGAGTGAGCCTGCTCGCGATAGCGGTGTTTCAGTCAGCCTGTCTTTTACTGACACACCGCTATCGCGAGCAGGCTCACTCCTACAGGGATTTTCGGTGAGCTCAAAATCCGGTGAGTCACACAAATCCATTGTGGGAGCGAGCCTGCTCGCGATTCGGTTTCAGCCTCAGCGCAAAACCAACGTCATACGCGGAAGTGGCTGACCATCTGCTGCAACTGACCACCCAACCGCGCCAGTTCAACACTCGACGCTGCCGTCTCGTCACTCGCCGCTGCGGTCTGTTCGGACACGTCGCGGACGTTGATGATGCTGCGGCTGATCTCTTCGGCCACTGCACTTTGCTGTTCAGCCGCCGCAGCGATCTGCTGGTTCATCGACTGGATGTTCGACACCGTGCGGGTGATGTTTTCCAGCGAGGCGCCGGCCTTGCGCGTCAGGGCGACGCTGCTGTCGGTCAGCGCGCGGCTGTTGTTCATCACTGCAGAAACCTGCTGGGTGCCGTTCTGCAGACCGGCGACCAGGCCTTCGATTTCCTCGGTGGATTTCTGTGTGCGCTGAGCCAGACCACGCACCTCATCGGCGACCACGGCAAACCCACGCCCGGCTTCACCGGCACGCGCGGCTTCGATCGCGGCGTTGAGGGCGAGCAGGTTGGTCTGTTCGGCGACAGCCTTGATCACGTCCATGACGCTGCCAATCTTGTCGCTTTCCTGCTGCAACACGCTCATCGCTTCGGTCGAACGCACCACTTCACTGGCCAGACGCTCGATCTGCGCGATGGCCTCATTCACCACCTTGTCACCTTCACGGGCTTCGCCATCCGCAGCAGCAGCGGCTTGCGATGCTTCCTCGGCATTACGCGCAACTTCCTGCACCGTGGCAGTCATTTCGTGCATGGCGGTGGCGACCTGATCGGTCTCGACTTTCTGGCTGTTCACACCCGCACTGGTCTGTTCAGTCACGGCCGACAACTCTTCAGCGGCGCTGGCAATCTGCGTGACGCCGTCGCGGATGCCACTGATCAAGTCACGCAGGGTCACGCCCATGCGCGCGATGCCTTGCTGCAACACGCCGAGCTCGTCGCGGCGGGTGACGGTGACGTTCTGGGTCAGGTCGCCGCTGGCGATGCGCTCGACCACGGCCAGGGTTTCCTGCAACGGACGGGTGATCTGACGGGTGATGATCACCGCGGCAATCACGCCAACCAGCAGCGCCAGCAACGTACTGATCAACTGGAAGGTGCGCGCCTGGGCACTTTCGGCGTCACGGCGATCAAGCTGAATCTGGTACAGCTGCTCGCTCAGGGCGACGATGGTGGTGCCCTGATCGGTCATTTCCTTCCGCGCCTGCACGGCCTCGGTGTTGGCGTTCTTGTACGCCATCAACGCGCTGCGATAGCTGGTCAACGCGGTTTCCAATTGGCGCAGGGCATCCTGCTGAGTCGCGGCAAATTGCGCATTCAGCGGTTTGAGGCTGGCGATGGCCGCGTCGATCTGGCCGACGGCTTTCTGCTCGGTCTCGGCGTTGCTGGTCGCCGTGTAACCACGCACTTCATAACGCGCGAGGATGAACGCTTCCTTCGCCGCAGTAACAGCCTGGAACTGCTCGAAACGCTGATCGCTCAACTCCATCTGCTGCACGCGCTGGCTGATCGATTCGATCAGGTTGTACGCGCTCTGAGCGTTGACGCTCATGGTGTCGCGCGCACTGTTGCCGGTGCGATAGGCGTTGCGCATTTTGTTCAGCGAGGTCTGGTATTCAGCGATAGTCGCGGCCTGCTGCTTGAGCAGCGCGACGTTCTCCGGGCTCTTGAATTTGCTGATCAGCGCCTGCTGCTGCGCGGCGAAACTTTCCAGAGTGGTCTGCACATTCTGCGCGGCGGTTTCGTCGCCGTTGGTCAGCATGTACTGCAGGCGCACCACGCGCAGTTTGGTCAGGCCGGCGTTGAGCTGGGTGATGTCGCTCATCCAGTTGCTGCGGTCGATCAGGCCGCCGAGGCTGGTCCAGCCGGTCAGCGCCAGAATGCAGGTCAGGGCCAGCACGAGGCCGAAGCCCAGGCCGAGTTTCATGTTCACGCTGATGTTACCGAACCAGCTATTCATGCAAATCCTCCAGAAACGTTGGGTTTCTTGGTCGTCAGTTAAGCTGGAAGATTGTTGTTCTTTTGAGCCAGCAGGGGTGTTAGCAGGTCTGTATCGGCCGCAAACCCGAGAGCTGAAAGGATTTTTGTCTGACAGGTTTCGCGCAACTCAACCGAGGCGCCGCGACCACCGCTGATCCGGCGCCTCGAACCCCGGATTGACCAGCGCCGTCAGCACATGATCCTGCCAACGCCCGGCAATGTTGAGATACGCCTTCGCATACCCCTCACGCTCAAAACCCAAACGCTCAAGCAAACGCGCACTGCGCTCATTGCCCGGAATGTAATTAGCCATGATCCGATGCAGATTCTGCACATCGAACATATAACCAATCCCCGCCTCCAGCCCCTCCTGCATCAAACCCTGACCCTGATGCGCCTCATCGATGTGATAACCCAAATAACACGCCTGAAACGCCCCACGAATAATCCCGCTGAAATTGCACGCGCCGATCATCTGCTGACCGTCCGGCGACAGCAGCGCGAAATGCATCGCCAATCCGGCCTCGAAGGCACTGGCCTGGATCTCGAGGCGACGGTGGATGTTGGCGGTGGAGAAGTAATCGGTGGTGCGGATGGGCGACCAGCGCGCCAGGTGACGCTGGTTGCGCTGGTAGAAAGCGCTTTCGAGCTCGGCCTGATCGGGGGAGAGGATCGCCAGCGTCAGGCGCGGGCAGGGCAGGGATAACAGCGGCATCGAGCGCTCCTTGGCGAGGGATCTGCAGGCAGAGTCGCGCATATGCTGGGGAGCGGCAAGGTGTGCTGGATGGCAGACGAAAAAAAGCCCGCTAGGAGCGCGGGCGAACCGTAGTTTCTTGAATGAGCGAGTGGACTTTACAGGCTGTCCCGGCTGGGCGCAGTGAAGAAAAATTCATGTCGCTTCTGCCAACCGGGTTGGTGTCCCGCCAGTCGATCTTCAGCGCACGATGAAAATATCAGCGCCCATACAGCACCGTGTTCATCAACGCATTGACCTGATTTGGCATCGTGTGGATGAACCAGTCGAAAGCAAGACCCGAGGTAAGCAGATACGCGAGAACCAGCAGGATAGGCATGAAGATGATGTTTTTGCGCAGATTGGCGTACTTGCGGGTTTTTCTGGAAAGCCAAGGTTCGTGAGTGCCATTGTTATTGGCATGTGCACCCGCGACGATGAAGTAGGTTGAAAAAAGCATCATCCGCAGACTTGTGTAAATAAGCAGGATTACGCCCGACAGGTGCAGCAAAAACCAATGCATATCTAGCAAGACGAAATTTTCCTTTATCCCCGTCAGTCCCTGCTCATTGATGATTCGCTGGCCGTTTTCGAAATTTGGCGGCGCCTGTGTGGGCATAAAAGCTTCTTCGGTGACATACGTCGCGGCCACGCAAAATGCCAAGCAAAACAACAGCGCAACGACCCATTTAATGCCCGCGAAGAAGCCCCGGTAAAGGCTATGCAAGGTGCCGCCAGCCCACAGGGAAATGGTGAACAGCGTGACCCAGGAAAGCAGATTGAGTATTTCAACCCTGAAAAACAGATAAATGAGTCCGGCGACCAGCAGCAGCATGCAGATGAACGGAGTCATATCCTGGCTTGTGCTGGCGGCGTTCACGCCCGGCGGTGGATTTACCACCGTGTTGAAGGTCAGGTTTACCGAATGGCCTGGCTGATTGGCGGATTGTGGAGAATCGCCCTTCAGTACCCGATCCAGAATCGCTCCCAGAATCAGGCCGAGGATGGTGAAGAACGCCGATATGTAGATATCGACTTCCTTGGATTGGATTGTTTCGATGAAGCTCATGTTTTATTGCCTTCCTTGTGCAGGTTGAGTATTTCACGTGCCGCTTGGGATTTCTCTGCGAGGCGTCCAGCCAGCTGCGGAATGGTACGTGGATGGGTGTGGTTTTGCTATCAAGCAAGCGCACTCGTCTTACAGACAAACTGGTTTCGTTAAATTGGAGAGTGAGCCGAATCGGTGCCGCCCCAGCGTCCTTTTAGTACGCGTCGAACATTCACAGCCACCGGAAGGCCTAAGAATTGGAAGGAAAATTGGTGCCCATTCGACAAGCCTCAGATACGACAAAGCCCGCACTGGGCGGGCATTGTCGTTGAGAGTTGGTGCCGGGGTGATTTGAACAGATTCTTTAAGATGCTGATTTTAATAGATTATTTCCGGTTAAACTTTTTATTGGAATACCTTTTGGAATACCATCCGCGAATCTTCTTAGATTCCCGTCTTTACGTCGGCCAAAGCTCGATTCCATAGCTGTACTTCGGATCTCCTTTTGAGCGCGACTAACGGCTTCTGATAGCAATTGCTGGCGCTTGTTCATACCTTCACTCGCTCTGGCGAGTCAGCACGTGCCTTATCGCTGTCGCGTATGTGCGCCCCAGGTTCAGAAGATCGTCAGCGCATTCAGGTCGCCTTTCGGATTGTGGTGATAAAAGGGGACTCGACCCTATCGAACGCTAAATGTACCTGGGCCTTGGCGCGGGTCACACCCACGTAAAACAGGCGCGCGGCCTCCTCATATGCTTCGCGCGACTTAACGTATTTGCTCGGGACCACGCCTTCTTCCAGTCCAAGCATGATCACGGCCTGAAACTCTAACCCTTTTGAGCTGTGAAGCGTCATGAGGTTAATCTGATCTGGGCTCTTTCCCTGATTGCCAAAAATCTGGACGGTGAAGTCTTCAAGCACCCCACCTTCAGCGGCAGCTTCGATAAGCTCATTAAGGTTACCGATCTCGTCGCTCAGACCTGGCTCGTCACAAAGCATGTCGTCCAGAACGGCCTTAGCTAGGGAGGTTAGCCACTCATGAAGCGACAACGCGCCATCTCTCAGCGCAAAAAGAGCTGAGATCAGTTGTTTGCGAGACTGGTGTAGCTGAGTCTCGCTTTTTCCCGCCCGCTGCAAGCGTCGCCAAACTTTGAGCAAGTGGGAAAGCTGTACCTCGCCGGTCTCCCAACCTCCAGCACACCATTGCGCTGCCTCGGTGAGCCACTCGGTTAAGCGTGTGCGTTTAATCGGTGATCCATTGTCTAGGCGGAAGTAACGCATTTGTAAGCGATCGGCTGCCTTGGCAATCTCAGTACCTTCAACCTTGCTCGGATAAAGCAAGGCAATGTCACCTGGGGACCAAGTGTCATTTGCGTCGAGCAGCGCTACCACCAGCGTTTCGAGCGCATATTTCGCCTGTCCGGCGAGGTCGCGTTCAAGCCTATGAATAACAATCTCACCTTGCCGGTCATCGTTGGACTGGAAATCCGCACGGTCGGGAAAAAGCGACCTTGATGCCGCGATGATGCGATCGGCGCAGCGATAATTCAGCCTAAGGGTGACAGGCTCAATACGCGCGTCCTGTGCCAGGGCCTTTAGCAAGGCTGGGTTGGCACCGGTAAATCCATAGATCGACTGATCCGGATCACCTACAGCTATGATCCTAACGTTCGCATCGAGAAAGGCTCGAACAATGCGGTGCAGCGGCAGACCAAGGTCCTGATACTCGTCTATCACCACGACAGGATATTTTGCCCGTATCGCACGGCGCACCCATTCGTGCTTCTCAACCAGCTCCAGCCCGGCAAGCACAATACCGTCGAAATCGATCTGCCCTTTCGCCAAGAGCAGGTCCTCATAAGCTTCGACAATTTGCGTTTCGTATGAAGACCATGCTCTCCACTCGGCCGAGTTCCGATCTGGAATCGTACGTCGTAACTTGTCACACGTCGTACGGACGTAGCTCTTCGGATATCCCCCATGCAGCGAGGCGTAAGCCGCGTTGAAAAGCCTACTGGCTTCGGCTGGTGTCGCTACTGCCAATGGCTCCGGCACCGTCACACCTGCCAAGCTCGCGTAGGGCAGTACGAGCTCCGTCAGACAGAATGAGTGCACCGTGGAAATGAGAATGCGATTGCCATCTTCAACTCCGAGCTTGTTCAACCTTGATCTCAACTCAGACGCACAGGCATTGCTGTAAGTTATGCATGCGATACGTTGTGGTCGATGCACCGTCTCCGCAAGCAGTCTGGCGATTTTTACTGTAATGGTTTTGGTCTTACCGCTACCGGGGCCAGCCAAAATTACGCAGTTACCTGCCGACTCGTAGGCCGCCCATTGGTCAACATTGCCGCGCAAGTCTTCAGCAGCAACCAGATACTCGGGTCTTGCAGCACTCATCGCAGCTTCTCCCTCATGTACTCCAAAGCATCTTTGATGTAGGTAGGGCACACATCGGCGTTTGCGGCTCGCAGCGTGGAAGCTAGTCGTTGGGCAAATCGCCCTTTGCCGATGGAGTCGATGTCTTTGAGAAACTGCTTTTCATCCAAAGGATGAGGGGCTTCAGCCAAGTCTTTGAAGCGCTCGTGCATCTTTTTGTTGGTTGATGACTTTTTGACAGCTTTCTGAAAATGCTCCTCGGCGCCAGCTTTGAACAAATCAACTTCAAAGGTAAATTCGTTTAGGAAGACGCCATGCGACGGCGCAAGCTCCAGTAAAGTTTCGCCTGAGAGCTCATCCCAAATTTTCGGGGGAAGCAAAGCCTTCATGATGTGGTTCATCACGCGGCTCTCCCCATAACTGTCATCTACAGATTCGGAGTCCGGGTCGTCGTCTTCTTGGCTCGCTTCCGAACCCTTCGGGTCAAAATCAGTAAGTATAGCGAACGGAATATCTAGCCCTTCAGGTCCTAGTAGCTTCACATAGGGCGCAAAATTGGTTCCGGCGATTGAGCAAACGGTGACGCCCATGGCATCAAAATCGAACGACTTATCGTAAAGACGTGCCAGGGTTGGAAGGAGAAATTTTTCCGCATCACCCTCTACAAGAATTACGCCTTTTGAGAAGAACAGCTCACCGCGCGTGACATCCAGATACCGCTCCAGATCCTCCCGGTCAGCGGCCTTGAGTTTGATCCCCATAAGTGATCGCGCAACGGTATGCCCTTCCTTGGGGACGCTTTGTAAAACGACCACGTTTGAGAGTGGAGCAACGCTCGCGACGTTCGGCGAGTGGGTCGTGAGCAGGATGCTGCGCAACTCTGGACTGCGCTCATCCTCATCACGCTCCTTCAGGTAGTTTCGGTAGATCAGGCGCTGCAGATGGGGGTGCAGATGTGCCTCGGGTTCCTCAATCGCCAGAAACGTGTGTTGCCGCTCCCCTTCTTCCACCAGGTACTGATGCTCCAAGTGTTTCAGTGCAAGGTACAGCACGTTGGCTGAGCCTAAACTTGCTTCTGCGACGCCTCGTTTACCGCCGTCGATCATCATTTGCAATGCACGGATCAAGCGCTCAGGCTCTGTTGGGGCAAAGCCTAGAGCCGTCTCTATCGTATGCTTTTCGCCAATCATTTCTGTGAGTTGGCCATTGACCTGCTTCACCACGTCAGCGAGTTCGGGCAAGGCGGCAATTCTGGATGTCGTCGCATGTACTTCGTCCGCAATCTCTTGGAGATCCTCCTCATCTATGGTCCGCGCCGCCCGGTCCAGTAACGGTCGTAGCGGAGAGCGTGTCCAGCGAGCAAGGTCTGACTCTGCGTCTCGAAGTGCCGGGAACAGGTCCATTGGCATCCATCGTCTCAACTCGTAGCCCACCGAATTCTCTGGGCGATTGCCTCCGAAAAGCACGAACTCATAATCTGCCTCGCCGCGAGGGGGTCGATCAATGCCCATAATAGGTTGGAAGCGGTACGTGACCTTCGCCACCATCGGTATCGGGTTAACCAGATGGTCGGCAAGTACAGCAAGCAGCTCTACACTGTCTTCGAATTCGCTGAACTCAACTGAGATTTCAATTGCATCATCGGCTTTCAGTGGCCTGGGCAGGCCGTCCCAGAAATCATCAAGACGCAGCCGCCGTGCGGAGTCAGGCAGGGTGGGGTCCAGGATCATACGTAGGGCGAGCAGCAAATTAGTCTTGCCCACCTTGTTCTCGCCCAGTACTACAGCATGCTGTCCCAGGTACACGTCGAGGTGCTTGAAATTTCTGAAGTTCTTGATCGTAATTCGACTCAGCCGCATATAGCCTTTCCTTCCCTAGATTGCGAGTGCGCACGGGGGATAACGGATATCCGCGCGTACGGTTTTTGAGTTGTGCGCCGCACCGCTCGTAGTGGCGTCATACTGGCGCGCTCGATCACGTTTGTCACCCGTAGCCTGGGAAGCCTGTACTCGGCATAAGCTGGAAAGGTTGGGTAAACGAAGGTCTTATAAGTTAAAGATACACTTAGTTATCTATAGCTTCTTAGGCCGCTAAAGTAAGGAGCGATCAAAAAAGTTGATGCTACTCCAGGCGAGTGTTTCCCTTCAGACGCTAGTCAAAGTGCTAAGTGATGAGCCGAGTAGTCACATCAGAAGCAAAAATTTCAAGGCGTTATCACTCCAGTCATGGACGAGCTTAAAAAATGGCGCTATTTTTAATTATGAGTTTTTCAGTAGTTGTAATGTTCTGATTCGTTCGGGAATGTGGTCATTTTTTTCTGCTTCCATCTCTATCAAAACTTCTAAAAGTCTTGCTCTACTTATTTCGTACTGGTTTGCCAGCTTCTCAAGAGTCTCAGCAGCGTTGTCTGAAAGGACGAAGTTGTATTGGGATTTACCTTTCAGGTTTTCTCTATATTTTTGCTGACCCCACCTCTTCTTAATTTTTTCTATATAGAGATCTCTTTGCTCTGGAGGGTATTTGATGTTGTCAAAGTGTATTAATAGATCATCAAAGTCTTCAAATGGTCGTCTGTAGTCTGCCAGTATTGATGAGTTCTTGCTCAACCACTCCCAGGCAAGTACGGACTTTTGGTTGTTGTCTTTAAACCATCTAAATGCAGTGTCTCCTTTTTTGTGTGCTGTCCACTTTGCTTTGATGTCATTTAGGGTGATTTGTTTATGTGTTGTGTCGGTCTGCCATCGATCGATTATAGATAATAGAAGGTCCATGCCGTGCAGATTCAACGGGCTGCTAAGCCATTGATACCCGGACGCCTCAGCAAATCGCGATTGCAGCCAATCTATTTGCCTTTTTCCTTCATTGATCCATTTGAAGCTTTCGTCGGGAAGAAGTTGATTTGCTTTATCTTGTTTTATTTGTTGTATGAGCCACTGATTACCAAATAGGCAATTGGCCATTTTATCCCTTATGCCTGGGCCTGATCTCTCTAGCGGGCCGAGATTGCAGTGATAGTTGTTGAGCGTGAACCAGAGCCAGATATCACGCCTGCTGCTTATTTTTGAGTCGCCTAAGATCTGCGCGAGACGATCATTGTAGTGAACTGCCATTTTTCCTCTCTATTCCTGTCCTAGTATTCCTAAAGATTTTACCAAGAATCTATCAAGTGTCTTTAGAGAAAATTTATAGATTTTATCAAGATTATCTCTAGTAGTATAAAAATGAGCAAATATCCAATTTTCCAGCAGTTTTACTAGGCTTCGCTGGACCTCATGGCTAAGCCGATGGGTAGATGCGTATTGAGAGAGTAACGTATGACGCCTTCAGGAAGCGAGGGAGAAACCGTGAAGGGTGGAAGGAGAAGGACAGAAATCTCTAGTAATGTGGGGTCCGGTTCGCGACTGACGAGTGCCGCTACCTCTTAACGTCATAGGACAGGCGGTCAGACTTCGTTAATTTTTACTGAGCTTGCCAATCCTCTGGACGAATACAGGAGCTGCGTTCATGAGGATAATTCGGTTGAAAGATGTCATGGATCTAACTGGCCTTGCTAGATCTACGATTTATAAATTTATTTCGGGGAACTCATTTCCCAAACCTATTTCCTTGGGGGACCGTTGCGTAGGTTGGCTGGAAAGTGAAGTTCACGATTGGATACTGGATAAAATTAAAGAGCGGGATCAGCTAGTGAAGAAGGGGGCTTGATGATCTGCTGCGTTTGGCTTTGAGATCTTGATTAGCTAGGTTTTAGTTAACGCCATGAAGGACAAGTTTCTTCATGGTATTTTTCCAGAGTTGTTGGGGGCTCTGTAATGTTGTGTTTTAACAGGGTTTGCGGGTGTTTTATTTGGTGTTGTGTCGTCAGAGAGTTTCGGTATTGGTACTATGCTTGTACAGTATCTCTGCTATGAGGTTGGCTTGTATTTACTGGTTAAATATAGGGGTGTATTGGAGGGAGGGTAGTCCCTCTGAGCACAGCAGTATTGTGCTCTGCATTCTTAGGTATAAGGTAAAAATGTACTTGGAGTCCTGACTATATGAAACTCTATACTCGGAGCTCCATCATGGCTAGACATTCAGGTAATACGAACTTAACCCTTCATTGCGAAGGCTCTTATCAAGGATTGTCCGTACAAGTGGATAAGGGGCCTTTCATTCAAGAGTATCTAAATCGCCTTCATCAGACGGTATCTCGAGCGCTTAATCAGTACCCTCGTGTATTTGCACTCAGGTTTGACCTGCGCCTACCAGCTAACATTCAATTGCCCGATTACGCTTTTACGAACGAAGTTGTTGACCGCTTCATCGAATCCTTTAAAGCCAAGATCAAGCACAATCGCCAAATGGCAAAACTTGTGAATAAGTACGCACACGACACTAAGGTGCGTTACGTCTGGGCTAGGGAGCAAGGGCAGCACGGGCGACCACACCATCACTTTGCGATCTTGCTGAACTACGATGCTTTCAATGCGCTGGGTAAGCTCGAATCAGGCAGAGACAACATGTTTAATCGCTTGGAAGGAGCGTGGGCAAGTGCTTTAGGGTTGTCAGTAGAGGCCGTCAGGGGGTTGGTCGAGATTCCACAAAATCCTTACTATCACTTGCATCGCGACGAGATAGCCGGACAGGCAGCCTTCTTCCATCGTGCGAGCTATCTGTGTAAGTCAAGCACGAAGGTTTTTGGGGATGGTTCCCATGGTTTCGGATGCAGTAGAAGCTGAGCACAATTCTGAATCACGACAAAAAAATAAATGGGCACCATCCGATGACTGCCCTTGGCATTGCCAAGGGCAGTCATCGGACAGCGTGAACATAGGAGTTAAAGATAACCTCGTTCAGCCAGCGAAACGCATCCTTCATGGCCTACAACGATGTGATCCAACGTCTGGGTGCCAATCATGCTGAGGGCGTTCTTGAGCGCCATGGTTAGCGTGCGATCGGCTTGGCTGGGTTCAGGATCGCCGGATGGATGGTTATGTACCAGAATCACCGCTGCAGCATTGAGCTCCAACGCAATCTTGACCACTTCTCGCGGGTACACGCTGGCACCATCCAGCGTGCCTCTGAATAGCTCCCTGAACGCAATCACTCGATGTTTGCTGTCGAGCAGTAGTAGCGCAAAGACTTCATGCTCGTGGTACTGCAGCAGTGTTTGCAGGTGGCTAAAAACCTGCTTTGGCTCAGTCAATGCCCGGCCTTTAGACAGACGGCTCATTGCCAGTTGTTGCGCCATTTGCAGGATGTCAGCCTCGGTAACCGGAGATTCCATGACATAGGTACCGGTTGTTTCACCGGCAATCAGCTTGTGATATTTCATATGGGTTGTCCTGAACGAAGGGGATAACGCAGAAGAGCTTGGGAACGGGCTACTGAACCGAAGGCCTGTCCGAAGCTTTAGTACTGAATTTTTGCAGCGATTGAGTGCGCATGATCGTTTCCTGAGGCATAAAAAACGCCCGATCGGCAGAGGCTGACCAGGCGCTTAAGGAGTGGAAAAGCGTGGATGGGAGTGATGCTGAGTAGGACTGAGAAAACGGTAGCTAAGCCGCAAGTTGTAGTGCCGCCTCCAGCACTCGTTGCTTGATCTGTGCACCCTGACCGAACCACGCAGAGTCCAATCGGTACTCGTTACTACGAGCCCTTCTTTCGTGATCGACGTACTCCGTCACAGCGTTGAGTAAGCCCCAGGCCGTCCCTTGAGCTGAGTCCAGTGTTGATCCGCGCCCCTGACCTTCATACAGGCTCTGCACCTTGCGTAGTGCTCGCTCGTTGGGCAGTGCTGCGGGTAAAGGACTTGTAGGACTGGCATCACACAGCACACTCATGAAGAAACCCATCGCCTCAGCCACTGAACTTTGCGTTCAGACAGCATGCGCATATGGTGCATGAATGCGTCCCACTGGGAAACGGCAATACCGAGCTGCGTTTTCACGACCTGTGGATCGAAGCGCGTGCTGTGCGGCACTTTGATCGACTTGGTCGTGCCGTCCAGGGCAATAGTCAGCGTGTTGTTGCAGACCGCCTGCACCGTGGTCGGCGTCGCCGTGGTGGCCAAGGTACCGTCACAGGAAGTGGCCAGCAGCAGATAGCCGTTAACCTGATCATTGCCTTTCAGCGCAATGGTTTAACGGTTGACGCTGAAGCTGTAACCACACTGCAGGCATTGATAGTTGTTAAGGACTTTTTCATCCATTTGTTCGCCAATGGTTGCGCCGGCGATCCCTCCTGCCACTCCGCCAAACAGTCCCCCGAGAAGAGCCCCAGCAATACTGCCAATAGCGATCCCCACGGGCCCACCGGCCACACCGAGCACCGCGCCGGTTTCAGCACCTGATAGGGCGCCGACGGCGCCACTGGCTGCACCGCCAGCGGCGCCTAATAATCCACCTGTTTGCTTACCGATATTTTTCGTGACGATGCGTCCAGAGTTACAACTTGGGCAAGGGCTATACATGCGCAGATCCTCTCAATTGATGAGCGTGCTAAGCGAAGTGCAGGCACGCCAAAATCCCAACTGCAGTCGATACAGGTGGGCGTTCATAGAGGTGATATAGGTCTGAGATTTTCTTAAATCGATCTCAACATGTAAAAGAAGGCGGCAAATCGATATTTTTTAGGCGTTACCAGTCGCTGCCGCATAGATGGCACCCGTTTGACCACGCAAGGTATGTAGGACGGCTACTCCAGCATTTGGCGGGTAGCCACTCCATCGATTACTCGCGCGTAAAAATGTCAGATCTGCTACGGGAAATGGTCTGCATCTGTTGGCGTAACGGTAGCTTCGAGTCCAGCCGTATGTACTGTATTGCATGGCTCTGCGTGTTGGGATGAGTACGTTCGTCATAACTCATTCGCCCAATTCTGGGTTAAAAAGCTGGTAAAGTGCCACCCGCCGCATCGCTGTGGTGAAAATCTTAAAGCCGATTGCTTGGGGCAATATGCGTTGTGTCCTATACCTCGTGATGCCCCCCTTGGGTGACATAACTACCCACACGACAGACGATTAATTCAATATCGATGGCAGTGCCGATCCGGGTAGGCCCATGTGGTGATTGCCTTCCGTTTTCCAGTGCTCGCTGCGCACCTAAAGCCTTGACAAGGATTGCACCATGCAACTGACCCAAGCCCCAGCCCCCGGTGCCCGTGCACTAATCCGCGATGAAGAGTGGATTATCCAGAATGCAGACCAATGTAATCTTGGCGGGTGGCAGCTTTCGTGTATTGGCGTGTCGGAAACCGTGCGCAATCGTCATGCTCTTTTCCTCACTCAGCTCGAAGACGTTACCCTGATTGATCCAGCAAAAACTGAGCTGGTGTACGACGACTCGCCCACATTTATCGCTTCGCGGCTGTTTATCGAGGCGCGTCTGCGTCAGTCGGCGCTGCAAAACGAATCGGTAGTGATTGGTCAGCATGGGGTGATGGATGCGCTGCCGTTTCAGTTGCAGCCCGCTCATCAGGTCTTGCAACAGCTGCGCCCGCGCTTGCTCATTGCGGACACAGTAGGGCTGGGTAAAACCCTTGAGGCCGGCATCCTTACCGCCGAGTTGATGCGCAGAGGTAAAGCTCGCCGCATTTTGGTGGTCACTACCAAAAGTATGATGCGCCAGTTTCAGCAGGAGTTCTGGAACCGCTTTACTATCCCGCTCACCCGCCTGGACTCAGCCGGTATTCAGCGCATTCGTCGCGATATTCCAGCCAATCACAATCCCTTTAACTACTACGACCGCACCATCATCTCGGTCGATACCTTGAAGCGCGACAGCGAGTACCGGCACTACCTGGAAAGCGCCTGGTGGGATCTGATCATCATCGACGAAGCTCACAACGTTTCCTACAAGGGCAATCGCACCCAGAGTAATCGCTTGGCCGAGTTGCTCTCGCAACGCTCCGATGCACTGATCTTGCTCACCGCCACACCGCACAACGGCAAAAAGGACAGCTTCGCCAGCCTCGTGCGCATGCTCGACCCCACGGTGCTGCCAGCAGGGGCCGACTACACCCGCGAGGATGTCGATCACCTTTTTGTTCGCCGTTTCAAGAAAGACGTGCGCGAGCAGATGAAGCAGGAGTTCCCAGAGCGAGAAGTGTTTCGTTTGGCCTGCGCCGCAAGCCCTGCGGAAAACCTCGCCTTCGATGCGCTAGCCGAGCTCAAACTTAATAGCGACGGGACCGGTGCGCGCGACGGTGCCATGTTGTTCCGCACCGTGTTGGAAAAGGCGCTGTTCTCTTCCCCGGCAGCCTGCCTACAAACGCTGAAAGAGCGCATCCGAAAGCTCGAGGTAAAAGACGCACGCCATCCTGATCTTGAGGGGCTGCGTGATCTTCAAGTTCTGGTGCAGGCCATCAGTACCGACAAATTCAGCAAATTCCAGCACCTCATCAGCCAGCTCAAACAAGGTCAGCACTGGCGTTGGGATGGCAAAGATCCAAGTGACCGGCTAGTGATCTTCACCGAGCGGGTGGAAACACTAAAACTCCTCCAGCTAGAACTGCCCAAGGCCCTGGGTTTAAAAGATAATGCCGTAGCCATCCTGCACGGCCAATTGCCTGACCAGGAGATTCAGCAAACGGTCGAAGATTTCGGCAAAACCCATTCGCCCCTGCGCCTGCTGATTGCCTCGGATGTGGCCTCCGAAGGTCTTAACCTGCACTACCAAGCTCATAGGCTGATCCACTTCGATATTTCCTGGTCGCTTATGGTGTTCCAGCAGCGCAATGGTCGTGTGGATCGATATGGTCAATTGCATGCCCCGAAAATCGGCTACCTGCTGACCGAACCTCGCCACGAGAGAATTCGCGGTGACTTGCGCTACCTGGAAATCCTGATCGATAAGGACGTGCAGGCGGCAAAGAATATCGGCGATCCATCAGCCTTTATGGGTCTGTATGACGAGGAGCTGGAAACCGTCGAAGTGGCCAAGGCCATTGAAGGCAACCGCACTGTCGAGGAGTTCGCCGCGCTACTGGCTGGGGATGATATCGACCCTTTCGAAGCCCTGTGGGGCGCGAACGTACCCAGCAATGATAGCGTCGCTCCCGTCAGCACAGCAGCGCTCATGGCGCCCACTGCTGAACTCACCAGTCTGTTTAACGACAGCTACATTTACCTTCGCGATGCCTTGCGCTGGCTGGCGCAACAGTCGCCGCGCGAACATGCTGCAATCAAAACGGATGATGTCAGCCGCACACTAAGCTTCCAGCCCAGTCGAGACCTTGCCCAGGTGCTCAAGCGTGATTTGGCCAGCGAAATGTGGCCGACCGATAACACCTTTGCCTTAAGTGCTGATAAGGCTGTGGTTGAAGAGGCCATCAAACAGGCGCGCGACACCAATGCCTGGCCGCAGCTGCACTACCTCTGGGCGCTCAACCCCATTGCCCAGTGGCTCGACTACAAACTTATGGCTCTGTTTCGTCGCCAGCGTGCGCCGCTGCTGCGCGTTGCACAGGGGCTGACCGCAGGCGAAGCCATCGTGCTGGTGCTCGCCCAGGTCCCCAACCGCCGCGGTCAAGCCGTGCTAGCCGAGTGGCTCGGTGTACAGCTCGATGCTGCTGGGCAGGTACTGGGCGTGCTCAGCCTGGCGGAAACACTGCAGCGCACAGGGCTCACCAGCATCGCAAAAGCCCAAGCCAACGATGGTCAGGCGCCCGACAGCCGTGCCCTGCAAAGTGCATTACCCGCGGTTATTCAGGCTGCTGAAAAACACATCAAACCGATCAAGCAGGCCTTCGATGCCAACTGCCGCCAACGTCTGGAGCGCGAGTTGGCCAAACTGCAAACCCTGCAGCTCAAGCACAACGAACAGCTGGAAATCGATTTCGCCAAAGGTATCGAACAGGTCATCGCAGCCAAACGTAAGCAGAAAGAAAGCGCCACCGCAGACCTGTTCAGCAACTACCAACAATGGATACGCGACACCCTGCAACTGGATGACCGCGCTCAGTTCACCGTTGTCGCCGCACTGATGGCTTAAGGAAGGAATACAGCATGAGTTTTGCCATCACCGGCCTCACCAATTCCAACGAGTTCTACAGCCAGCATTATCTGGACGAGATCCTGGAAAAAGACCTCAAACCGCTGTTCGACCAATGGAAAGAGCAGGGCGCGCAAAGCCCCGTCGCTCGTTTGCGCACTGCCGCGGGGGCTAATGGTTACTTTCGAGCCCGTGAGCGTTTTCTGAATGAGCGCAAAACCAGCGAGCGCGCTAGCCTGTTTATTGATTTGGTGCAGCCTCTGCTCGCAGCCTTGGGCTATGAGGTAGCGCCGCAGAATCTGACGTTGGCCGAAGGCGAATTGCCGGTGCTCGCGGTGTACCGCGATGCCAAACACCAGCCGCTGTTGGTCATTGCGGCAGCCATTGCCGAAGCGGAAGACGACGACAGCAGCCCGCTGCAATTGCTTACGCCAGTGGCCAGTGAGCAAGGTAAGGGTAAATATGCCCACAGCGACTGGGAAGAAACCCTCAGCAAGCGCCTGTTTGCCGACGACCACCCGCCACGCTGGGTGCTGCTGCTGCACCATGAAGAATGGCAGCTAATTGAGCGCAGCAAATGGGGGCGCAAGGCACTGCTGCGCTTCAACCTGCCGGAGCTCTTCGGCCCGCGTGATGACAAGCAGTTCCGCGCCATGGCCGCGCTGCTGGGCAGCCAGTCGGTGCTGCCGGTGGAGGGCGGCGTGGCGCTGCTCGACAGCCTGGACGACAGCTCGCACAAGCATGCTTTTGAGGTATCCACTGATCTCAAGTACGCCCTGCGTGAATGCATCGAGCTGATTGCCAACGAGGTCATTTGGTACAAACGCTCGGTGGCCAAAGAGAAGCTGTTCGAGCGTAACGACACCGACCTGGCCGACCAGCTCAGTCGTGAAAGCCTGCGCTACATGTACCGCCTACTGTTTATGTTCTATATCGAAGCGCGGCCTGAGCTGGGCTATGCGCCCATCGATGCCGAGGCCTACCTCAAGGGCTACAGCGTCGAGCACTTGCGCGAACTGGAGCAAACCCCGCTGACCACCAGCGAAGCTCAGGAAGGTTTCTATTTTCACGACAGCCTCAAGCAACTCTTTGGCTTGATCTGGCAAGGCTATCCGCGCCGGGATGCCACGGCGAGTCAGCTCGACTTGGGTGGCAGCCATGATGGTTTGCTCGACAACGGCTTCACCATCGCGCCGCTACAAGGCCACCTGTTTGACCCTGCGCGCACACCGCTGCTGGGTAGCGTCAAGCTGCGCAACTTGGTGCTGCAGAAAGTCATCGAGCTAATGTCATTGTCCCGGGGTGGTGGCAAGAGTCGTCGTGGGCGTATCAGCTATGGCACCCTCGGTATCAACCAGCTGGGTGCTGTGTACGAATCGCTGCTGTCCTTCCGTGGCTTTTTCGCCGAAGAAGATCTCTACGAGGTACGCCCTGACCCCAAGGGTAAGAAGGCAAGTACGGGCGACGAGAGCGAAGAAGACGACTCGAGCGAGAGCGATACGGACAGCGAGGAAGGCATCGAGACTCCCAGCGCTGCCGAGAAGAAAAAAGACGCCGAAGTCAACCCGCTGGATGCGGCCTACTTTGTACCCGCCAGTAGCATCAACCAGTACACCGACGCCGAACGCCTGTTTGGCGGCAATACCAAGATTCATCCCAAGGGCAGCTTTATCTATCGCCTGGCCGGTCGTGCCCGGGAGAAGTCGGCCAGCTACTACACCCCTGAAGTGCTGACCAAATGCCTAGTCGAGCACGCGTTAAAGGAAATCCTGCCCGGTAAAACGGCGGATGAAATTCTGGAGCTCACCGTGTGCGAGCCGGCCATGGGCAGCGCGGCGTTTTTGAACGAGGCCGTCAGCCAATTGGCCGAAGCCTACCTGCAGGCCAAACAGAAAGAGTTGGGGCGCACCATTCCGCACGAACACTACACCGAAGAAAAGCAGCGGGTGAAGATGTTCATTGCCGACAGCAATGTTTTTGGTGTGGACCTAAACCCCATTGCGGTGGAGCTGGCCGAAGTTTCGCTGTGGCTTAACGCCATTTTCAAAGGCAGCCATGTGCCCTGGTTTGGCCTACAGCTGTATAACGGCAATTCCCTGGTCGGTGCGCGACGCGAACTCTTTAGCATAGCCCAGCTCAGCCCGGGCAAAGGTGAAAGCGGTCAGCCCGAACGCGACTGGCGTGCTGCAGCGCCGCGTTCCTTTCCACTCACACAAAGGCCGGTTGCTACCGATGTGTTCCACTTTTTGTTGCCTGGTGAAGGCATGGGCATGGTCAGCGACAAGGTGGTCAAGGCGCTGGAGCCAGCCGCTTTTGAACAGTTCAAGCAATGGCGTAAGGCTTTTACTGCTCCTTTGACCAAGGACGAGGTGCAGCGTGTGCAGGCACTGACGAAGGCTGCTGAAAAGCTCTGGCTGCAACATGCCGAGGAGTTAGCGCGCGTGCGCGAGGCGACCTGTGACGAGCTGTATGTATGGCCCGACCCGGCCGCCAACCGCGCCCCCACCAGCACTGCACAGAAAGACGCCATCTACCAACGCGAGATGCTCGGCGAAGCGCAGAAAAACGCCAGTCCTTACCGCCGCCTCAAGCTGGTAATGGATTTCTGGTGCGCTCTGTGGTTCTGGCCGCTGGACAAGGCCAGCGAGCTGCCTAGCCGCGAGCACTGGTGGTTTGTGCTGGAAACGGTGCTGCTTGGCAACGCCAGCCTCGCTAACACTTCGGCCGATGATCTGTTCCCGGAAACCCAGCCGCAGCAGGGGCTGGACTTCACTCCCGAGCGCGACCGCTATGGCCATGTGGATATCGCTGCGTTGGTCGAGGCCCTACCGCAATTACAGGTGGCCCAGCAGGTGGCTTCTCAGCAGCATTTTATGCACTGGGCGCTGGAGTTTGCCGATGTGTTCAAGGCCCGTGACGGCTTTGATGTGATCCTCGGTAATCCGCCTTGGATTAAGGTGGAGTGGAACGAGCAGGCGCTGTTGTCGGACTTCGATCCGCGTTTTGCTATTCGCAAGCTCAGCGCGAAGCAGACGGCAGATCAGCGTGAAGCTGTGTTTGCAGCGTTGCCCGAAGCTAAGATTGATTTTCTCGCTGAGTGCGTTGCTACCGAGGGTATGGGGGAGTTTTTGAATGCCCGGCAGAACTACCCATTGCTGGGTGGGCAGAAGGCCAATTTGTACAAGTGTTTTTTACCGTTGGTTTGGCAGGTGGGCGCAGGAGTGCAGGCACTGTTGCACCCAGAAAGTGTATATGACGATCCGAAGGGTGGTGCGCTTCGCGCCGACCTTTATCCGCGTTTGCGCGCGCACTATCAGTTTATAAATGAGAAGAGACTGTTTTCTGAGGTGCATAACCTTACGACATACAGCATCAATATTTATGCGTTCAAGTCGGCCTCTACACACTTTAAAACGGTGGCGAATCTGTTTCATCCGTCCACTGTTCAAGCTTGTTTGGATCATGGTGGTGGTGGCGTCACTCCAGGCCTAAAACAAGACGAGGGTGGGTGGAATACGTCTGGTCACGCTAGTCGAATTATTGAGGTTGATGAGTCGCTGCTTGCGACATTTGCTCAACTCTACGACATGCCAGGTACACCTGCGTTGCAGGCGCGGTTGCCAGCGATACATAGCCGTGAGCTGGTGTCGGTTCTGGATAAATTTGCTTGTGCCCCCCGTAAGTTGAGTGATTTGCAGGGCGAATACCACTCTACGGTTTGCTTTGACGAAACAGCTGCTCAAAAAGACGGAACGATTCGTCGTAGAACTATTCGAGAGCAAGGCTTTGCCGGTGCGCCTTCGGAGTTTGTGCTGTCAGGTCCCCATTTCTTTGTGGGCAACCCTCTGAACAAAACTCCACGTGCTGTATGTGACTCGAACAAAGCCTACGATCAACTTGATCTTGAATATTTGCCTAATGATTACCTGCCGCGAAGTAACTACTTACTTGCATGCGACATGCAAACCTATACGTCTCGGTTGCCACGTGTTGGCTGGATTGATCAGGGAGAGCATGAGCCGAAACGCGTCACGCAATATTACCGGCATGTTAATCGAGAGATGATTGGCTCATCCGCCGAGCGAACATTGATCTCGGCATTACTCATGCCTAACGTAGCGCACATCAACACCTGCATCAGTACGACATTCCGAAATGTCCGTCAGTTGGCAGACTTTCATTCGTTATCTCTCAGCGTGCCACTCGATTTCTTTATGAAATCCACCGGTGCAGGTCATGCCAATCAGGCATATCTCAGCCGTTTTCCCGTATACATTCCAACCGATGTAATGCAGTCGCGCTTGCATTTGCGCGCTATAGCCTTATCAGCACTTACAACCCATTACGCTGATCTCTGGGCCGAATGCTGGCAACCAGCCTTCCAGCAAGACCGTTGGGCCAGTAGCGACCAGCGACTGCCGCAGAACTTCTTCGCCCAGCTCTCCTCCGAATGGCAACGAAACTGTGCCTTGCGCAGCGACTACGCCCGCCGACAGGCATTAGTGGAAATTGATGTACTCGCTGCCCAGGCCATCGGTCTGACTCTTGACGAACTGCTGACCATCTACCGTGTGCAATTCCCGGTGATGCGCCAGTACGAGCGCGATACTTGGTACGACGCCAATGGCCGCATCGTTTTCACCGCCAGCAAAGGCCTCGTCGGCGTCGGCCTGCCACGCAAGGCCAGCAAGCGCGATACCGACTGCACCGTTCGCCTGCCCGATGGCGGCATCAAAACAGGTCGTCTCGGTTGGGAGGACGTGCAACCCAAAGACGGCCAACCCCAAGTCCGCGGCGGCACCATCATCGAGCGCCCCATCCTTGACGACACCCAGCCCGGCGGCCCGACACAGCACATCATCCAATACACCGCCCCCTTCACCCTGGCCGATCGCGAGGCTGACTATCGCGTAGCTTGGGCGCATTTTGCCAAGGAGGCGAACCATGGCTAACCCAGTTGAGAGACTCAGCAAGGCGGATAAAGCCTAGATACCAGCACATCGCTGAGCCACCACCATAAGGAAACGGATTTTGGCTACCCAAACCATCGAGCAGTTCTTCACGGGCAAAACCCTGGAAATTCCCGCATACCAGCGTGACTACGCTTGGACGACCAGCAATATCGACGACCTTTTCGAGGATATCGAGGAAGCAATGGAGTTGGGCGGTGGCCACTATCTGGGCACCTTTATTTTGTCACAGACTGGAAAAATGGCACCGGTACGAGTGGTGGATGGTCAGCAGCGGCTTACGACACTGACCATGCTGCTTGACGCTTTGGTTGATGCTGTCGATGAGTTGCCCATCAAGGAGCACTATCGCAGTACCTACATCACGCATCCCGTATACGGCCCCAAGTTCACCGTTCTTGGCAGTAACAAGACGTTTTTTTCTGCATTGCTGAATGATGAGCTGCCAGAGCCTGACTCCGATGGTCAGCAGCGCTTACTGGTTGCTTACCAGTGGATTCGCCAGCGCATCAGTGCCATCAAGGAGCACCAAGGACAGGAGGCCATCAAGAGCTGGTTGCTGAGCATCAGCCATCTTGAGGTGCTTGAGTTCACCGAGTCCAATCAGGGTAAAGCCATTCGCATGTTCCAGTCGGTCAACGACCGGGGTGTGCCTTTGGCCAAGATGGATATCGCCAAGAGTCTGTTGATCTATTATTCAAATCGTTTTCTGGATGGCGAGCTGGATTCGATGATCGCTGATAAGTTCGGCGAGGCCTTCCGCAGCTTTAGCAAACTCAAGAAGCTTGCGGCGGAGCCGGGTTATCAGATTCGCCTGATCAACCGTGATCCGTTTCGGGAAGACGACGTGCTGCGGTATCACTATTTCGCGTTTAACGGCGAGCAACACGATGTTGAGTCCGGCGCGGATTACAACGCAACCTCTGAAACGGTTCTGGAGTCTTTCCTCAAGCCGGCGCTCAAAGCCATGCGTGGCGACAAGGAGCGCTTGGCCAGGTTTATCAGTGATTATGTCAGTGACCTGGAGGTGTTCTTCAAAGGTCTGCTCGGTTTGGCTGAGGCCGCTCGAACCAACCGAAGCCTTTATCTGCTGCTGGTTGTCCAGGATCTCTCGGCCACGCTGTACCCGCTGATCATCCGCCTGTTCACTTCGAAGATGCTGGAGGTGCAGGTACCTAGCTATCTGAATTATTCGATGCTTGAGTTGATTGAGCTCGCAGACCTTCGTGTGTTCAAACTGCAGGGTACGAATCCACAGGCCGACATGGCTGCTCTCATGCGAGCCTTTAGTCATTTAACCACTGAGGAAATTGCTGAGCGGCTGATCAATTTTTGTCAGCGGTTTATGCCCAGCGCTAAGTTCGAGTTGCGGTTGGCAGGGGAGGATATGTACAGAAACCCTGGGCTTGCGCGAATTTTACTGGAAGCTGAGAGCGCAGCCAGAGTCGCCATGGGTTTACCTCAGCTCGATATAGAAGATCTCGTCGAGATTAATACAGCAGGTCTGACCATCGACCATATTCTTCCGCAGGAGCCTTCCTTTGGCGTTCGGTTGTATGGTTTCCGCACTGAAGAAGCCTATCTCGAACATATCCATTTGCTCGGTAATCTCGCAACGCTTGAGAAGCGCATCAACAGTGCCTGCAACAACTGCTCAGCTGAGAACAAGATGCGCGATCAGAAGTTGTACCGGTCTTCACAGTTCAGGTTAATCCAGGGGCTGGCGGCCAAGAACGCTAATGCCAACCCAGCCTTTTCCAAGGATGCGATCCTTGCCCGCAGCATCGAGCTTGCCAGGTTCTCAGTGAAAAAATGGCCCCTCACTGAAGCTGATCTTGCCGAGTAAAAAATATGCAGCCACTAATCGTTTCTCAGCAGGTCACTCAGGGCGTCGCAGACTTTCTGCGCACCGCATTCCCGTCCACTACTTCTGGTTTTGAGGGCTTGCTGGAGCGCTTTTTGGCTGAGCGCAGCAATATCTTCAAAGGGCCGTATCTGACGTTGCCACTGCCATTTCGCAAGCAACTGAATGGCGGTCTACCGGCTTTTCCTTGGTTACCCGCCAGCTTTGTGCCCCATGCACATCAGGCCAAGGCTTTTGCGCGGCTGGCGGGCTCAGAGGCTCAATCTACGTTGGTGGCAACGGGTACGGGGTCGGGTAAGACCGAGTGCTTTCTATATCCGATCCTTGAGCATTGTCGTGTGGCGCGTGCCGAGGGGCGGCGTGGCATCAAGGCGATCATCCTGTATCCCATGAATGCCTTGGCCAGCGACCAATCTGGGCGCGTGGCCAAGGAAATCGTTAAGGCCGCTGGCCTTAGTGGGATTCGTGCAGGCTTGTACGTGGGCGATGCACCGGCTATCGAGTCGCAAACGGTCGCCCAATTGAGCGACGGTAGTTATTCGGTGATTACCGACCGCAATGCCCTGCGTGAAAATCCGCCGGATATTCTGCTGACCAACTACAAAATGCTGGATTTTTTGCTGCTGCGTGCAGCTGATGCCCCTTTGTGGGCGCATCAGCTGCCAGACACGCTGCGTTATTTGGTGGTGGATGAGCTGCATACGTTTGATGGTGCGCAGGGTACTGATCTGGCCTGTTTGATTCGCCGTCTCAAGGGACGTCTGAATGCGCCGCCGGGCCAGTTGGTGTGCGTCGGTACTTCGGCAACGTTGGGCGATGATGGCGTTAGCGATTTGCTGGACTTTGCCGGTGATGTGTTTGGTGAATTGTTGGATGACAGTGCGGTTATCTCCGAGGATCGCGAGTCGGTTGGGGATTATCTCGCTGAAGCCCTGGTTGAGTTCACCCAAAGCCCGCAGCCCAGTGATCTGCATACCTTGGCCCCCGAGAACTATGACGACCTACATGCCTATCTGGCGGCCCAAACACCCTTGTGGTTCGGTGAGCCTTGCTCGGTCACGCAGGCAGAGGATTTTGCTTGGCGCTGTGGCTTGGGTAAGGACCTGAAGAGCCACTTTGCCTTCCAGAATCTTTTGCGTGATTTGGAGCGTCTTGGACCAAAGTCCGTGTTGCTGGATGACCTGTTAGTGCTGCTCAAGCGCCGTTTGCCGAGCTGCGATGATGAGCGCTTTGCGTTACTTTGGTTGTCTAGCCTGCTGTCGTTGGTAGCGCATGCACGCCAGGATGCACATCAGAACTTTTTCTTGCAGGTGAAGGTGGAAATCTGGCTACGTGAGTTGCGCCGCATGGTGGCTGTGCTGGATGCTGAGCCGCAGCTTCGGCATCACGATGACTTACGTAAAGTCGATATGGAGCGGCTGCATCTGCCGGTGATCCATTGCCGCGAGTGCCACGCCACCGGCTGGGGGTCTACGCAACAAAAGATCAGTCCCAATCAACTGACCCATGACCTGCAGTCGTTTTACAGCGCGTTCTTCGCCGAGGATGTGAGCACCCGTTTTATTTTTCCTTCCAGCGCGGGGGCGAATCCCGCAGTGTTCCAGCGCAAGCAGGTATGTCCTACGTGCGGCACCTTGCATCAGGCATCGCAAACCGAATGCTCACACTGTGAGGATCAGCCTTTGCTGGCAGTGGATATTGCCAGCAACCTGCGTGAAGGTACGCGCAATGGCGCGAAGTACACCAAGTCGCACCATGATTGTCCTTTCTGTGCCGGTTATAAAACGCTGACGATTGTTGGTTCGCAAGCGGCCAGTCTGGCGGCGGTGATGGTGGGACAGTTGTTTGCAACGCGCTTCAACCCGGACAAAAAGCTGATTGCTTTCTCTGACTCGGTACAGGATGCGGCGCATCGTGCAGGATTCCTTGCCGCGCGAACCTGGCGAATGAACTTACGGGCGGCGTTGGCGCAGGTAATTGCTGATGCTTATGCAGCTGGGCGACCTGTGACACTGGAAAATTTGCCAACAGTATTCGCGCAACGTTGGCGCACGGCGCTAGGCGATGGTCATTACATTGCTAACTTCCTGCCGCCGCAAATGCAGTGGCTACGTGATTACGAGTCCCTGATGGAAGAGGGGGCGCTGCCTGAAAGCAGCAACCTACCTGGCGAGTTGGCGAGGGTGTTGCCTTGGGTGCTCAATGCAGAATTTGGCCAGGATGCTCATATTGGCCGCACTCTGGTAGCGACGGGAACTGCTTGCGTAGTGCCACTTGCAGGCAAGTTAGACGAAGCCGCTCAATGGCTGTTGCCACGTCTACGTGACACGCTTGAACCGTTAGCCGCCGCGCAGCTGGACGAAGTTGTTGTTTTACTACGCGGGCTACTGGAAAACATGCAGCGCATCGGGGCTTGGCGTGATCAGGAGCTAGGGTTTTATGCGCGAATGGGTAGCAGCCCTTGGGGGTATAAGAAGAATCCAAGCCAGTTCAAGCTTCTAACGAGCCCGCGGCCTCCGAGGTTTTTGACACTGGCAGAGTTTGGTCGCTGCGTCAGTATAACTAAGAGCCATGCCCGTTTGTTTAGCGACTGGGCGTTCAAGGCATTGCCTGATTTGCATGATCTGGCGCTGGGCACGGATGCCTTGATTGCACCCCTTTATCGGCTTGCTCTTGAGGCATTGGAAAGCGTTGGCTTAGCAGGTTTTGAGGAGGCCACCGAGAAGCCGGATATCCGAGTGTGGGGGCTGGAGCCCTCTGCTTTCCACGTTATCTTGGGGGGCAAGGTGTGGCGGTGTGCCAGCTGCCACAGCACAACACTCTCTGGCCCAGAGGATGATTTTTCTGAGCAAGCGTGTCGCCGCGTTGATTGCAGGGGCGAGTTGCAGGCACTTGAATTATCAGGTGATTTTTATCGCAAGCTTTACCTGAATGCGGACATTCAGCGGGTGGTAGCGCATGAGCATACCGGCTTGCTGCCACGCGAGACACGCGAGGCGGTAGAGCGCAACTTTAAATCCAACAGTGATCGCCCCGGGGGCATTAATGTGCTCTCCGCGACACCCACTCTTGAGATGGGTATCGATATCGGCGACTTGTCCAGTGTGCTGCAATGTGCGATTCCTCCACAGCAGGCAAACTACATTCAGCGAGCAGGACGGGCAGGGCGTAGCACGGGTAATGCGTTGCTGATGAGCATGGCGAACAGCAAGCCGCATGACCTTTATTTCTGGGATGACCCGAAAACCATGATTGCAGGTTCCGTGCAGTCACCTGGGGTTTTCCTTAACGCCTCGGCGGTACTAGAACGTCAACTTACAGCGTTCACTTTGGATTGCTGGGTGCATGAGAACGGACGGGCGGCGCAGATCCCTCAGGAAATTCGTGGGGTGTTCACTGCGATCAATAATCAGACCAACAGCAAGTTTCCTTACCCTTGGTTGAGTTTTGTGGAACAGCACCAGGCGTCGCTTCTTGAACGGTTCTTGCGCTTGTTCAATCAGGGGGATCTGTGCCCTTTGAGTGACGGTACGTGCCAATGGCTGGCTAATTTCATCCAGGGCAGCAACGGTGATAGCAGCCCGTTGGCGTACAAGATCGTCAACCGTTTGCAGGGCATTGCAAGTGATGTTGATAGCATCAAGCGCAAGCGTGAGGCCGCAGTGAAGGAGATCGATAAGCTGCAGGCATTGACGGTGCGTGGTGAGGATCAGGATCTGGAGCTGGCACGACTGCTTCAAGATCGAACTGCGCTTTCGCGTTTGATTGGCAGCATTGAGGGTAAGGCTACGCTCAATGTGCTGACTGATGAGGGCTTGCTACCCAACTATGCGTTCCCGGAGCAAGGTGTGCTGTTGCGCTCGATCATTGTGCGCGATTCAAAGCCTGGAACATCCGCTCCTGATCCGCTGACCTTCGAATATGAGCGACCTGGATCAACGGCCATCACTGAGTTGGCACCGAACAACACCTTTTATGCCGAAGGCAGGCGGGTGGTGATCAACCAGATCGACGTATCGAAGATCAAGCCGGAGCACTGGCGTTTCTGTAGGCAGTGCTCCTATACCGAGCCGCTGTCCTCGGGTGATCAACACCCTAACTGCCCACGATGTGGCGATACGCTGTGGCGCGACAGTGGGCGCGTACACGAGATGCTGCGCTTGACCACGGTATTTGCCCGCACGCTGGATCGCGATAGCCGTATTGCTGACGACTCAGACGAGCGTCAGCGCGGCTTTTATGTGCGCCAGGCGTTGGTAGATAGCCCGCCTGATGCGGTGCGTCAGGCTTTTGTGATTGACGAGCAGACATTTCCTTTCGGCTTCGAGTTTCTCGATCGAGTGACTTTTCGCGAGGTAAACTTTGGCGAGCAGTCAGCGGAAGGCATGCCGATGGAGATCGGCGGGAAGGAGCTCAGTCGCCCTGGTTTTAGCATCTGCCCCGAGTGCGGCACCTTGCAGCGCAAGCGCAAGGCCGAGGAGCTGTATCGCAACCATTCGTCCTGGTGCGCGAAGCGCAAGAACCCCGAGGCGAGCACGCAGCAGTGCGTGTTCCTCTACCGCGAGTTCACTAGTGAGGGCATTCGTCTATTTTTGCCCGAGGTGGGTTTTGCCGATACCAACGAGGCCCTGCTGAGCTTTGTGTCTGCTCTGGAGTTGGGGTTGGCGCGGCGTTTTAGGGGAGCAGTGGACCATCTGCGTATTGCCCTAGATATGCGTATGGCTGCGGGCTCAGATACGCCGCGTTGTTATCTGGTGATCTACGACAGCGTGCCGGGTGGCACCGGCTATCTCAAGGAATTGATGCGCGCGCCGGAACCGCTGTTGGAAGTATTCGACATTGCACTGCAAGCCCTCAATAGCTGTACTTGCAACCAGAATGCGGACACCGATGGCTGTTATCGCTGCGTGTACCGCTATCACAACAGCCATGATCGTAAGTCTATCTCGCGACGTACAGCACAAAAGTTGTTGGGTGAGGTGATGCAGTACAAGGGTGCACTGAAGCCAGTTACCCATCTGGCCGACGCCCAGCCAGCTAACCAGTTACTGGACAGCATGCTGGAGAAGCGGTTTGTCGAAGCGCTGCGCCGTGAGCATGAAGGTGAGAAGTTCAAGCTGAGTGAGCTGTTGTTCAAGGGCAAGGCGGGCTATCAGATACAGGCTGGCTCGCGTCGCTGGCGGATGGAGTTGCAGGTCAATCTGGGAGCCAGCGAAGGTGTGTTGATTCCGTGCAAGCCTGACTTCGTGTTCTGGCCAGACGATGCCGCCGACGACCTGCCCGTGGCGGTCTTTGTTGATGGTTGGCAGTACCACAAAGACATCATTACTACCGATATGGCCAAACGTATGGCGGTGGCCAAGAGCGGGAAGTTCTCAGTCTGGACGCTGACCTGGGATGATGTCGAATGCGCTTTGCAAAACCAGGTATTACCTACGCCATCGCCTTGGGCAACTTTGCTTAATGATGATCCGCAGCAGGTAGTGCAGAAGCTGTGCGCGGCACAGGGCATCGCAACACTCTCCAATTTCAAATCGTTGCCGTCCTTTAGCCAGCTGCATCAGCGTTTAGCCCATGGGCAACACCAAGCGCTCGGCAAATTGGCCGTCTCCCTGGCTGCGGGAATGTTGATGCCGCCGGGGGACACTACTGCGCTTCAAGTCCTGCGCGAAGGGGCTTTCTGGCAGCGTTTGGATGAGCTGGGTCTGCTACCTGACCTGCAAATGCATAGGTTGAGCCAGCGTCAGCTCGGTACAGCCTGGATGCTGGCCATTGCCATGCACCCGGAGCATCTGAAGCAAGTGATGACGGGCAATGGCTCTGCAGACTCTGAACCTGTTCTGGTTGGCGAGTGGAAAGAGGATGGCCTGCCCGAAAGCGAGCTTCAGTTACGCTGGCAGCAACTTTGGCAGGCACTTAACTTATTGTTGCCGCTGAGTCAGATTTGGGTTGGCAACGCTGAAATGCCAGGGTTACCTGCGCTGCAGGATTGTTCTGCGCTCAAAGCGAAATCAGGCGGGCTGTCTGTAGCCTGGCAGGAAGCGCTGAGTCTTGCTGCTCATGAAGTACAGACTTGGGGCTTGGCTCTGGCTGGTTTTGACGTGACCGCTCCGGAAGTGGGCTATGAGTTGATGGATGAAAAAGGTCGAGTGATAGCCGAAGCTGAGCTTGCTTGGCCTGATGCTCGTACAGCCGTACTACTGTCTGATACTGGGTCAGAGGCTGCGCTTTTTGCTGGCCAAGGTTGGCATTCTTATACCGCTGACGGTAACGAGTTGCCTGATGAACTGAGAACACTTTTGATGGAGACACTGGCATGACGCTGGCACTCAAGATTGCAATGTCCGATGACTTCCTGAAGTCGTTTTCGGTAGTTCCACGTTCTCAGCAGCAGGCGGTACTGACCTTCGTTGCAAAGTTTCGTCAGAACCCAATGGCGACCGGCATCAATTATGAGCGCATTCATGATGCCGCCGATCCGAACATGCGCTCGGTTCGGATCAACGACAATATGCGCGGAATCGTGCTTAAACCTGATGTGGGCAACGTCTATTGCCTGTTGTGGGTTGACCAACATGACGATGCCTATCAGTGGGCACGTCGCCATCGAGTCGCGATCCATCCGGATGTTGGCAGCATCCAGGTTTATGCAGTGCAGGAGGTGGCTAACACGAAAGCATCTGACGCCTCGGCCGAGGTGCGTGCAGTGGGGCTGTTCGATGCCCTCAAGGATCGTGAGATTCGCCGGCTGGGCGTACCCGATGATCGGCTGGAAGCGGTGCGTGCCGTAACTAATGAAGGCGAACTTGAGGCGCTGGAAGTGCAATTGCCCGATGAGGCATTCGAGGCGTTGTATCTATTTGCTGCCGGCGAGCTTTTCGACAAAATCATCAGTGATCAGGCCGCGCCAGAGTCTGTCGACCCTGCAGACTTCGGGGCTGCGCTGGAGCGCGATAGCTCGCGTCGTCATTTCGTGGTACTGACTGATGACAGCGATCTGGAGGCCTTACTGGCTGCACCTCTAGAGCGCTGGAGGGTCTTCCTGCACCCAACTCAGCGCAAGTTGGTGGAGCGTGACTGGAATGGTCCAGTGAAGGTGACCGGTGGCGCAGGTACTGGTAAAACTGTTGTCGCCATGCATCGCGCTGCAAGACTTGCTCGACAATATTCGGACTTGCCTGGTCGTCCGGTGTTGTTTACCACGTTCACCAAAACACTTGCCGAGGACATCCGCCAGCATTTGGCGCTGCTGTGCACCCCACAGGAATTGGAGAAAATTCAAGTGGTGAACCTGGATCAGTGGGCTTCCAGCCTTCTGCGTCGTTTTGGCTACCCACATAACCTGCTGTACAACGAAGGCGATCGTCGCCGTTTCTGGCAAGCAGCTCTGTCTGCGATGCCGACATCGGTTGATCTCAGCCTAACGTTCATGCGTGCGGAGTATGAGCGAGTGGTGCTGCCTCAAGCTTGTGAAACTGCTGAGGACTATATGCGTGCCAGTCGAGTCGGCCGTGGCGGTCAGCTTGGCCGTGCGATGCGTAAGTCTATTTGGCCGGTGTTTGCCGAATACCGTGCCCAGCTGCAAGCCGCCAATTTGCGCGAGCCTGAAGAGGCCTTCCGTGAAGCCTGTCAGTTGTTAAGGACGGAGCAGCCCGCACTCGGAATTCGGTCCATGGTGGTAGATGAAGCCCAGGACATCAGCAACGCAGGTTTTGAGCTTATTCGTACAGCCGTAGAAGAAGCTGAAAACGACCTGTTTATCGTTGGCGATGCTCACCAGCGTATCTACCGGCACAAAGTCGTACTAAGCCGGGTGGGTATTGAGGTTCGTGGCCGCAGCCGTAACCTTAAGGTGAACTACCGCACCACCGACGAAATCCGCCAATGGGCCTGTGCTCAGCTCGAAGGGTGTGCTGTCGACGACCTGGACGGGAATGCGGATTCTCTGCGCGGTTACCGTTCGCTTACGCATGGTGATGTCCCGGATATCATTGAGTCGTCTTCCGTTTATGAGGATATGCCGCATATACAAGCAATCCTTAAACAACTGCAGGACGATGGCATGGAGCCTCGACAGATTTGCATCACCGCACGTACTAACGAAGATCTGGACAACATTGCTCGAGCTCTGCAGCAAGCCAATATTGTTCACTTGAAGCTGGATAACGCAACTTCGGACGATTCGGCACTATTGGGCGTCCGTCTAGCCACTATGCACCGCATCAAGGGGCTTGAGTTTAGTGTAGTGATTGTTGCCGCCTACAGGGGAGCCACTACTTATGCAGGGCAATTTAGCCGTGATGAAGATGCTGGGGTAACCGAAGATACTGAAACTTCTGAAAGATGCCTCCTGCACGTTGCTGCTACTCGAGCAAAGAGAAATTTGTTTCTCCTAGTGCGGCCCTCTGTTGGCTGAAGCCTCAGACTTATACAGCTAATAATTAGCTGTATAAGTCGGCCCAGCATTACTGTCTAACACTGCGGCGCCCGGCCAGCTTAAGCTTTGCAAGCCTCCTAAGGCTTGGGCATAAACCTACGTTTTCGCATCCGATCACCTTTTCAATCCAGTCGAACTGGCTGTCTCGGACTTGCATTCTGGCGTGTTTCAGCGCTTGAAGCGTTGCAACGGCTAAGGCTTTATCTCCGATTGAAATACGCACGGACTCGTAAGCAAGAATATCGACTGTTGTTATGAGTCGCAGTGTTTCAAAACGTTGGGAGGAAATTTGAGTCGCTTTTTTTTCATCAATGACAGCGGTGAACCCGTTGCTATGTGCAAGCGCGAGTGTCGCGGCTTCTCCGTCTCCGAGCGAGGCCGCTGTGGATCCGGATACCAAGTCGAAGAAGTGCTCTAATGCAATGCCAGAAAGCTCTTCTCTCTTTAAAATTTGATTATGGATTAGCTCCAAAAGCTGTTTCGGCTCAGGCCGGCCGTTTACTGTTCCTAGCTCAATCTCCCGTATTACATTGTCAGTGACGACAATAGGAGTCGGAACTGCTTGCAGGATTGCGCTTGCATAGCCGGTCGCCAGCAAGTTTATGATGACACTGGCGTCGAGAACGAGAATGCTATCTCGATCAGTGAGACAGCTTGAAAAGGTCATCAACCTCATCCTCTTCTGCCTCATCAAGCAACTCGCGTACTTTCGCCCTATCTAGCTTAAGCAAATCCGACATTTGCCCTTCGCTGATTAGATCCTTTTTCCAGGCATCGATAGCTAACAAAAAAAGCCTAGTTGATTGCGCGCCTTCCATAGGCGTGGAATCGTGAGCTATCGTGCCTAGTACCTGCTGGGCTTGGTCGTCGGTTATACCGCCATTATCCATGAACCAATCCCACGTTCCCTTTTTCGTCAGGTCCAATTCTTCAAGCCTCATCACCATTGCCTGGCGTGAAATGCCAAAGAAACTAGCGAGCAGGATGATGTGCCGACGAGTGAGGTGGGTTGATCCAATGGTCACTTCCTTGAACTTTTCCATGACAGTGCGGGCAGGCGTCAGAAAAGCACTACCGAAAGCATTCGCGTAACGCTCTTCACGCGAGTTCTCATACTTTTCGGCTTGATAGATCTCGGGCTGACGCCGCGTCGCTATAAAGTGCCCGAGCTCGTGGGCGCCAGTCTGGGTTTGACGATCCTTCCGATGTACTGCATTTATTAGCATACAGGCGCCAACGGCGTCGTCATAGGCAAATAGCCCAGACACTTTCGATTCAAGTCTCCGGCTATAGACACGAATTCCAAGTTGCATCTCTATGAGTGAAAACAGATCTTGGATGGGGCTCTCGCCGAGCCCTAGCCAGCTTCGGAGGCTATGTGCATCGTGCTCTGCTTGTTTGCGTACATCGCCTGGTAAGATGCTTTTTTCGGTCGGATAATTCGAGGTTTTCCGAACACCTAAAATGTTCTCAAGTTCTACTTCCGCCCTGACGAGATCATTCAACATCCGAGCAGCTTGGTCGATGCCTGCATTACCAGTGTCTGGGAGTGAGCGGAAGCGAGGAACAAGGTCCACATGGACCGCTTCTCGGCGTAGCAAAGAGTTAGCAGATACTCCATAACAGCGGCTAAGCATCTGGATCTCGTCAAGCTTTGCAGAGCGCTGTCCTTTTTCAATGGCCACAAGAGTGGTTCGAGCAAAGCCAACTGCTTTGGCCGCTGCGTCTTGGGTCATGGCCGCGGTTTCGCGCGCGACCTTCAGTCGTTCACCCAGTTCAGCTGGGTTCAGTTCAAAGTTTGGTTTGGTCATGATGCGCCATCTATCCACTTCCTCACGAACGACTCTGATCTCATATCGCTCGTGAACGCTGACCATTCCTTGGCATGTTGCTGCAAGAGCCTGTCAAGGTTCTGCGCCACGGCATGTGGCGACTCGGCCAGAGCTCGAGCCAGTTCGCTCGTTCTGCGGCGTTTGATCAGTTCGTACTGCGAAGATTCCCGAATCGAAGAAAGGTGTTCGAAATGAAGCACCCCTGCGATAGCGTATTGTCGCAAGGCTTTAGTAAAACTGGTGAATTCTTTTGCTGCGCCTGTTTCCCAGGTCGGGCTGTCTAGGGATTCCCATACATAGTTCGTTGGTGGCTCCTCTAATCCTGCAGCGTGAACGCTAAGGCGGCGAAGCATACACGCGGCGCATATGCCGCACTGTCTTCTTGCGCCTGAAACGGCTACCTGTCGGGATTGCTGCCAGCACGATCTGGTCGTTATCCAATTCGCGCTAGGGCCACAGGTTTCCACAAACTCGCGCAGGGTCTCGCCTTTCGTCATCCAAAGCCTGGGAAAGGTGTACTGGAATCGATAGCCAAGAAGTGCTTCGATAAAGCACTCCATAAGCTTGGTGAAGACGGGATGATTTCGATAGTCCTCATACCCATGTGCAACAGGAAGGAGCACAGGTGCAAGTGCACCTTGTCCGCTTTCGGGGATGATGGCCATTGGAGCATCAATTAGATACCCCGCAATTGCAGATATGATGCTGAACTTGAATCCGCGGCTGCGCGCACTTCTCTCGGCGCTTCTTGCATCATCAAGCTTGACTGAATATGGGATGGCCGTGAATGGAATCCTTTGGCGTTCCTTCTTTGAAATGTCGTGTTGTTTGCTCCCTATTCGAAGACGAATCAGGCGTTTACCTAGGCGTTTGCTCTCAAGCTCAGAGACCGCACGGGAGTCCATTCCATCACTGAAAGCAATGACCGCCTCTGCATCGGAAGGAAAAGCTATTTGGCCTTGTGGCGGTCTCTGTGCGGTTTGCTTTCGAGATCGAAAGTTGAAATGCCAGTCGTCGCCGGTCAGGAGGTTCAGCGCGTTGACGAGCGCTCGATCTACCTCGTTACTCGACCACCGTTCAACGTCGTGTACTGGAACATGCACGATGAACCTCCTGCCCCAACTCATGGTGCTGCGGACAAGGATGCGATCACAGAACTCGACTGCAGCGGCTATGAGTAGTGCGTCATAAGTTACGGGTTCCCATTTGTCATGGGATGAGAAGGATGCGAGAGCCTCAAGGTCGAACTCGATGTTCTTCTCGATGTAACACGGGACCACACCGTTTCTTTTGCGGGCGCCAGGTTCAAGTATATCTACAGCTATTTCCTTAGGCGGCAAGGTGTTCATCACAACGATACCCCGTCATCAAGACCTTCCATCTTCCTAGGGGGGAGGATTCGAGTGGGCTCTGGGCCCACAAGATCCAGACCGAGTTGGGTGCTCGATAGAGTAGAAACGGCATTCTGGAGTCTATTACTCACGTGCTCTGCTCTTTGCTCATTCGAGTCGCGAAGGTAATGTTCTTCGATCGACCGTATGTTTGCGTGGCAGCGGTCTTTGGCGGCGAGGCCTACCGCCTCATGGAATGCTTCAATTCCAAATTTGCCTTCATGGATAAGAGTGATGCTCCATTCCACAAGATTCGTTCCAAAAACGGAGGCTGCTGCTAGGGCTTTCGCATTTTCAAGTTGATCCAGCGCAAGTTCCGGCATTTCCAGAGAGTTATCACGGCCGGTAAAGACTGCTTTCAAGGCTTCCATCAGATGCCACGAGACCTCCATTTTGAAGTCGCTGGCAACTGCGTGCGTCGTTGCCTCTGCGATCTGGGAGGCATTGTAGGTGTCTTGGTCCGCACGCTTTGCCAGTTCTTTCCATGGCTTTCGCAGCTTCAAGCTTCTATGTGGCCCATCGCTCATTTCGTCCAGCCCCCAGTGAGTACCGGTTTTGACATTGTCAGATATTACATTTAAAAATCTGACAATGTCAAAGGCGCGATTGGGGAGGATAAAGTGTCATTCATGCTCGGGGCGTACGAATCTGTCGGTAGCCTTCAACACAAAACCAATCTGAGTCTCTGAGCCCTTCGTACAGAGCGGTTTTCCAAGAGTTAGCGTCGCGGGCGTGTCGGGACCGAAATTGGCCATCAAGATGCTGGCGAACCCCATCGGGGCCCGAGCTGGCCCCGACATCCTCAAGCGAATACGAGATATCCGCCATTTCACTGGCTGCTTGTGCAGCGTAAAGCTCACCGAGGCCCATCACTCGAAAATGATGATGCACGCGTTTTGTGAGCACTTCACCCCATGTCCCCGCGGGACGTACGGAAAAGGAAATCGTTGGTGGCGAAGATGCCTGAACTTCGACAACGAGCCAGCGCTCATTGCCCAAGTTGTCATAGTAAGGGTGTAGGGTTTGATCCTCGGCTCTCGTGGCAACCCCCGCAAGCTTGCGTTTGTTGCAGTCTGAGCACGCAGGGACAAGGTTGGCCGGTGTCAAATTGAGCTTGGGGTGGCGAGTTTGAGGCAAGTAATGGTCAACCGTGGCGACGGTCCTCTGAGCACACAATGGACAGATGCCGAACTCAGGAGCCATTCTGATCTGCTCATAAAGTGATCTTGACGGTGACCCCTTCCGGGCAAAGTGCGACTTGTAGATTATTCCCATCAAGTCTGCATTGAGCTGTGGGGTTACTGTGTCGCTTCCGACGATTTCAAACAGTTGGCCGGCTGAGCCAAGCTCTCGATACTCGACCTCCGAGGCTTGAATAACAGGTAATGCATCCCTGAGCGCTTGAGCTCTCTCGGGGATGGAGATGCCAGCGGCACAGGTCTCTACCGTCAAAGTGGCGTTGAACGCAGGTGGATCTAGACGTTTCACGGCACGTCCCTATGAATGGTAAGGCTTCGCGCAAGCGCTCGTGCTTCGGCTCCTAACTGCCCTCTAAAGTGGCTTTCGACTGCTTCAAACGTTTGTCCAGGTCTGCGAGCAACCTCCGCGATAAGCTGATGGAAGCCTGAGTCCGTTACCTCTAAACCGAACACTTCTCGAGTCAAGACACCAACGCTTTCCCCAAAGGTCTCTATGGATGGGCGTTCAACGGCTGAATGAGTGCGGGTTCGCCTTAGCATCCAAACGCAGCTACGCGGGACTTCTTGCAGTACCACTGGAGAGTGAGTCGAGATCAGGGCGACCCCATTCCGAGCGACGAGGAGATCGGCCACTGCTCGAATAAACGCGGATAACAAAGGAGGGTGTAGGTGCCCTTCGGGTTCATCCAACACCACCAGCGTGCCTTCATCAACGAGCTCGACGAGTCGAGTAGTTGTAAGTAAAACTATTGCGTGCCCCGAACTTAGGAGCCTAAAAAAGCGGCTAGCACGCTCTCGCCAATCTTCACTAGGTTCGATGAGTTGTTCAACTGTATTTTCGGCAAAGAGCGGGTCGGTGGCTAGGCTTGCCACGGCGCGAAGCCAGCGTGCTCGCCGAGGTTCACTTTGGCATCTTTCTAGGCTCAGGACGAAGTCGTTTGCTAATTCCTGAGTGCTTTTGAGATGTTCAACAATTTGCCCATCCACTTCTCTTTGCGATCTTAAGCCGACGAATACAGCGGTGGTCCGCATAGTGGCTGGCGGCGGTAATTCGAAGCTATCGAAAGCGCTGAACGATACGGAGACCAGCCCGGAGAATGTCCAGTCGTCGTGATTTGCTCCCAGCCGACGTAACTCTCCTCGTGGTGCGGATTCGCTATCTCGCTCTAACAGAGTATTTATGATGCCTTGAACGCAACGGGTTTTACCTACCCCGTTTCTACCCACCAGCACGTGCAGATTCGTTGGAGGCTCGGCGTTAGGAATTACCTGGAATTGCATAGTTGGTGGAGGCGGAGCTAGAACACCGCCATCGATAGGTGGAGGTGGTGGGGGAAGCGTGTATTCGAACTCAAATCGAGTCAGGACCGCGTTTCCGTGCGCAAGACGGTTCAGGCGATTGCGCACATTCGGCTCTGTCAGCGACCGGAGCAAGGACTCGCCCATCACCTCTTCGTGGTGGTGCCTATTAAAGATTTGGAGGTCAAAGGCGCAATCACATAGCCCTTGGAGAATAACTGAGCCGAATCCTTGGGGGAGCGATGCAAGGGTTGCGTAGTAGTCCTCGTCTTGGCCAAGTGAGAAGAACTGCGCTGGATCAAGGGCGACAAAATTTTCCGGGAGATCCGGAGTTCGTGTCCCTGGCGGAGGATCCGACCCCCTCGGCGCAGGGAGAAGGCCAGCTTGACCAATTTTTACGGATCCGGGCATATGCCGAACACCGGTGGCGTCAAAAACGATGATCCTAAACGTCGTGCGGAATTTGAACCAGTCATCCCAATAATCCACCAGAAGAAATACTTGGGAGTTCGCTTGAGGTGGGATCCGCTGCGCTGAATCAATGACCGTAAACATCTTTACCCAACCTTATGTCCATGGTTTGAGCCTGACAATCAAATGAGTCGTTTTTCCAACCGTATTCTTGGCGCGGCTAAGTAGCCCTTCGAATTGCTGTGATTAGTTGGGAGTCATGCGAGTCAAACATCAGATGAGCCTGTGCTTTTGCACGTGTCACGCCAACGTAGATCAAACTTGCGGCTTCCGCCAGTTGCTTACCGGTCCTATTTCAGGAGCTTGGAAATACGCCGTTCTCCAAGCCCATCATGATAGCAGCCTGAAACCCCACCCCCTTCGAGCTGTGGAGCATCATTAGGTTGATCTGGTCGGGATTTTTAGCCTAATTGTCGAAGATATCTGCCTTGAAATCTTGCAGCGTATTCCCTTGGGTTACTGCGTCGAAGATTCGCGAGAGTATCGATCTCGTCTGCCAGGCCCAGCTCGCTGGTGGTGAGATCCTGCGCCAGCTATCGCACTGATACCGCTTTTAACCTCGTAGCTCCCTGGGTGGCCGACATAGACAAACTACCCATGCCTGCTCGGTGAATATGCTCACTCCACCAGTTCATCATTGGTCTTCTGCGTTCAATGTAATCCGCACGATTGTAGGCGCTACGCACCTCATCTTTGTCCACGTGCGCAAGTGCGACCTCGATCAGCTCCGGGTCCCATCCCTGTTCGTTCAGGATGGTACTGGCCATGGAGCGCATGCCATGGCTCACCAATCGACCTTCAAAACCCATACGCTTCAAGGCCATATTTGCCGTCTGGCTGTTGCAGTGAGTTCGTGGATCTCTATCTGCTGGGAATACAAACTCCCGATGACCGCTGTAGGGTTTTATTGTCTCAAGCAAAGCAAGTGCGTGTTCGGTCAGCGGTATGACGTGAGCGCGTCGCTTCTTCATACGCTCCGCTGGAATCGTCCAGGTTTTCTTGTCGAGGTCGATGTCAGCCCAGGAAGTCGTAGCTGCTTCTGCAGGACGGGTCATGGTGTGGAGCTGCCATTCGATCAGGCAGCGTGTTGTTCTTTTTATGCTCGCATTGGCGATTGCGACCATTAGCTCTGGCAGCTCTTCGGGGTGGAGGGCAGCCATGTTTTGCTTTTTCGGTTTTTTGAATACAGCCCGAATGCCGCTGAGTGGGTTGGCAAAGATCATTCCCGAATTCACGCCGTAGGTCATGATCTCGTTGAGCCGTTGGGTCAGTCGCTTCACTGTCTCCAGGCTGCCTTTGGTTTCAAGAGGCCGCAGCAACTCGATGACTGTCGGGGCATTGATCTGCGAGATAGGTGTTGTTCCTAGCGTTGGAAAAACATGCAGCGTGAGCGAGCGCCAGATGTCCTCGGCATAAGCTTGAGTGACAGAATCTTGTTTCAGTTCAAACCAAGCAGACGCCACGTTCTCGAATGTGTGCTCGGTTGCCTGCCTTTTTGTCTGCTCCAGCGCGCTACGATGTTCTTTCGGGTCGATGCCCTGCGCGAGAAGCTCTCTGGCTTCGACCGTTTTTTTCCTGGCTTGTGCTAGCGAGAGTTCTGGGTAGGTGCCGAGGCCCATGTTGATGCGGTTCTTGGTAATCGGCTGTCGGTAGTTGAAGTTCCATAGCGTAGAGCCATTGATTCTCACTCGCAGCTGAAGGCCGTCCCCATCGCTGAGGACGTAATCCTTGTCTTTCGGTTTTACCGCTTTGAGTTGGCGATCAGAGAGTCGGGTGGCTTGGGCGCACATGAGGTATTCCATGACATCATTCGGTATTCCAAAAACTACCACTGAAGGTCTTGGAATACCATGTGGAATACTAAGTGGCGTGGATTCTGTCGGACGTCCGTGGACGTCGATAGATGCTAAAGCCTTGTATGTACTGGATTTTAGGCACAAAAAAAGACGTCCGTGGACGTCTTTAGATGATTGTTTGGTGGAGCCGGGGGGATTTGAACCCCCGTCCGCCAGTACTCCGCTGTCGGTACTACATGCGTAGCCGTGTCTATTAAGTTAACCCTCAGCGACCCGACGGGCAGGGTGCTTTGGGCGAGTTGTGTAAGTTTTAGCCGCTTCGTCCACAACGTACTGCACGGCGATTCTGTTCTATATGACAATCATTT